>ERZ795053.7810-NODE-7810-length-10215-cov-6.109350_pt1 | contig 10215 bp, 7 predicted proteins | sample MGYA00375137_ERZ795053 | MGnify/ENA primary metagenome ERZ795053 (study PRJEB30182, sample SAMN05720284) | activated sludge metagenome | isolation source: Anaerobic digester | place: Hong Kong | collected 2014-12-17 ... | reverse complement strand
CGCGAAAAGACCAAGGCGAGGCAGATGCCGCCGGTGATCGTCACAACCCAGCCGAGAACGGCGTTCCAGCCGAAGGACGCGAGCGAGGCCGGGAGCAGAAAGATCCCTGAGCCGATCATGTTGCCGACGACGAGCGCCGTGCACATCCAGAAGCCGAGCTGGCGTGTTGTTGCGCTCGTCATACCGTCCTTCCGGCTTTCATGGGCGATGTTCGCTTTCGTGACGCGGGGCGGGAGCGCGCCTCTCGCAGGACGCGGAAAGAAAATGGGCGGAACGACATCGTCATTCCGCCCACGAAGGTTTGCAAGGGAAAACTCCCTAGAACCGCTGGCTGAACTTCAGACCATAGGTTCTCGGCCGAGCCGTGCCTTGATAGATTCCGTTCGTGCCCGACGGACCGGTGATCCCGCATGTCGTGATCGCGCAGCCGACGAAGCTCAGGAGATCCGGGCGCTCATCGAACGCGTTCGTGACGAACGCTTCGATCGCCCAGCTGTCTTTCTTGACGCCCGCCATGAAGTCGACGAGCACGAAGCCTTCCTGATCGCCGATGATCGCCTGGTCGACGGCGAGCAGGTTAGACGGCGCATTGGTCTGCCCCGAAACCGATGACTGCAGATGCGCCATCATCGCACCGACCGGAAACTCATAGCGCGCCGTAAAGGTGCCCTTGAATTTCGGAACGACCGGAAGCGGCGTACCCTTCGGCGCTTCGGGGTCCTGCGTTTCGTCGCCGAGCGTGTTCGGATCGTCGACCGCCTGCGGACAGTCCGTCACCGGCACGCCGTTTACGTCGCCGAAGCCGCAGAAATTCTCGCTCAGCTCCGCGTCGATGACCGAGAAGGCGCCGTTGAGAGTGAGCCCTTCGACAGGCGCCCACGTCATATCGCCCTCGAAGCCATAGATACGGGCGGAAGCCGCGTTCTTGATTTCCGTGAGGCCGTTCAGCCCGAGGATCGGGAACTGGAAGTCGTTCCACTTTTCATAGAACGCAGCACCGTTGAGGATGAACGTGTTGTCCGCCCACGCCGTCTTGAAGCCGACCTCATAGTTGACGAGCTTGTCTTCAAGGTATGGCGGCAACGGCGTGCGCCGGTTGGCGCCGCCGGGCCGGAAGCCCGTCGAGTAGGTCACATAGACCATTTTCCCGTCGTCGACATTGTATTTCAGGCCGAGCTTGTGCGTCTCGCCAGTGTTCTTCTGCGTGCTGTCGAGGTTCGTACACGGAGAGTCAGGAACGCTCGGCGGCCCGAAGCACGCCCCCTCGCCCGTTCCCGTTGAATAGCCCAGACCATAGCCGTTAAAGCCAATGAGCGAGTTCTTGTATTTATAGCCGCGAACGCCGCCAATGAATGTGAGGCGATCCGTCAAATCGAACTCGATTTCCGTGAACAGCGCGAGATCGCGGTCGACGCGTTGCTGCTCGGTCAGCCAGATCGTGTCTGGATGATCTGGTACCTCCAGGAAGTCAGCAAGGTCCCGGACGTAGTATTGCTGATGGATGTCGTGCCGTTGATGGTTCTGGAAGAACCCGGCCACAAACCGCAGCCGCTGATCCTGCGGCGACGACAACCGGACTTCGTTCGAGTATTTCCCGAAGGAGTCATCGCCCGTGTAGTACTGGGAGAAGTCGATCGGGTTGTACAAGTTGTCGTAGAAATACGAGCTGAAGTTATAGCCGAAGCCTTGATACAGGACGTCGTAATAATAGGCGTAGTCCGTGTAGTCGTAGTTTGAATCGATCTGACGACGCAGGTAAGAGCTTGCGACGACAAGATCGAAATTGCCGATCTTGCCTTCGATCGTCATCGCCGCCTGAATGAATTTGTCGGTGTTATATTCCGGAGAATATCGGGTGATGTTGAGGTCGCCCGCATCCGGATCAAAGAAGAAGACGCCGTGCGATTCCTGCTTCTGGGCGAGAACGGTCGGCATGATCGTCCAGTTCTCGTTGAGATCGACTTTGAGCGCCACTCGCGCGCCATAGGTCTCGACGTCGTTGAAGTTGTCTTCAACAAGATTGGCGTTGTTCTTGGAGATGCCGTTTCCGGGGAACGTCTTCGACCCGAGAACGTTGTCGATATAACCGGCGTCCTTGACGTAATAGCCGACGATGCGAATCGCGGCGTTCTCGGACAGGGGCTGGTTGACGAAGCCCTCGAACTGATAGCCGAAGTCGCCATGCTGTACGGCGTTGCCCTCGAGATCATACCCGGCAGAGAATCCCGAGGTGTCGGGCTTGTTGGTGATGATGCGCAGCACGCCCGATTGCGCGCTCGCGCCGTAGAGAGTGCCCTGCGGCCCCGCAATGCCCTCGACCCGTTCGATGTCGTAAATATGGACGGGTAGGAAACCGAGAATGGTCGTAGTCGGTTGTTCGTCGAGATAGACGCCGACGCTCGGCAGCGAGGCCGAGTGGTTTCCATCGCCGCCGCTGGCGACGCCGCGGAAATAGAGGTTCGTCGAGTTTGGCCCGGTCGACTGGAAGGTCAGACTCGGCAGGAATTTCGCGTAGTCCGCAAATTGGTCGACCTTCAGGTCTTCGAGTTTTTCAGTGCCGAGCGCGATCAGGCTGATCGGCACGTCCTGAATGTTCTGAGCGCGCTTCTGCGCCGTCACGACGATCGTATCGGCGCCCCGGCTTTCCTGCGCGAACACTGCCGGCGCCGCCGCCGTCATCATTGTGGAGGCGAGCAGCAGGGTCCTGATTACCGGGATCCTTCTCGCCGTTCCGCTAGCCGCCGAAACGGAACCGCACTTTATTTCAGCCATGATAGCTTCCCTCGTTGTTGGATTTGCGCCCAAAAAAGGGGTTTCCTCTGTCCAATCAGAACGCTAACTGCTTCTTCAAACTGTCACAATTACGCACGGGCTGTTGCAGCGCATTATCGGCCCATGGTGTGGCCGAAACGTTTCTATACGGAGAGGGAATAGTCGTTCTTTTGGCAGATTATGGCGCTGCGGGATAAGCTGTCAGCACATCGCCCAGCGCTTCCTTGAGCGGGCCGAGCCACGACTCATAGTTCTTCCACTGATCAACGCCTTCGGAATAAATCGGCTGGCGGACCTGTTCCGAGCTCGCAGTCCTGACCGCGCGTTCGGTTTTATAGAAAGACAGGCATGCTGATTCGAATTCGAGGCCGCAGAAATTGAGAAGCTTTCGCACTTCGTTTTCCGTATCGGCCACCATGTCCTCGTAGATGACACGATGGACATAGCCCGGGAGCACCGCATCGAAGTGCTTCATCAAAAGCACATAGTCGCGGTAGTAGCGCCCGATCCGGTCAAGGCCGTAAGAAAAATTCTGACCGTGCGCGAAGTGCTGCTTGAAGCCCGAGAAGCAGCAGGCGAGCGGATGGCGCCGCGCATCGATGATCTTGGCGTTCGGCAGGATGAGCCGAATCAGGCCGACATGCACGAAGTTGTTCGGCATCTTGTCGACAAAGAAGGGCTTGTCCGTTTTCCGCTGCACGCGCGTGTTTGCGATATATTCTTCGCCGAGCTCGCGCAGTTCATCCGTAGAAAGTTCCGCCAGAACGTCCGGATATTTTGATGCGTCGCTCTTTCGCTCTTTGCCGGCGAGGCGGTTCGCGATCGACAGAATGTCGGGCAACTCCATCGTGCCTTCGACAAGCGAATGGCTCGATAGGATCTGCTCCAATAGCGTCGAGCCTGCGCGCGGCATGCCGACGACAAAAATCGGGTCGGGCGCCGGACATCCCTGCCCTTTGCGTGACGCGAAGAACTCCGCCGTGAAGAAGCTTTGCGACTTCTCCAAACGCAATGTCACTTCGTCTGCGTCGTAATTGCCGCGCGGTTCGGCGAGCTCGTTTCCCTCTTCGTAATGTTTGAAAGACTCTTCATAGAGGCCTTTGTCTTCGAGGGCTTTACCGAGCGCGAAGTGAAGGTGAAGGCGGTCCTGCTCTTCGATATCGGTGCGCGCGAGCTGCGCACGCATCGCCTCGATATCAGCATCAGTGAACTTGAACGTCTTGAGGTTTGCGAGACTCCAATACGCCTCGCCGAGCTGTGGCAGCATGCGAATGCTGGTGTTATAGGCTTCGATCGCCTCCTGCGTGCGCCCGACGGTCTTAAGCGCATGGCCGAAGCTCATCCATGATTTCGGCTGCTTGGGATATTCCTTCAGCAGTTTTTCATAGATTTTGATCGCTTCGTCATATCCGCCGACGCGCACCAGCGCGGCCGCGAGCAGCACTGTGTAATTCGGATTCGAAGCGTCTGACTTCAGCAGCGTCGACACCTGCCTGACCGCTTCCTCCGGCTTGTTCCGTCGCAACAGAACGATCGCATAATTGTGCCGGGCGGCGGCGAAGCTCGGCGCCAGTTCAAGGCAACGCGCCAGAAGGTTCTCGGCGTCCTCATAACGTCCAATACGTGCAGCGACTTCGGCCAGCATTCGGATCGCCATGACGTCGGTCGGATGGCGCGTGAGGTAGTCCTTGATCGACCGCTCGGCGATCGCGATGCGTCCTTCGGCGAGCGCCGAAGCCGCATTCATCAGCAGCGGGTCCTTCACTTGCGATCGGATGTGGCGCGAATAGGCGCGGTCTGCGCCTTCCGTGTCGCCCGCGAGCGTGAGCTGATCGCCAAGCGCGCGCCACGCATTCGGCTGATCGGGTTCGAGGCTCAACGCTTTTTCGAACGCCTTGATCGCCTTCATTCCCTCGCCAAGAGCGGCGTGAGCAAGGCCGAGTTCCACGATCGCTTCAGGAAACTTTTCCTGGGCGGCGAGCGCGCCTTCGGCGGCCGCTTTCGCGCCTTGCAGATCGCCCCGGCGGCGGCGCGCCTTGGCGAGGATCACATGAGCGCGCGGCTCACGAGGGATGACTTTCAGGATTTCGCGGGCCTGCTCTTCTGCGAGCGCGGGATCGCTTTCAAGAAGCTGCAGCGCGTGCTTCAGCGCGAAATCGAGCGTTCCCTGGGGCTCGCCCCTCGCCATGGCTGGGTCAACGCCAGTTTCCGGCATCCGCTTCCACTCCGCACATCTTCGGCCAACCTGTTGACGCGAGGCCGCTTTTCGCCCCGCATCGAGAGGGGATCGTATGACTGGCCGCGCTTTGGAAGCAAGCCGAACGTCATAATCGTTTCAGGTGAGACGTCAGCCTCAGTAATCAAAAGGAAATTTCGGAGCAGACCCCTAAAAAGCGAATATCTCCAGAAGCACTCATTGAATACGGGGATAAAAGACCGACTGAATGCTTCAGAAATGGGCCGTTTCGTCTGGACCCGAGCCCATGCGCCCTGCATAAGAAAACAAGAGGGGCACGGGCAATGCATGGAAGACTTCCAGAAAACAAGGCTGAAGAAGACGACCAGCTCCGCAAGGATGAGCATGCTGCGGATAGGATTATTCAGCTCTTTATTGTTCTCGCCTTTGTCGCGCCAGCAATCGCCTTTGTGGCCCTGATAATTGCGATGATCGCCCTGTTCGTTCCGGGCTGACGACGCCAGCCACAGGCTTGTTTCTGCAGCGTTCAGCAAGAATGGGATTGGTAGCGGGGGGCGGAATTGAACCGCCGACCTCAGGGTTATGAATCCTGCGCTCTCACCAACTGAGCTACCCCGCCAGGGGATTTGAGAGGGGCGGTCTATAGCCCCAAGGGCTGGCTGCGGCAAGCCTCTGAGCGCGCCTGCGCCGGGAGCCGGGCCGATCCGGAGACGGAGCGCGGCCAGACCCTATTTAGGGGGCCTAATTGGTGGTCGCCACCCAATCCGGATCGTCCTGAACCTCGCGTTCGAACGTCAGGAAGTCGTAATAGCCGCAGCGGGTCTGGGTCGGGAATTCGCGGCAGATCTTCGGGCGCGCATCATAGATGCCGCAAAGGCGCGTTTCCTTGTCAAGGAACATGCAGGAAGTGACGAAGTGCTCGTCATCGGTATGACGAAGAACGCGCGGGCTCGCCTTGTCCCCATATTTCGTGAACTTCTTCTCCGCCTTGGAGTCCGACATGTCGAAATGCTTGGCCAGACGCTTCACGTCCGACTTGGTGACGGGGATATGCGTATAGCTGCAGCAATAGGCGACGCATTTGACGCAGTCATACTTCTTCTTGGCGGCCATGATGATTCCCGGAATAACTAAGCGGCGAACAAGTCTAACCGTTTAGCACAGACTCGGTCGAAGAAATCCAGCCCCCGCCGAGAACGCGATCATGCGCAGGGTCGGGCGAATAGAAGACGCAAGCCTGTCCGGGCGCAACGCCCTCTTCCGGAGTATCGAGAACGACCTCGACGCCATCGTTCCAGAAAAGCCGAGCCGAACTTGGCGGGCGCGTCGAACGGACCTTTACAGCGATCTTTTCCCCGGCGCGCGCAGCATCTTCCACCGCGCCGTCGCCAAGCCATGAGACTTCTTTCAGCCGAATACGCCGGACAAGCAGCGCTTCACGCGGCCCGACGATGACGCGCCGGTTCGTTGGATCGAGTCGAACGACAAAAAGCGGCTCTCCAGTCGCAACGCCGAGGCCGCGGCGCTGGCCGACCGTGTAATGGATGACGCCGGCGTGGCGGCCCATCACCGTTCCATCGACATGGACAATCTCGCCGGGTTCTGCTGCGCCCGGCCGAAGGCGTTCGACGACGTCGACATACTTTCCTTGCGGCACGAAGCAGATGTCCTGGCTGTCGGGCTTATCGGCGACTGTCAGGCCGAATGACGCCGCGATCGCGCGCACTTCATCCTTAGGCATGTCGCCGAGCGGAAAGCGCAGATAGTCGAGCTGCTCGCGCGTCGTCGAGAACAGGAAATAGCTTTGGTCGCGCGAAGCATCGACCGCGCGTCGCATCTCTGCGCCGCCCGGGCCTTCAGCGCGCCGGATGTAATGGCCAGTCGCCATCGCCGCCCCGCCAAGGTCGCGGGCCGTCGCAAGGAGATCCTTGAACTTCACGCGCTCATTACAGCGCACGCACGGGATCGGCGTGGCGCCGGCGAGATAGGTGTCGGCGAAGTCCTCCATCACCGCTTCGGAAAAGCGGTCTTCATAGTCTAGGACGTAATGTGGAAAGCCGAGGCGCTCGGCGACTGCGCGCGCATCGTGAATATCCTGTCCTGCGCAGCACGCGCCCTTCTTCTGAACAGCCGCGCCATGGTCGTAGAGCTGCAGGGTGACGCCGACGACATCATAGCCCGAATGCTTGCAGAGAGCCGCCGTCACCGAGGAATCAACTCCGCCAGACATCGCCACGACGACGCGCGCGCCGGCCGGCAGGCCGAGGTCGATCTTCGGCGCGTCAATTCGGGAGATATCGGTCAAAACGCTCATTTCGGGCGGAACATAGGGGCGGCGAACGCCATTATCCAGCCTGCCGCCTCGCCCCGCCTGGCCCGTCAGCCTTCAAGCCCCCGGCGCTTTCTGCTAGCAGCGAAGACATGGACCTGAGCCCGCCGGACCTTCCCTGATGACCGCATCAAGCGCCGCCGCCTTTCATCAGGGCCTCGCCGCAGCCCATGCCGGAGACTTCGAGCGCGCCTTCGCGATCGCCCGGTCAATGATCGCCCGCGACCCGAACGACGTCCACGCCTATCAGATCGTCGGCGTTGCGAACTTCCTGCAAGGGCGAATTCACGAAGCGCTCGACGCCTTTATCCGCGCCAATCAGCTTGCCCCGCGCCAGCCGCCTATTCTCCATTGGATCGGAGTCCTTATGCGTGAGCGGGGCGATTTCGCTCAGTCGCGCACGGCTTTCTCGCGCGCGGCGGAGCTGGCGCCGGAAAATCCGGAACATCTCGCCAATCTCGCCGAAACGCTGGTGTTGATGAGCGCGCGCGACGAAGCGCAAGAAGCCTTCGAGAAGGCCGTGCGCATCGAGCCGCCTTCCGCGGTCGTTCTCGCCAAGGCGGCGCGCTTCTTCGAGCAATCGCATGATCTCGCGCGGGCAAGCGCATTGGCGGAGCGCGCCTTCGGGCTCGCTCCGACCGATGAAATCGTCCTGATCGCAAAAGCGGAGATAGACCAGCGCAGGGGCCGGCCAGAAGAGGTCATCGCGCTCCTCAAGGGAGAGGCGTCTGCGAGCGCACAGAACCAGCGCAATCACGCAAAGCTCTTTCGCATTCTCGCCGACGCCTATGACAAGACCGACCGCTACGACGAAGCTTTCGCCGCTTACAGCGCGTCAAACAATCTGCAGCGCGCGCTCTACGCCGACTATGTCTCCCACGAGAAGAGCCCGCTGACCGCTGAGAACCTCGACAGAATGATCGCCTATTACCAAGGCGTCGATGCTTCCTCATGGACGAGGTACGAAAACCTCGAAGAACGGGCCCCTGCCTTCATCGTCGGCTTCACGCGCTCGGGCACGACCTGGCTCGACCAGATCATCGCCTCGCATCCGGGCGCGATGGTGATGGAAGAGGAAGACAATTTCATCGATGTGTGGAACGAGCTTCATATTAGCGATGAAGGCCTTGCGCGCCTCGCCGGCCTGACGCGCGATGAGGTGAACGGCTATCGCCGCGCCTATTGGCGGCGCGCGCGCGCGAATATGAAAGAACCGGAGAATGGCGGCCTCGTCGTCGATAAGGTCCCACTGAATACCGTTCAGCTCGGCCTGATCTATCGGCTCTTCCCGGAGGCGAAGGTCATTTTCGCGCAGCGCGATCCGCGCGATTCCATCTTCAGCAATTTCCAGCAGCACTATGCGATGAACGCGGCGATGTACCAGTTCCTCGCGCTCGACACGGCCGCCGCCTTCTATGACCGCGTCATGACTTTGGGCCGGCTTTGCCGCGAGAAATTCCCGCTCGCAGTTCATGATGTCCGCTATGAAAGCCTCGTCGAAGACCTTGAAGGCGAAGCGCGCCGCTTCATTCCATTTCTGGGCCTCGACTGGACGCCAGACGTTCTCGACTATCGAGAGACCGCGATGAAACGCACGATTTTGACGCCAAGCCTGCGTCAGGTCGTGCAGAAACCATACGCGACGTCGATCGGAAAATGGCGCAACTATGAAAAAGAGATGCGTTCGGTGCTGCCAATTTTAGACAAATGGGCGGCGTTGCTCGGTTACGAAGTTAACGAGCGCTGAAAGATTAAGCGCGGCGCGCGCGCTGACGCCCGCGCATTCTCATTGTGACCCGCGAAAGCACGGCCAAACACGCCATTCCTGTATCTCATTGGCGCAAATGTTCCGTGCTGGGACAAATTTTTCACTCCAATTTTTCTCAAATTACATCAACGCCTTAGAGAAGGATTTACCCTCACATTTAGGCGTTTTTTAAAAGCGGAGGCGTAGGGTCGCAGATAGTGGAAGTTGCGTACCTTAAGGATATTCACCGATGACCGTCGCCGCCCCGAACGCTGTGCAGCAACGATCGAAGGACCCGTATGTCATCGGGCCCGACGGCATGCCGCTGACCCTTGCAGATCTGCCGCCGCCCAACACCAAGCGATGGGTGATCCGGCGCAAAGCAGAAGTCGTCGCCGCTGTGCGCGGCGGCCTCCTCACGCTCGAGGAAGCCTGCGCGCGCTATACGCTGACGCTTGAAGAATTCCTGAGCTGGCAAAAAGCCATCGATCAGTTCGGCATGCCCGGCCTGCGCGCAACGCGCGTGCAGCAATACCGATAAGCCCTGCTTTCCAAGGTCTAGGCCTCCCTCCTTACTCCCCGCGCCCCGGCGCGGGGATTTTTCTTGGAAAGGGGCGTTTATGCTGAAAAATCGGAAAACCTTGCGGTTGTGAACGGCGCGGCGTCTTTCGCGACAGGGATTTCGCCTCCATACTGAAAGCGCCTTTTCGGCAGGAATTGCGGGTTTTCGAGTTACGTCATGATGAAATTCATCGCCTCCTCCCTCGATGCGGCGAAAGCGAAAGCCAAGCGCGCGCTCGGGGACAAGGCGGTGATTGTCAGCGTCCGGAACCTGCCGAGCGGCGATGTAGAGATTCAAGCCTCCGACAAGCCTCAGCCAGCCGCGCCGATTTCGAAGCGCATCGAGCCGACGTTCGGCGGCGAAGCCCGCGCGATGGTTGACGAGCGCCAGACGCGGCCTGCCGCAGGCGCAAGACTGAGCGCGCCTCTGGAGCAGCGCTATGCGGAAGACGCGCTGGCGAAGCTTCGCGGCGACCTGACGCGCAAATCCCCTTCTTCGGCGCCCGCCTTCAATCTGTCGGACAAGACCGTTCAGGGCATGACCGACATCCTTAAGCCGCACAGCATCGGCGAGCGCTTGCTGGCGGACCTCATCGAAGGCGCGCGCCA
>ERZ795053.7808-NODE-7808-length-10218-cov-4.640854_pt1 | contig 10218 bp, 8 predicted proteins | sample MGYA00375137_ERZ795053 | MGnify/ENA primary metagenome ERZ795053 (study PRJEB30182, sample SAMN05720284) | activated sludge metagenome | isolation source: Anaerobic digester | place: Hong Kong | collected 2014-12-17 ... | reverse complement strand
CCCTATTCGGAAGATCCCAGCTCTGCCTTCTATGCGCTGGCCCAAGAAGTCTATAACACCGTCCGTCTGCTGACGCCGGAACAGCACATTATCGCCCGCTATTGGGCCGACGATCCCGGCACCACGCCGACTCCCCCCGGCCATTCGCTGGCGGTGGCCACCCAACTCCTGCGCCAGCGCGATGCATCGCTCTCCTTGGCCGCCGAAACCTACGCCCGCGTCGGCATTGCGCTCAACGACGCCTTTATCGGCTGTTGGCAGACCAAGTATCAGTACAATCGCATCCGCCCGATTACCTTTATTCACCGTCAAATCGACCCCACCTGGAACGACCCCGACGTGACCGACCCGGTGATCACGCCCCCCTTCCCCGAATATACCTCCGGCCATTCGGTGCAGTCGGGCGCGGTGGCCGAAGTGTTGACCAGTCTCTTTGGTACAGTGACCTTCACGGATCACACCCACACCTCACGTGGCCTCTTGCCCCGCACCTACCGTTCCTTCTGGGAAATGGCCAATGAGGCGGCGATTTCGCGGCTGTATGGCGGGATTCATTACCGGGACGCAATTGATGAAGGGCTGGTACAGGGACAGTGCATCGGGCAGCAGGTGGTGGCGTTACGGTTGCGGTTGCCATAAAGATGATATATGATAGCGATGATCTTACTCTCTTCTTTTGCCCTGTGATAGGATGACGAGGAGTATAATCTTAATGACAGCCTAGTGCAACTTTAACGAAGTTGGTTTGCAATGTGACCGGCACTTCCGAAGTGCCGGTCACATCTATGCAAAATAGGTTTGTTAATCATGCACTAGGTTTGTACGGCGTGGAGGTGGCTATGTCTAAGGTGCAAGTATTTTCCCAAGTTGAGTTGGACACAGAAGACTTACTTGAAGGTGTTACTCAGTTAGACTCAGAAGAATTGGAGCGATTTACGCAACAGGTCCTGCTCATTCGTGCAAATCGTTATGCTCTAAGCTTGCCTCAAGCTGAAGCCGAATTGTTGCAAAAAATCAATGAAGGGGTATCCGCCAAAGTTCGTGAACGGTATGATGAGTTACATGAAAAGATGCTTGATGAAGCGCTTGCACCCGACGAACAACGAGAACTGATCGACTTAAGTGATCAGATCGAATATGCCGATGCGCAGCGATTACACCATTTGATTGTTTTGGCAAAGCTACGCAATATCTCGGTCGATGCCTTAATGGATGAACTGAAACTACGCCGGCGTGTTTATGCCTAGGGCTTATATTCCTGTTGCCATTCGCCGTTCTGTGATCGAGCGTGCATACGAACGTTGCGAATATTGTCAAGCACGGGCAGACTTTGCAACGGAGACCTTTGCTGTTGAGCATATTGTGCCTGTAAGCCGCGGTGGCACAGATGATCTTGAAAATTTGGCGTTGGCTTGTTCCGGCTGCAATAGTCGGAAATACAACAAAGTAGAAGCCACTGATCCAACTAGCGGCGATACTGTGCCACTGTTCAATCCTCGTAGCCAAGTGTGGGCAGAGCATTTCAGGTGGAATGAAGATTATACGCAGATATTGGATTGACTGATATCGGCCGTGCCATTGTTGCTGCTTTGCAAATGAATCGACCTAATGTGATCAACGTCCGCAGTGCTATGTTTCTCTTGGGCATTCACCCACCAACTTGATTGCTCCAATCATGGAGCCTTTCCTAATCCAATATACACTAGAAAGCTGGTACCCCATGGCCGAAACTATCCTCGGTCAAGCGCCTGCGACCGCGGTCGAGCGCAATGCGCGCTGGAATTTTATCGTCAACCTGTGGGATGTGACGTTTATTATGCTGGGCATCAGCCTCATCTCGCGCGAGACGGTGATGCCGGCGCTGATCAACCAGCTCACCGACTCGAAGCTGGCGATTGGGCTGATTCCGGCCATTTACGCCCTCGGCGTCAACCTGCCCCAACTGCTGATTGCCAACTTTGCCGAACGGCTGCACTATAAAAAGCCTTTCGTCATGTTGGTCGGTGGGGCCGGCGAACGGGGCGGCTACCTGTTGGCGGGGCTAAGCGTTTTCTTCTTTGCCGAATCGGCACCACAGCTTGCACTCGTGCTCTTCTTTCTGTTTCTTGCCTTCTCCGCCTTTTCAATGGGCGTGGGCACGCCACCCTGGTTTGACATGATCGCCAAGGTGATCCCCACTCACCGCCGTGGCGTCTGGTCGGGCGTCGGGCATGGATTGGGTTCGCTGTTGGGGGTCGCCGGGGCCTATGTGGTCGGCTATGTGCTCGAACGCTACCTGTTTCCCAATAATTTTGTTATTCTCTTTGTGGTGGGCTTTGCGATTATGATGGTCTCGTGGGGTGGTTTGGCGTTGACCCGAGAACCGGCAAGCACCACCGTCAAAGCGCGCATCAGTGTGAAAGATTATTATCGCGCCCTGCCCAAGCTGCTGCGGCGTGACCACAACTATGCGCGCTTTCTCCTGAGCCGTACAGTGGCTGTCCTTGGCACAATGGCGACCGGATTCTACATGGTCTATGGCATTGAGCGCTTTGGGGTGGAAGGTGCGACGATTGGCTGGTTGACGGCTGTGCTGGTGGCCAGCCAGGCGCTTTTGGGCCTGGTGTGGGGTATCATCGCCGACCGTTTTGGCCACAAACTTGTGCTGGCTGGTGGCGCGCTGGCACTGATGGCCGCGGCGTTGATCGCCTGGTTTGCACCGAGCCAACTCTGGCTCACGGCGGTCTTTATCCTGCTCGGTGCCGGCATTGCCGCGGAACTCACCTCCGCCCTCAACATCATTCTCGAATTCTGTGACCCCGCCGATCGCCCCACCTATATCGGCCTCACCAACACGCTGCTCGCGCCCACGCTCGCGCTCGCCCCGCTGATCGGCGGCTGGATCGCCACCTGGAGCGACGGCTACAGCACCCTCTTCCTCACCACCGCGCTCTGTGCCGGGTTGGGTGCTGTTTTATTATCGACCTGGGTGCGCGAACCGCGGCGCGTGGCCGAGACTGGATGACCGGAAGACAAGATGACAAGAAGACAAGATGACAAGATGCCTTGGTGACTGAGTAAGAGCCTTTCGGTCAGAAGCCACCGCTCACGCATCACGTTTTACGCTTTACGCTTTACGTTTCACGCAACCAACAGGAGCTTCCCATGATCTACCAACCCACCTATGAATCCGTGAGCCGCCACCCGGTTCCCGATTGGTTTCACGATGCGAAACTGGGCATCTTTATCCACTGGGGTCTCTATTCCGTCCCCGCCTACGCGCCGAATTCGGGTGAATTGAGCGAAATTTTGGCCAGCGGCGAGTGGGCCAAGTGGTTTGCCAACAATCCCTACGCCGAGTGGTACATGAATTCATACCGCATTGACGGCAGCCCGACGCAACAGTATCACCGGGAGAGCTATGGAGCGGACTTTGTGTACAAAGACTTTGTGCCCCACTTCAACGCAGCAATCCAAGCGTGGCAGCCAGACGAATGGGCCGCGCTCTTTCAGCAAGTGAACGCCCGCTATGTTGTCCTCACCACCAAACATCACGACGGCTTTTTGATGTGGCCCAGCGAGACGCCCAACCCCCATCTCCCCGGTTACCACGCATCCCGTGATCTTGTCGGTGAGTTGGGCGACGCCGTGCGCGCCGCAGGGTTGCGCATGGCCTATTATTACTCCGGCGGGATCGATTGGACCTTCAACCCGCAAGTGGTGCAACACATCACCGATCTGCAGAAAGCTGTTCCCCAAATGCAAACGTATGTGGACTATGCCAACGCCCACTGGCGCGAACTGACCGACCGCTATGGCACCAATACCCTTTGGAACGACATTGCCTATCCCAAGGGGGCTGATCTCAATGCCCTCTTTGCCGAGTATTACAACAAGATGCCGGATGGCCTGGTCAACAATCGCTTTACCCAAGAATTCCGCATGGACGAGGTCGGCATTGTGAGCGATGCCCACTTTGATTTTGAAACACCCGAATATACCTCCTTCCGCGAGATCCGGGAGAAGAAGTGGGAATCCTGCCGCGGCATTGGGGCCTCCTTTGGCTACAACCAAATCGAAGGGCCGGAGCAATATCAATCGGTCGAGTCGCTGGTGCGCTCGCTGGTCGATATCGTCAGCAAAAACGGTAACTTGCTCCTCAACATTGGCCCCATGGCTGACGGCACGATCCCAGAGATGCAGCGCGAACGGCTGTTGGGCTTGGGCGCGTGGCTCGATGTGAATGGTGAGGCAATCTTTGATACGCGTCCGTGGCAGGTTGCCGAGGGCAAGACTGGCGGCGATATCGATGTGCGCTTTACGCAAAAAGGTGATACGCTTTATGCCATATTGCTGGATACACCGACGGAGACTACCGTTCTGTTGCGTGGACTGCGGGCCGGTGAAGGTGCCGACGCCCATCTGCTTGGACATCCCCATCCGCTTACCTGGCGGCAGGGCGATGACGGCATCGTGATCGAGTTGCACCGGCCGCTGACCGCAAATGCTGCCCATGTCTTCAGAATTGATACGGGTCAAGTATTATAGAGAACGGCAAAATGTAATAGAATTACTTGTTGGGAAGAAAATATTTTTTCTAGTAAGGAAAAAATATTTTTCAATAAGGATCCTGTGCAATCCTTTACTAATTATTTTCTACTATTCAGAATAGATTCTTTGTATATCGTTAATGAAGTCATGATTCTCTGCGCGAGGATTGTAGATTCATAAGTTACAATAATGGAGGGTTATCAATATGCAAGCCCTAGTCTGGGAAGGCCCCCGCCAAATGAATATGCGGGATGTCGACACGCCGCAACCGGCTGCCGACGAAGTCTTGATCCGTGTTGCCTACTCCGGCATCTGCGGATCGGAGTTGGGTGGCTATCTTGGCCACAATTCATTACGTGTCCCACCGCTGATTATGGGGCATGAATTTTCCGGTGAGATTGTGGCGCTGGGCGAGAATGCCACCGAAATCAAGGCCGGGTTGGCGACCGGTCAACAGGTCACCGTCAACCCGCTGATCAGCCCGCCGTGGTCCAAGGCGGCGCTGCGTGGCCGGCACAACCTGACGCTGCCGCGCAACATCCTGGGTATTCACCGCCCGGGCAGCTATGCCGAATATGTGACGGCCCCCGCTTCCAATGTCTACCCGCTGCCGGAAGGTATGAGCCTGGAACATGCCGCGTTAACCGAGCCACTGGGCTGTGGGTTGCGTGTCGCCAGACTTTCCGGTTGTACGGCAACCGACACGGTCCTCATTACCGGGTTGGGGCCGATTGGTCTGCTCACGTTGCAATGTGTCAAAGCGATGGGCGTGCAGTCGATCATTGCCACCGACACCGACGCCGACCGGATTGAAATCGGCAAACATTTCGGTGTGGAAGTGCTGAACCCAATGGCGCGCAACGTGGTGGAAGCGGTGCGGGAAGCGACCGGCGGTGAAGGCGCGGATGTGGCGATTGATGCGGTCGGTGCCACTGTCACCCGCCGTCAGTGTCTCGATGCGGTGCGTCCTGGCGGCAAGGTGATCTTCACCGGTCTGCACGAAGAAGAGAGCAACATCCAAGCCAACTTGCTCATTCGCAACGAGATCAACCTGCAGGGCAGCTTTGCCTACACCCCGCTTGATTTTGAAGACGCGTTCAAGTGGCTGGCCGAGGGGCGCATCGAAATCGATCCGTGGTTGCTCAAAGCACCGCTAGCTGAGGGGGGCGCCTGTTTCGAGCGGCTGCTGAGCAAACCGGGGCCGGTCGCGAAGATTCTATTGCACCTATAAACTTCGTGGGGCCACGATAGGGCAGATTGACGAAATCGTGCTGGTATAGACTCGTTGACCCATACCAGAATTAATTTGTTAATTCACCCTATCGTGGGCCCCACCGCATTAGCCAATTATGCTTCCTACACTTCCAAACTCTGATAAATCTGTAACCGCAGCCGTCATTGGCACCGGCCACTTTGCGACGGCTGTTGTCACGCAGGCTGCAGCGATCCCACAACTACATGTGCCTGTAGTAGTCGATCTGAATGTAGCGGCGGCGCAACGGGCTTATGCACGGGCCGGCATTGATCCGGCAACCGTTGCGGTCTGTGAGAGTCGCGTCGCGGCATTAGTCGCACTCGAACAGCGGCAGCGTGTAATCCTGACCGACGCCACACTGCTCTGGGAATTACCCATCGATGTTGTACTCGAATCGACGGGGGTGCCGGAGGCGGGGGCAAGCCATGCCGTAGCGGCCATTGATCATGGCAAACACATCGTCATGGTGAGCAAGGAGACGGATGGCATAGTTGGCCCGATCCTGGCCGAACGGGCGCGGCGAGCCGGGGTTGTCTACACGCCCGTCGATGGTGACCAACATGGACTGCTGATCGCACTGGTGGAATGGGCGCGGGTGTTGGGGCTGGAGGTGATTTGTGGGGGGAAAGCGCGCGATGCCGAATTTGTCTACGACCCGGCTGCCGGCACTGTAACCTGTGGCCAACACACGACAACACCAACTGTCGACGCATGGTCCTATTTCAACGCCATTCAACCCGGCCACGCGGCAGCCGTGGTCGCCGCGCGGCGGGAGGCGCTTGCTGCCCTTCCCCAAGTTGCTGGTTATGATCTGGTAGAACTCGCGATCGCCGCCAACACAACCGGTCTCCTGCCCGATATCCCCGCCACCCACACCCCTGCCCTCCACATTGCCGAGATGCCGGAAGTGTTTTGCTCGGAGGCGGAAGGGGGCATTCTCTCACAGCCCGGCGTGATCGACTGTGTCACCTGTCTGCGTCAACCGCACGAAGCAGGGCTGGGCGGTGGCGTCTTTATTGTCGTCGCCTGCACCAATGACTACTCCCGCCACATTTTGCACACCAAAGGACTGATCCCCAACAGCCGCGGCACTGCCGCCGTGATCTATCGCCCCTACCACCTTTGTGGTGTCGAGACGCCGCTGTCAGTTTTGCGCGCCGGATTGCAAGGCGTGGGCATTAGTCAAGCATTGCCGCAACCGCGGGTCGATGTGGTGGCGCAGACGCAACGGGCCATGCGATCCGGCGAAACGCTGGGCAGTGACCACAGCCCCGACCTGTTGGCGCTCATGATGCCCGCGCAAGCAGTTCGGCCTGCTCACCGGCTACCGCTGCACATGGGGAATGGCAATGCTCTCCAACACGACTTGCAAAGTCATGAGATGATTGGGGTAGCAGATGTTGTGGAGCCGGCGCACTCAACCCTTTGGCAACTGCGTCGGGAACAGGATGCCCATTTTGGGTTGTAGCGCCTACCTGGTGGCGCAAGTGGGACGTCTGGTTGGTGGAAAGGAGCACGACCATCTAGAACATCTGGCGGCAACTTGCCGACCGATGAGATGGGGGTTGTCTATCAGGGTGCCCTGTTTGCCCTGCTGGGAGATATGGCATTGGCGTCACTGCGAAGCCTCTCTGGGTTGGACCCAATGCAATAGAGGCCGCAGCGCTTATGACGAGGGAAACTGTGCCTTATTCTCTGCTGTTCCCTCTGCTTCCCGCGGATCTAGCATCTGATCCATGTGCATCCAAATCACCCGCGAATAGCGGAAGATCAATGGCCAGAGCAGAATCGTCTCTACAATTATCACAATCGAAAAGAGGGTAACCGATGACTCGATCCAAAAGAGATAAAAGGCTGAGGGTAACAAGACAAGAAAACCCAACGTGTAGGCAATAAACATCGAGTTGAGATAAAAGCCATGCTCGCGCTCATACAGCACGCCGCAGTGTGGGCAGTGTTTGTGCGCTTCGAGCACGGAGCGGAAGATTGGTCCGGTCATACAGACTGGACAGCGTTGGGTCAGGATGGCGAACAGTCGTTTCATAGCGCCATCTCCAATGCATCCACCACAAATGCCCATTTGTCCGTCGCTTCTTCAATTAGCTTTGCGGTCGGCTTGCCGGCGCCATGACCAGCTTTGGTCTCGATCCGAATCAACGTGGGTGCTGACCCGCCTTGGGCATGTTGTAACGCCGCGGCAAACTTAAAACTGTGCGCCGGGAAGACCCGGTCATCGTGGTCGCCGGTGGTGATCAAGGTGGCGGGATAGTGGGTGCCCGGCTTGAGATTGTGATAGGGTGAGTAGTCCAACAACGTCTGGAACTGCTCGGGATCGTCGGGCGAACCATAGTCGGAGACCCAAGCCCAGCCGATGGTAAATTTGTGAAAGCGCAACATGTCGAGCACGCCGACTGCCGGTAAACAGGCACCAAAGAGATCCGGTCGCTGCGTCATACAGGCCCCGACCAGCAGCCCACCGTTGCTGCCGCCGGCAATCACCAGCTTTGGCGTCGAGGTATAGCCCTGGCCAATCAACCACTCCGCCGCCGCAATAAAATCATCAAAGACATTCTGCTTGCGTTCCAATGTCCCTGCCTGATACCACTCCTTGCCATACTCACCGCCACCGCGCAGATTGGGCTGCGCAAAGAGCCCGCCCATCTCCATCCAGGTCAATATGTTGGCCGCAAAGCCTGGCGTCAGCGGAATGTTGAAGCCACCGTAGGCATAGAGATAGGTCGGCGTCTCCGCATTCAGTTCCAGTCCCTTTTTGTGGCAGAGAAACATGGGTACCTGCGTCCCATCTTTGCTGGTGTAGAAAACCTGTTTGGTCTCGTACAACGCAGGGTCAAATTGCAACGTCGGCTGGCGGAAGAGGGTACTTTCACCACTTTCCAGATCATAGCGATAGATGACACCTGGTGTGGTAAAGCTGGTAAAGCTGTAGAAAGTCTCTTTGCTATCCTGATCACCGCCAAAGCCGCCCGCGGTACCAACCCCCGGCAGATCGACCGAGCGAATGAGCGCCCCTTCCTGGTCAAAGATCTGGACACGGCTGTGCGCATCATGGAGATAATTGGCCACAAACTGGCGGTTGAGATAACGCACGCTGCGCAATGTATCCGTGCTCTCGGCAATCCGTTCCTGCCACTGCGCGACCGCTGGTTCACGAATATCGACCGCAATCAGACGCCCCAGTGGTGCACTGTGATCGGTCTTGAAATAGAAGAGCGGACCGTCGTTGCCGACAAATTGGTATTCGGCATCGAATTGATTGAGCAATTCCACCACGGGGCTATCGGGCGCCGTCAGATCTTGATAAAAGATCCCGTTCTGGCGAAAGGTGCCGCGTGAGACGTAAATTATCAGGTAGCGGCCATCATCGGTGACCTCGCCTTGGAAGTTCCATTCTTTCTGATCGGCGCGCTCGTAGATCAGCCTGTCTTCGCTTTGTGCGGTGCCGAGCTGGTGATAATAGAGTTTGTGAAAGTAGTTGGATCCTTTGTAGGCCTCGCTTTCCGCCGGCGCATCATAACGGCTGTAGAAAAAGCCGGCATTGTCATGGGTCCACGATGCACCGCTGAACTTGGCCCACTGCACCAGATCGCCCCGATCGGCGCCGCTCGCCACTTCCCGCACCCGCCACTCCATCCAATCCGAGCCGGAGGCCGAGAGTGCGTAGGCCAACAGTGAACCATCATCGCTCACTGCATAGCCACTGAGCGCTACTGTGCCATCGTCGGATAGGGTGTTTGGGTCGAGTAGCACCTTTGGTTCGTCATCCAGATGTTCCAGCCAGTAGAGCACCGCCTGGTTCTGTAGCCCATCATTGCGGGTGAGGAAGTAGCGGTCGCCGCGCTTGAAAGGGATGCCGTAGCGCTCGTAGTTCCACAATTCGGTGAGCCGTTGGCGGATCCGTTCGCGCTGGGGCAGTTGCTTGAGATAGGCCTGGGTAACCTCATTTTGGGCCGCGATCCAGGCCTGGGTCTCTGGACTATTGAGGTCTTCGAGCCAGCGGTAAGGATCAGCAACCGGCTGGCCATGCAAGGTTTCCACCAAGTCTTGGCGACGGGTGGTCGGATAGGGTTGGGTGGGTACGGTCATCTCTACGCTCAATTCTCTGTCGGGTGAAGTTGCTATGGGTTATTATAGCGCAATCTCCCTGTAGACTGAATTGGCGTGGAAGGTTGTTGAATCATCGGGGAAGCACATGGCGTAGGTGGGCTAGTGCAGAGTTGTACGGGAGAGCCAGTAGATAGTCGGACGGTCGACAGCGAGCAGTCACTAATCTACTGCTGATTCTCCTCTCCCGGCTGTTTGTAGTGTTGACATTGTTGATTCGCATGCAAGTGTGATCGATTGCAGCGACTGCCGGGAGTTTTACGCTCAGTAGTCCGCAACGCTCAAAGGTGGTCGGCAGACCACCGCCGGAT
>ERZ795053.7806-NODE-7806-length-10219-cov-3.757084_pt1 | contig 10219 bp, 6 predicted proteins | sample MGYA00375137_ERZ795053 | MGnify/ENA primary metagenome ERZ795053 (study PRJEB30182, sample SAMN05720284) | activated sludge metagenome | isolation source: Anaerobic digester | place: Hong Kong | collected 2014-12-17 ... | reverse complement strand
CTGGTGCAGACGCTGTTTGCGCTGCGGGCGCTCGCAGCGCTGGGCCTGCGACCGCAGGCGACGCCGGTGCTGCTGGTCAACAGCGACGAGGAAACCGGCAGCGGCGAGTCGACGCGCGTGATCGAGCGGCTGGCCCGCATCGCCTGCCGCGCCTTTGTCATGGAACCTGCCCTGGGACCGGCGGGGAAACTCAAGACGGCGCGCAAAGGGGTCGGCCAGTTTCGGCTGCGGCTGGCAGGTGAGCAGTCCGCGGGCAACGCGGTCACGGCCGAGCTGGCGCGCCTCATCCAGGCGATCTTCGACCTCAACGACCTGTCGCGCGGTATTACTCTCAACGTGGGCCTGGTGACAGCCGGCGCTACGACTGGACCAATGCGCGAGGCGGAGTTTGTCGTCGATGCGCGCGTGCCGGACTTTGAGTCGGCCCGCCGCGTCGAGGCGGCGGTGTACGCGTTGGAACCTGGCCTGCCCTCCGTTTCCCTGGAGACCAGCGGCCGCGTCACCCGGCTGCCGCTGGAGCGGACCGCGCGCAACCAGGCGTTGTGGCGAACGGCTCAACGGCTGGGAAGCGAGCTGGGTCTGGCGTTGGAAGAGGGGTCAGTTGGCGGCGGGTCGGACGGCAACACCACCAGCCAGTACGCGGCGACGCTGGACGGACTGGGGGCGGTGGGGGACGGAGCGCACGCGCTGCACGAGCACGTCCTGATCGACGCGATGCCGCGCCGCGCGGCCTTGCTCGCACTGCTGCTGCTCAGCCCGTTGGCTGAATAGCAAAGGCATATGCCGCTGGTCGAAACGACTCTCGCTGGCCGGCAACGTCTCAAGACAGCGTTTGCCGCAGTTCGTCAGGGCTCAGCGTTCGGTGCCAATGTTTGAGATACGTTGACCTGGGGATGATCAGCAATTGCAGCGGCTGTTCGGCCACCACCGAAGCGTTGCGAACGGCGCCGCGAATCACGCCGGTCGTGCCAAGAGGCATCCAGGGCGGGACCAAAAGTGTATCATATCCGCCCAATGGCAGGATGCGCAGACCGACTCCCAAGGGAATGTAGACAAAGGCGGCCGCGGTTCCGGCCTCGATCAGCACGTCGTTGCGTTCGAGCTGCGCCAGCCTGACGTGCTCAAACGCCAGCGCCGGATCGATGCCATCGACCGCGTGGCCGGTCGCACCCATGCGCGCCAGCAAATCGAGACGTGTCGCCCGGTCCCACGGAACCGGCTGTGCCGAAAGATACAGCTTGCGCTCTCCTTCGGTGGCATCGATCAGCGACGGGGCGACCTGAATTCTGGCCGCCGCGGCCGTGTTGAAGGCCGCAACCTCCGCACGCACCATCTCGGCAAACTCCAGGTTGTCGCCGACTTCTTCGACCATGATCGCGAGATCCTCGGCCCTGCGCAGGGCCGACTTGTCATCAGGCGTGCGCAGCAGACTGTCGAGAGTGTCCGCTGCCAGGTCCAGGACGATCAGCGCTGCGCTTTGGGCGGCATAGCGGTTGGCATCATGATCGGCAAACGCGCCGCGGTGGAAAGTAACCCGCAGATCGCCGCATGGATCAAGCTCGCTGCTCGCCATGTTGGCCTCGCCGGCGCTGATCGGGCCAGGCAGCTCCAGCAGGTAGAGTCGATCGGCGCCCAAACGCAGGGAGAACACGGCGTTGGCGGTTTGACCGTTGACGTAGATTTCGTAACCCGCAGAGGTGCGCAGAACCGTGCCGCGCTGGCGCAGGGCATCGGCGCAGCGCAGCGCACGCACGGTATCGATCGCGTCCTGTGCCAGATCGTGCAACGGCCCGTCAGCCGTGGTCAGCCAGGCGAATGCGTCGCGCTGGAAGTCGCCGTAGAAGCGGGCGGCATGAAACTGCCACGCATCTTGTGCTGCCGATGGCGGCGGGTTTGGGACTGGATCCGCGCCGGGCCGGTCCTCTTCAAGCCCCAATGCGTCGGCGCTTATGGTGCGCACCAGTTGCAGTGGAACGCTGGTCTGCACTTTCATGTGCTGCCGCCAGAGCGTTTGCAGGTCGGTGGAGATGGCTTCCAGCAGCGCGGCGCGCAGGGCACGCGGTTCGTTGAGTATCGCTATCGGTACTTTGGTCTTGCTGTGAGCCATGGAAACAGCCAGCATTTCGCGCAGCACCGTCTTGGGTGTCTGCTTGAACACGCCCTGGGCCGCCAGTTCGGTGAGACGCCACGACAGGTTGGCAGCGTTTTCCCGCCAGATCAGTTCGATAAGGTCCTCGTTGGCCGGGTCAAAAACAGCCTGGGCGGCAAACTCAGGGTGAATCGCGCGACCGGCGGCCGAGAAGTCGATCATGCCGATGTCGTGGAAATAGGCCAGCAGCACGCCAAAGCCGCACATGTTGGTGTAGCGGTCAACGGGTCGGGCCGGGATGAGGTGCGCCGTGTGGATCGTCTCAAGTACGCTCAGGATGCGCGTCGCGACATCGCGTACGTGGACGATGCCGTGGTCGGCGAAGAGGCCAACGTGGGCGCCCGGTCGTCGGAGGAACTCAGGATCGCGGCTGAGCAGTTCGAAGCTCGCTTGACGCGTGACCTGGGCATAAAAACGGTCTTCGATGAGCTGTCTGATGCGGGGGGAAACCCAGCGGTCCAAAGAAATAATCATACACCTGCTTATCAATTGGCAATGTCTGTGGCCAACCGCGTCGCCCAGTTGGCGGTTGCGCGCACATCCGAGTCGGGGTTCGCTGCGGCCGCTTCCAGGTAGGGACGCAAGGCAGCGAGCCGCAGCCGGCCGGCTGCATACAACGCGCAGGCCTGTGTCCATGCCGGGGGAAAGGCCACGGCGGGCGACTGGATCAGCGCCTGCAACGGATCAACGAGGCTCAACGGCTCAATCTCCGCCAGTTCACCGTCCTGAATGATCAACGGGAACAGCAATGCCCGATGTTCACCAGACAGCATGACCTCCAGTCCTTCCAGCGCCAGCGAGCGGGTCGCGCCCTGACCGCTGCCGATGAGATCCTCGGCTCGCTGCATCCCCTGGCGGTCATACAGCAGGGAAAGCAGCAGCAGCATTCGATGGCGGATCGCCCCCAGTTCGTCGGCGATGGTGCTCTGCAACGCTGCCACTTCGATCGCTGAACCGAGGCTGGTGCGAATTTGCAGCAGTGCCCGGCCGTGCTGCGCCTCGTTGTGCAGAGCAGTGTTCACCGCGGCAGCTTCCTGGCCGGCGGCGTGGTAGCCACGCGATCGAAGCGCTTCGAGCACCTGCGTGCGGACCGGCGGATGCTGATGCTCGAGGTGCTTAGACAGAAGCTCGGTGACCGCTGGCGAGTCGATCTGGGCGGCCACGCGCACCAGTCGTTCGCTGGTTCCGTCGGCCCATTCATTCGCATCGGCGAGAGATAACTCGATCCGCGGCAGAGTCGCGATTCCGCTGGCCGCCAACGCGGTCGTCGCGGCCGACCGGGTGCGCCGATCCGCGAGACCGTCGGTCAGCAGGTCAATGATTGCGGGCGAGCGCAGACCGCCCGCCGCATGGAGAGCGGCCTGCCGCACCTTCGGGTCCGGGTCTTGCAGCAGCTTGCTTAGGGGACCGCTGGATTGCGCTTCCGGGACGCCTGCCAGGGCCGTTGCGGCCGTTGCTCGCTCCACCGGGATGAGGGACGCAACCATGTTTTCCAGAGCCGGTCTGGCGGCTGCTCGTCCGGCCCCACCGCAGTAGATCAGCAAACCCTGCACGGCGCCTGCGCGTACGGTCGCGTTTGGCGTGGAGAGCGCCGGCAGCACCGCCGAAATCGCGCCTGTTCCGTCCAGTGCGCACCAGGCGCGCAGGGCAGCGGCGCGCACTGAGTCGTCCGCGCCAGCCTGCGCCGTGGCGATCACAGCCGGCCGGGCTTCGCCAATCCGCAACTGGGCGACGCGCTCCAGCGCGTCGATCTGCACATGTGGGTTGCTGTGGCTGACCAGCGGGGCGATTCGGCTGCCGAGCTCAGGATAGTGCGCGTTCTCCAGCGCGTCCAGCCCCAGCCTGACTTTGGCCGGTTCCGGTGAGTCCAAAAGCGACAGCGCCACGTCCAAACTGGAGCGGTCGTCCAGCGTCAATGGCTCACTGCCCAGCGCGCGCCGGCGCAGCGTTTGCAACAGCTCGTGGGCATAACCGCGGTAGACCAGCCAGCCGCCGCCGGTCCACAGCAGTGCGAAGGCCATCGTCACTACCGTCACAGTCAGGATGTCGGCGACGTTCAGTGCCCGGAAGATGAGCAGCAGCAGGCCGGCGAATCCGATGGCCAGCGGCAGTCCGATGCCTTCGACGCCCGTTTGTACGGCGGTTCGTTCGTCGGCCGGCAGCGCCTGGTAGGCAGCGTTCAGCGAGGTGCGCATCGCGCCGTCAGTCAATACGATGTTCAATAACTGCGTCAGTGCGATCAACACGAAGAATGCCAGGCTGGCAGGTCCCAACAGCGCACCGGCCGCCAGCATGACGACCAGCAGCGCCGATCCTGAGGCCGGGTTGATCAGAAAGCCCAGTCCCAACCCGAAGCGACTCAATATCCAGCCGGCCAGCAGCGCCAGGAACAGCATGTCGGTCAGATTCAGGACGAGATTATATGTCCCGAAGAAGCGGGCCAGCGCTTCGCTGGTTGCAAAGCGTGCTCCGCTGCGGTCCAGCAGGATGAAATTGAGGAGCTGGCTGGTGAGCGCGGCCAGCATCTGATAGCTGAAAATGAGCAATGCGTAACGGCGGGTCAACAACTTCGGCAGCGATTTCGCTTTTTGCTGCCGGCGGGGCCGCGCGATCGGCGCCAGGTCGTTGGAATAGCGCCGGGTTGTCGCCAGCAGAAAGCCGGTCATCAGCACGCCGGCTGCGGCGGTGGGCAGCAACAGATTCTCGGTTCTGCCCAGCCAGCCCAGCAGCGGGCCGCTGAGCAAACCACCCAGCATGAGCCCGGTGGCGAACCCGAAGACCACCCTCGGGAACAGCCGCTTGATCTGCCGGACATCGAACAGGCGACCCACCTGACCGCCCAGTACCACAAAACCGGCCTGGATCACCAGCGGTATCGCGACCACCAGCAGAAAGGATGCCCAAATCAGCCCGGCAACCAGTGCCAGCCAGCCGGCCAGCGCCGCTGCCACCAGCGACAGGTCGATGAGCAGTGCGAGCCGCGGCAGAGGCCAACTGCGTTGAATGGTAGCCAGCGCGTAGAATGTAACCGATCCCAAAGCGGCCACCGCCAGATAGGCGTAGGGCAGCGCGGCCGAGCCGAACGTTGACAGGAACAGGCTGTTGGCTGTGATAAGCAGCAGGGAGGCGAAAATGCCCAGCGAGATCGATTGACCCACCAGCAAGATCACTCTGGTGCGTTCGTCGCGTTGGGCGAGGTGAGAGGCGCTGGGGCCGGTCACGGCAATCAACCGGGCTGGTCGGGCATGGTTTGCAGGAGCGCGCCCTGTTCGCGGATGCGCCGGCAGAGCGCACGAATGACGCCCTGGGCAACCTCAGGACGGTCGGCCAAGGCTTCGTCGAAGGCATCTTTGGCGATACGAAAGACGAATGCTTCATCGATGGCGGTCACTGACGCCGATCGTGGTTCCGGGTCCAGCACTGCCAGCTCGCCGACTGCCTTGCCGGCGCCCAGGGTGATGATCGTCCGCTCACCGTGGTGGACCCGCACATTGCCTTCAGCCACCAGATACATGCTGTCTCCAAGATCGCCTTCGTTGATGAAAGTCTCGCCGGGCAAAAGGTTCAGTTCTTCGACGATGCGTGCGACCGACGCCAGCACATGGTCCGGCGTCTCGGCGAAGATATCGATGGCTTTCAGTACGGCAACTTTCTCGATGGTCAGCAGCATGATTGGTTTCCTTGAGAACGGCCTGGCGGAGAGGTGTGCCGAGGTCACAGTTGCGGCGCGTTCTCTGGGCCCTGCTCGACTCGATTACTCCCCTTGATCCGACGTATGGGCTGCATTGTAACACATCGGGGAAGGGTGTCAAGGCAATTTTCCGCGGCAGGCACAGCGCACCAAAAGCACGAGTTTCGATAGTTGCGATGAATTGGACTGCCTGCTACTTGTCGGGCGCTGGCTTTTATGCTATACTCCGCATGACGCAATGCGTCATTAAGGAATACAAAACTGTATGGAGAAACGAAAGTCTGAATTTACGTTTGAAACCGATAGCGGCCTGGTGATCGACGTCTATCGTGTCCAGGCCGAAGACGCTGCTTATCTGGTGGATCTCTTCGAGCACCTGTCAACTAACAGCCGCTACATGCGTTTCAACCAGTACCTCGCCATCGTGGACCCGGAGATCGTCCAGCGTGAGGCAGAGCATATCGCGCTGGTCGACGCGGCCAGCGGCCTGGGCGTGCTGGCGTTTGCCGACTTGCCTGACCAGCCTCATGCGCCGGTGGCTGTGGCGCGCTATGTCCGGACAGGCGCCCCGCAGCAGGCCGAAGTCTCAGTGTCGGTGCGCGACGATATGCAGCACCAGGGCATTGGTGGGCAGATGCTGCTCTTTCTATCGCAGGAAGCGCGCGCGGCCGGTATTCGAACGCTGATTGGCACGTTCCAGACTGGCAACCGTCGCATTTGGGCGCTGCTGGCCGAGTCGCCCTATCAATCAACCACGGTGATCGATGGTTTTCAAACCACTGTCACAATCGATCTTGGGTCAACCAAGGTCACGCCCGATAAAAATCATGTAACACAATTGGAAGGTTAGCAGGAGAGGTGATAATCATGCAAGGAACCCCGACGTATGCCTTCGAGACGCGGGATGGGCAGCAGGTGCGCGTGTTTTCCGCCGATATGACGGACGAGGCGCGTCTGCGTGATCTCATCGATCGCGCCACGCCAGAAAACCGTGTCACGGCCAGTCAGTCCCAACCCTCTACGGCGTCCGCCGATGTGGCTGCTGTTTTGCTGGATGGATACACCTGGATCGCCCTGATCGAGGGCGACCCGGATGATGCTGATCCTGTGGCCGTGGCCCGCTATTCCCAGGTTTGCGAGGGTGAGGTTGCGGTCTCGGTGGTCGTACGCGATGACATGCAAGGCCGCGGCATCGGCTCGCGCATGTTGTACTTCCTGCTTGACCAGGCGCGCGCCGCAGGCGCACGCAAGGCGATCACGTCTTTCGCAAGCACGAACGAAGCTGCCTGGCAGGTGATGCAATACTCACCTTATCATATGACCTGGCAGCAGCGCGGCAGCAAGATCGACATGGTGGTTTACTTGCAAGCGCGCGCTTCGCTTGGAACCACGATGAATTGATGGAGCAACGGTGAATATCCCGCCTGCGCTAGCCACGCGCGACGACTGGTATCAGTTTTCAACCCGCGACGGGTTGCTGGTGCGTGTGCGTCCCGAAGAGGAGGGTGACACGCCCTATCTGGTGGACCTGTTCAACCGGCTTAGCGCTGACAGCCGCTATCTGCGTTTCAGCAAGTCGATGGTAGACCCTGACCCTGAACGGGTGCGCGCGGAGGCGGAACGATTGGCGCATCTCGGCCCGCCGCAGGAAATGGCCTGGCTGGCATTCGCCGACCTCCCGGACCAGTACAACGCACCGGTCGGCGGCGTGCGCTACGGCATGAACGGTCCCGACTCTGCCGAGCTGGCCATTTCGGTGCGCGATGACCTCCAGCGGCGTGGTATCGGTTCCGAGCTTCTCAAGTTTGCCTGCGCCCAGGCCCGTCAACAGGGAATCCGCACGTTGACGGCGCTGTTTCGCAGCGAGAACAAAGCCATCTGGGCGCTGGTGCGCCATTCCCCCTTTCCCGCCACCACGGTCGTCAATGGTTCCGAGATTTCGTTGACTATTGACCTGAGTGGTGACCCCGCGTAGCATCTGCGCAGGTGCCAACAGTTCCTGGTCACTTCACCGTTTTTATGACAACGCTGACAAACGTCAGCGGAAATTTCCCCGACCTTGGTTTGCCTGTTACAATGCCGTTTCGAACCATATCGTGCCCAAAACGGTGTGGTAAACTGAGCATTGTATGGCGCAGCAGCTTCCTCTAGAGAGACCTCAATCTGTTTCACCCGCCGCGCCGCGGGAGTCCTGGACCGAACGCAATCAGCGGTTTGTAGGGCTGAGTCTGTTTGTTCTGAAACGGCTGGCCTTTGGCTTGCTGGTGCTGGTGGTGATCGTCTTCATCAGCTTCCTTGGTCTGGACATGGCCCGCGGCGTGGACTTTTCCCGGGCGTTTTCCTATGCCGCCGATAGCACGGTGGTCTATTTTGGCAACCTGCTGCACGGCAACCTGGGCTACACCTCCGCAGGCAGCATCACGCTGCGGCCGATACCGGTCAGTTCTGTCCTGGCGGATGTAGTCCCCAAAAGCATTGCTCTGCTGACCGTGTCGCTGCTGTTCGCCACGGTTATCGGTATTTTGCTGGGCTACCTGGCCGGCAAGCGGCGCAACAGCAACGTGTCGCTGGTGTTCATCCTCGTCTCGATCATCGGCGTGTCGATCCCCAGTTTCTTCGCCGCCTTGCTGTTGCAGCTACTCATGGTCCGCTGGGCAAAGACGACCGGCTCGTTGCCTCCGCTGCCAATTGGCGGCTTTGGTTGGGATAAGCACATCATTCTTCCGGCGTTGGTGCTGGCTGCACGCCCCGTGGCTCAGATCGCGCGGGTGACCTTCGTCACACTGGGCACTTTATTGGGGATGGACTATGTCCGTACCGCGCAGGGCAAGGGACTGTTGCCGCGCCAGATCTGGCGCGGGCACATCTGGCGCAACGCGTTGATACCGATCCTGACCACGATCGGTATCTCACTGCGTTTTTCTCTCAGCAGCCTGCCGGTTGTGGAGTATTTCTTCGGCTGGCCAGGGATGGGGTTCACGCTGCTGAAGTCGATCTCGAAGCAGGACGATCTGCTGACCGTCGCGTTGGTGATGGTGATGGGACTCATCTTCATCGTGGTCAACCTGGCTCTGGACATCAGCTATCGCTTCATCGACCCACAACTGCGCGACAGCATTTCCAACATTGCGCACGAGGACAAGCGGCGTTTCGTCGGACGAATTCGGGACGGTCTGGGCAGCGTAGCCGGCTTCCTGCGCTACAATGAGATCACTGACTTTTTCCGTCAGGCTTTCCGCCGCCGCAGCGCTGAACCTGAGCCAAGCCCCTTTGCTGATGTGGCAGCGGCTCACAACGAACTCTTCGATTCAGCGGCTGACGTCTATCGTACGCAACGCCGGCGTGCCTGGTGGCGCGCCACCATGGGCAATCTGCCCTTCATGGTCGGCGGCTTCCTGGTGCTCGCCTTGCTGTCGATCCTGGTCTTTGGCCCCAGCCTGACGCCGCACAATCCCTACACGACCCGCGGGTTGACCATCATCGACGGCGAGTTTCTGGTGCCGCCGTTTGAGCCGGGCACAACCTATCCGCTGGGAACCGATGTGCTGGGACGTGACATCGCCAGCCTGATCCTGTCCGGCGCCCAGCAGACGCTGATCCTGGCCGTGCTGGCCGTCGGCGCCCGCTTGCTGATCGGTTTCGTGCTGGGCGCGATCGCCGGCTGGAAGAGTGGCAGTTGGATCGACCGCCTGGTCATGGGCGTCGCCGAGGTGCTGTCGGCATTTCCGGCGCTGGTGCTGGCGATGATCATCGTGCTTGCGATGGGTATTCGCCAGGGGATGGGTGTGTTTGTCGTCGCGCTGTGTGTCGTCGGTTGGGGCGAAACCATGCTCTACGTCCGCGGCGAGGTGATGGCGATTCGCCCGCGGCCATACATCGAGAGCGCCGTCGCGGTCGGTGTGCGCACCACTCGCATGATGGTGGCTCACGTTTTGCCGATTTTGCTGGCAGCGCTGATTTCTCTGGCTGCGCTGGAGATGGGCGCGGTTTTGATGTTATTGGGCGAACTTGGGTTTGTCGGCATCTTCATTGGCGGTGGTGCGTTTGCCGAACTGGACGTTGGCGCTACGCTCTATCACTATTCCGACGTACCGGAATGGGGATCGCTGCTCAGCGGCGCGCGCCTGTATGCTCGCTCCTATCCCTGGCTGGCGATCTACCCCGCGCTGGCATTCTTTATCGCGATTGTTGGCTTTAACCTGTTTGGTGAAGGCATCCGGCGCATGATCGAGACAGTCGGCGTGGGGTTTGGCAAGTTGTTCAACCGATACACGCTTTCGTTGGCGCTGGGCGGCCTGTTGCTATTCGGTTGGGCGCGGGCTAATACCGGTTCCATCGCCTACTACCGGCAGCAGGCGCGCGCCTTCGACGGTCAGCTG
>ERZ795053.7803-NODE-7803-length-10220-cov-3.927595_pt1 | contig 10220 bp, 6 predicted proteins | sample MGYA00375137_ERZ795053 | MGnify/ENA primary metagenome ERZ795053 (study PRJEB30182, sample SAMN05720284) | activated sludge metagenome | isolation source: Anaerobic digester | place: Hong Kong | collected 2014-12-17 ... | reverse complement strand
CCACACCCATCCTGGTATCAGGATAACGGTTATTGCCACCGGGTATATTGAAATTAGATCGCTTAACGTTTTCCCCCAACGCAAATTTGATCTGTCCTGGCCAGCCTTTGAATTTCAGGTCTTCATCATTCATGCCCCATCTGAGTTTCAGTAACTGTGTTTGCCCACCGATCACATTAGCAGAACCATGCAAAATATGTGAACTGGTAACACCTCCACTAAGCTGCCTGTATATATTAATATCATCCGGGTTGATATTATCACCGATCCTAACTTCTGATGTAACACTCTGGCCTCCTTCATTAATAGAAGCTGCGGCAATATGAGAATGTTCATCAATTATTCCGGGAGTAACATGCTTACCGGTTCCATCAATCACTTTTGCACCGGCAGACGATAAGTTTTTACCAACAGAAGCAATTTTTCCATTCTTGATCAGTACATCTGTATGCTCCAAAACACCTTCTTTCTCATTTGTCCAAACCGTGGCATTTTTGATCAGTATTGTCTCCTGTTTAGGCTGCTGATCTTCTTCCCATCCAAATGGTTCAAAAGGATACATTACTTTCCCGGTAACAGGTGGTTCTTTCTTTTTTTCTTCGGTCTCTGGTTTTAACTCGATCGCTTTTACAAAAACAGCAGTCCATGTAAGAGGATTGCCCAATGAATCTGTACCTGTACCATTCCATTCGCTTCCATTTATCAATCCACTTAACCTTGTAGCTGTTTCGGGCAATGCCTGGCTGCTGCCACCTGTATTTCCTCTTGCAAAACCACCTTGTCTTGGCCGGTCACCCTGATCTGCTGATGGTCTTTGCCTTTTAGGCATTGGGGCAAAATTGATCTGCACCATTTTTCCATCAATGGAGAATTTATTATTCAAAGTATCTTCTCCATAAAAAGTAGCTGAGTTAGCGCTTTTTACTTCCAATGTATATTTTTCATTTCCGGCATCTGTATTTACTGTTACAGCATAAATTCCGGTTGGGGTTTCTTCTTTTACTTCGTATTTAATGCCCTGTACCCAGTTATCGTAAATGGTAGTTTTTTCGTTGAAGATGGGACCTGAAGTAATGAGGAAGTTGGCAATTTTACCAACATCAAGACTTCCCACCTGGTCGTAGATACCTAATGTAACTGCAGGAGTTTTTGTTAGCGCCTCCATTGCTTTTTCCTCACTTAACCCATACAACATTGCTTTTCTAAGGCTAGGCCAAAATTGGTTTGCATTGCGGAGTTCCGCAGTTGTAAGACAAAATGGGATACCTGCTTTTTCAAAAGCAGCAGTATTACCCGGAGCCAGTTCCCAATGCTTCATAGCCGTAATAGAAACAAATCTTGCGTCATTGGGATCTTCCACATCCATGGCCTCAGGAAAAGAAATAGGAACAATGAAAGTGGCATTAGTTGCTTTCATTTCTTTAATGCGCTGATATTCATCATCTCCAGCCTTAATAATATACTGAACACCAAATTCATCACCGATCCTGTCTGCCCTCAGATCATTCCACTTATCGTTAGCTTCAAAAATTTGCGGCAGATCCTGATTCTTATTCCATGCTTCCAAACTTAAATTCACACCTTCTTGTGGTGGCTTATTTTTATACCATTGCGCATCCAGGTAAGTTTGTCTTAATAAGGCTATACTACCCATCATAGAACTTGGATAGCTCTGCCGTGAAGTGCCTTTGCTGAATGAATAATGTGCAGAAGCCCTGTCCTTAATTATAACCAGGTTCTCTTTACTGTTAGCCAGTGAAACTACTGTACCGGTTCCCCGGGCAATTCCATCTGAAATATGGGTTAACACGGCTCCAAAACCTGCATTACGTAAGGGTTTGGCATCAGATTCGTTTACGGCAAAAGTCTTGTAAGCATCTACGTCGCTTTTTATAGCTTCGTTCCATCCATAAGGCCCTTTGGCTTTCGACTCTAACTGTGGTTGCTGGCCAAAATTAAATCCGCCTCCACCTCTTTCCTGCGACGGCATTCCGTAATCAGCATAAATGTCAATGAATGAAGGATAAATATATTTACCCTTACAATTGATCTCAACAGCTCCGGCAGGTACTTTTAAACCGGTTCCGATAGCAATTATTCTCCCGTCCTTGATCACCATAGTAGCATTGCTTATCGTAGATAAGCCATCCTTTAATATCGTAGCATTAGTGAATGCATAATACCCTACCCGTGGATCAGCAATACCATTTTCGGGAAAAGTAGGTTGAGCAAGCAATGAAGTTCCACATAAAAGAACTCCAAAAAGAATGAGTTGTAGTCTTCTCATAATATTAGTTTACAGCTGCCCAATTTACATCAATCCTTATTATTAAATCCGGCAAAATGATAAAAGGATATTTTTTTTGTGAAGGCCGGCTACAGAAAGCTTTGCGTAAGGTTTGATTATCTTTGAATATTATAAATTTCTATTATGGCAGTTGCCAGATCCAAGACAATAGTTTCTGATTTTTCCCTCTCTCCTCATATTGACCAGGTAGGTGTAGAAGAAAGAGCTTCCCGTTTTACGAAAAGAAGTATTAAAAAAGAATCTAAACTGAACGGCCTGTTGCTAACGCTGAATATGATCGACCTGACCACTCTTGAAGGGAAGGATACCGATGGCAAAGTAAAGCAGCTCTGTTATAAAGCCATGCACCCCTATGATGCGATTCAGGGTTTACCAACCGTAGCTGCGGTTTGCGTTTATCCTTCAATGGTAAAAGTTGCCAAAAAAGCGTTGGATGGATCAGGAATTAAAGTGGCATCAGTGGCAACAGCTTTCCCAAGAGGACAGGCACCCCGGGATGTAAAGATCCGTGACACTAAGTATGCGGTCGCCAATGGAGCCGACGAAGTGGATATGGTGATCAGCCGGGGAAAGTTTCATGCAGGCGAATACAATTTTGTGTTTGATGAGATCGCTTCTATTAAAGAAGCCTGTGGGGAAGCAAGATTAAAAGTGATCCTTGAAACAGGTGAACTGGGAACCTATGATAAAGTAAGACGAGCCAGCGATATTGCGATGCATGCCGGTGCTGATTTTATTAAAACTTCAACCGGAAAGATCCAACCAGCAGCAACGATGCCTGTTACGCTGGTGATGCTGGAAGCAATAAGAGAGTTTTATTATAAAACCGGGAAAATGATAGGCATGAAACCCGCCGGTGGTATTTCCAAATCAAAACTGGCATTGCATTACCTCGTTATGCTAAAAGAAACATTAGGTGAAGACTGGATGAACAATCACTGGTTCCGATTTGGGGCCAGTAGCCTGGCCAATGATGTGCTGATGCAGATCGTAAAAGAAAAAACCGGCTTATACCAGGCAGCAAATTATTTCAGCGTGGATTAATTAAACTATTATGGCAACTAGAAAATCAAACACTCTTAAACTAAAATTCGATACTTCCTGGTCCTATGCACCGGCACCAGAAAGTAAGAGTGCTGCTACTATTAATAAGCAATATGATCTGTTCATCAATGGAGCCTGGCAAAAACCTTCTTCAAAAAAATATTTTGATACGATCAATCCAGCCAATGAAGAAAAACTGAGTGAAGTAGCAGAAGCCAATGAAGCGGATGTTAACAAAGCAGTAGTTGCAGCAAGAAATGCCTACGAGAAAGTTTGGCGTAAAATGTCAGCTAAAGAAAGAGCTAAGTATATTTTTCGTATTGCCAGGATGGTGCAGGAAAAAGCAAGGGAACTGGCCATCATTGAATCATTAGATGGCGGCAAACCTATCCGGGAAAGCCGTGACTTTGATGTACCTACAGCAGCCAATCATTTCTTTTATTATGCCGGCTGGGCTGATAAGCTGGAGTATGCTTTCCCCAACAGGAATCCGCAATCCCTTGGTGTGGCCGGACAGATCATTCCCTGGAATTTTCCGCTTTTAATGGCAGCGTGGAAAATTGCACCAGCTTTGGCAACCGGGAATACCGTTGTTCTAAAACCAGCCGAAACAACACCGCTTAGCGCCTTAAAACTGGCAGAAATAATACAGGAATCAGATCTGCCTCCCGGTGTGGTCAATATAATAACCGGCGCAGGAGCCACAGGTGCCGCTATTGTTAAACACCCGGACATAAATAAGATCGCTTTTACAGGTTCAACAGAAGTTGGAAAAATTATTCAAAAAGCTATTGCAGGCACCCATAAAAAAGCAACATTGGAATTAGGTGGCAAAGCTGCCAATATCATTTTTGAAGATGCCCCGCTTGACCAGGCTGTAGAAGGTGTGATCAACGGCATCTTCTTTAACCAGGGGCATGTTTGTTGTGCAGGCTCAAGGTTATATGTGCAGGAGTCTGTTGCTAAACAGGTCATCAAAAAACTGAAAGACAGGCTGGAGTCATTGATCGTTGGTGATCCACTTGATAAAAACACCGATATCGGCGCCATTAATTCAAAACAACAACTCGAAACAATACATAAGTATTTAAAGATAGGTAAACAGGAAGGTGCAGAAATGTATGAAACCAGTTGCGCCTTACCCCGCAAGGGTTTTTGGTGCAGGCCCACTTTATTTACCAATGTGGCGCAAAGTAATCGCATTGCACAGGAAGAGATATTCGGACCTGTGTTAGCTGTGCTCACTTTCAGAACTGAGGATGAAGTGATCGAAAAGGCCAATAATACACCTTACGGATTAAGTGCGGGAGTATGGACAGACAAGGGTTCTAAAATATTTAATATGACAAGAAGAATGAGAGCCGGCGTAGTCTGGGCCAATACTTTTAACAAGTTTGATCCTACATCGCCGTTTGGTGGTTATAAGGAAAGTGGTTTTGGAAGAGAAGGCGGTCTGCATGGATTGTTACCATATTTAAACCTGGCCAATTAACATGGAAAAGAGTATAAAAAAATCGTCATTAAGTGTAAGTCCGAATGGATTGGAGAAAAAAACTTCTTCAAAAAGACTTGAAGTTTTAAAGACCTATAAGATTTATATCGGTGGTCAATTTCCCCGTACTGAATCCGGACGCTTTTACACTCCTGTAAATGCAACGGGTAAGAAATTAGCCAATGTTTGCCTAAGTTCCAGGAAAGATTTTCGGGATGCTGTAGTAGCAGCAAGAAGTGCATTTGGAAAATGGGCCGACCGTGCAGCTTTTAACCGTGGCCAGATACTTTATCGAATGGCAGAAATGCTGGAAGGAAGAAAAGCACAGTTCATTGATGAATTGATGCAGCAGGATGCCACAAAAGCAAAAGCAGAAAAAGAAGTGAATCTTGCCATCGACAGGCTTATCTATTATGCCGGTTGGTGCGACAAGTATCAACAACTATTCAGCACTGTCAATCCTGTAGCTACATCACACTTTAATTTTTCTGTTCCAGAACCAATGGGTGTAGTTTCAATAATAGCACCACAATCAGACTCTTTGCTCGGTTTGGTTTCTGTTATTGCACCCGTTATTGCAGGAGGGAATACCTGTGTTGTATTAGCTTCTGAAACAAAACCGCTTTGTTCGGTAACATTTGCTGAGGTATTAAACTCGTCAGATCTGCCGGGTGCTGTTGTAAATATTTTAACAGGCAAGCCTTCAGAACTTCTCCCCTGGTTTGTGGATCACATGGATGTAAATGCAACCATTTATTGTGAAAATGATTCTACCAACCGTAAAATGTTACAGGAGAAATCTGCCAGTAATTTGAAACGCATTGTTTTTTACGATACTATTAACTGGTATTCAGAAAAAGGAGAATCTCCTTATCATATAATGGATACACAGGAAATAAAAACAACCTGGCATCCGATAGAAAATATAGCCGGGTCTGGTGGCGGTTATTAACAATAATTTGGTAACATTTTTGATTACATTTAAAGCATGAAAAAGCTACTTTTCATTGTATTAAGTTTGGGCTGGTTTACTACCTATGGTCAGAATACAGTCGTTGACACTCTTGTTGCTGATACTGTAGTTGTAGATACCGGCTCGGTGCTTATACATAAAGACCCCAGGCTTGATATGCTGATCAAGAAACAGGCCCAGATCAACGAGATCACCAGCCGGGATGCCCGCAGAACAGACAAAGGTTACCGTATTATAATCATCAGCACCAATAACCGTGACGAAGCTATTTCAGCCAAAACAAAAGTGTATACTTATTTCCCGGAATTAAAAGCCTATCTCTGGTACCAATCACCTTATTTCCGTGTTAAGGCGGGAAATTTTAAAGACAGGAAAGACGCAGAAGCATACCAAAAACGTATGAATGTTTATTTTCCTAAAGGTGTTTTTATTATGAAAGATATAATAGAAGTGAAGCTTAGCAAAATGGACGAAGATTTCTGAGCAGATCCTCAATAGTTTTTTTGGCGATCCCTCTACGGAGGGATTCTTTATTTTTGCCCCATGCAATCAACCATTAAAGAACTGGCTAAAAAATATGCCCCGGAGTTTATCAAGATCCGTCAACATCTGCATGCTAACCCCGAACTCAGTTACCAGGAATTTGAAACATCCAAGTTCATTCAGTCTCATCTGAAAGAAATGCGTATTCCTTTTGAAGTGAAAGCCACTACCGGAGTTGTGGGGCTGATCAAAGGGAAAAATCCCGACAGCCGTGTTGTTGCCCTGCGGGCAGATATGGATGCACTGCCCATTAAAGAAGAGAATGATATCTCTTATAAATCAAAGAATGAAGGTGTAATGCATGCCTGCGGGCATGATGTGCATACCACCTGTTTGCTTGGCGCTGCTAAAATATTGAATGAAACAAAAGAGCAGTGGGAAGGAACAGTAAAGTTGATCTTTCAACCGGGTGAAGAAAAAAATCCGGGTGGCGCCAGCCTGATGATCAAAGATGGTGTGCTGGAAAATCCAAAACCGCAAGGCATTTTTGCGTTGCATGTGCATACCGGGTTAGAAACAGGCAAGCTAAGTTTTAGGGGCGGACAGGTAATGGCAAGCGCTGATGAATTATATATCACGGTTAAAGGAAAAGGCGGGCATGCTGCCTCACCACATATTACTATCGATCCGATCCTTATTGCTTCTCACCTGATCATAAGTTTGCAGCAGATCGTTAGCAGGAATAACAATCCTTTTAACCCGACTGTCTTATCCATCACTTCTTTTAATGGGGGTAATACCACGAATGTGATACCCAATGAAATAAAACTCATGGGTACTTTCAGGGCCATGAATGAAGAATGGCGTTTTAAAGCACATGAGCTCATCCGTAAGAATTGTGTTGATCTTGTTCATTCTATGGGAGGTAAGGTTGACCTGCATATTGATGTAGGCTATCCCAGTGTTTTCAATAATGAACAACTGACTGCTGAGGCAAAAAGCAAAGCAGCCGAATACCTTGGCGCCTCTAATGTGAGTGAAACAGAGCTACGCATGGGTGCAGAAGATTTTGGTTACTATGCCCAACAAATACCAGCCTGCTTTTACAGGTTAGGAACCATGAATAAAGAAAAAGGGGTCACCTCAAACGTACACACCCCCACTTTTAATATTGATGAAAATGCTATTGAAGTGGGCATGGGTATAATGGCATGGTTGGGAAGTAGTGTTAAACCAAACTGATTTCTCCGATGCGTTGTTTAGGATTACAACTAATATTACTTTGTCTAGTAACCACAGCCTATAGTCAGGATGGAAATCATGAAGACATGTTTGTCAGGAAAGACTTCCTGATAATATCCTCTACGAAAAATTATTCTGAAGCATTAAAAACAGCAAAAAAAGCAGCTGTTGGTCAAAATATAAAACTTGATCTAAGAGGTTTGTCAGAAAATAAACAATCCGGGCTTACACTTTCAGAAGATCAATGCCAAAATGAGGGTTGGGAATATCCTGCCTATTATGCCAGAGGAAGATGGGACGATGGCGTATATATAAGTATTGAATACTCAGATGCGTTTACAGGCTTTAAGCCTGAGTACTACATGGTGGTTGTAGCCAGTGGAAACCGTAGTGAGTATAACTATAAAAGAACTTATAACAAGATTAAAAAGACTTACAAATCAGCATATTCAAAGTCGAGTAAAGTTTATATCGGTTGTATGCATTGATTTGACCATCTTAATACTTCAGAGGTATTATTTTGTACATTGCAACCCGTGCCGCTTAAAAACGGACGGGTTTTATTATGCAGAACGATTTGCGAAAGCAGCAGGCACTTGAATATCATGCCAAAGGAAGACCGGGAAAGATTGAAGTAATTCCAACCAAAGAAGCCAAAACTCAAAGAGATCTGTCATTAGCTTATTCTCCGGGTGTAGCTGCGCCTTGCCTGGAAATTGCTGATAATATTGAGAATGTTTATAGATACACTGCCAAAGGAAACCTGGTGGCAGTTATCAGTAACGGTACTGCCGTTCTGGGGCTTGGAGATATTGGACCAGAAGCAGGCAAACCTGTAATGGAAGGAAAAGGGGTATTGTTCAAAATATTTGCCGACATCGATGTATTTGATATTGAAATCAATGAAAAAGATCCTGAAAAGTTTGTACAGATCGTTAAAGCACTGGAACCCACTTTTGGTGGCATCAACCTCGAAGATATCAAGGCACCAGAATGCTTTTACATTGAACAGGAACTTAAAAAGCAGTTACGGATACCTGTAATGCATGATGATCAGCATGGAACAGCCATCATTAGTGCGGCTGCTTTGCTCAATGCCTGTGAGCTGCAAAAGAAGAAGATTGATAAAGCAAGATTTATTGTTAATGGAGCCGGCGCCGCAGCTATTGCCTGTATCAAATTATATATTGGACTGGGAGCCAAAAAAGAGAATTTTTGGGTGTACGACAGCAAAGGGTTGATCCATGAAAGCAGAACAGACCTGGATGTACTTAAGAAAGAGTTTGTCGCAAAGGGGAAAAATATGACCCTTGCTGAAGGAATGAAAGATGCAGATGTTTTCATTGGCTTAAGTAAAGGCAATGTGATCAGCCAGGAAATGGTGAAAAGCATGGCAAAAAATCCTATCGTATTCGCTATGGCAAACCCTGACCCCGAGATCAGTTGGGAAGATGCTACCAGTGCCCGAAAAGATATCATCATGGCCACCGGGAGAAGTGATTATCCCAACCAGGTAAACAATGTATTAGGCTTCCCTTACATTTTTCGTGGTGCATTAGATGTAAGAGCCACCACTATCAATGAAGCCATGAAACTGGCGGCTGTAAAGTCTTTGGCTAACCTGGCCAAAACACCTGTGCCGGATATTGTGAATATGGCCTACAATGAAAAGAACCTAAGTTTCAGCCCTCATTATATCATACCCAAACCGGTTGATCCCCGTCTTTTATCTACAGTAGCTCCTGCTGTTGCTAAAGCAGCTATCGAAAGTGGTGTGGCACAACAACCTATTCAAAGCTGGGAAGCTTATGAGACTGCTTTGAATAAGCGGCTGGGACTTGATAACCAGGTGATGCGTATCCTGGGTAACAAAGCCAGAAAAGAACCCAAGAGAATTGTTTTCTCAGAAGCAGATAATGTAAAAGTGCTCAAAGCAGCGCAGATCATTTTTGACGAAGGGATCGGTTACCCCATTCTATTAGGCAGTGAGGCAAGGATAAAAACCATCGCTGCTGAAAACAATATTGACGTTGAAGGTTTACCCATTTTTGATCCTAAGAGCGATGAATCAGAAGAAAAAAGAAATAAGTATGCAGAAATACTTTTTCAAAAAAGAGGAAGAAAAGGATTCAATGCATACGAAGCCAAAAAGGTAGTTCGTGACAGAAACTATTATGGCTGTATGATGGTGGAATGCGGCGATGCAGATGCCATGATCTCCGGGTTGACAAAAAATTACCCGGATACCATCAGGCCGGCCCTTCAGATCATCGGAACGGAAGAAGGTACTAAAAAGATCGCCGGTATGTACCTGATGCTTACCAAAAGGGGGCCTATTTTTCTCGCAGATACAACCGTAAATTTTAATCCCACAGCACAGGAACTGGCTGAGATCACACTTATGGTTGCAAAAGAAGTAAGAAGTTTCAGCATAGTTCCCCGCATTGCTATGTTGAGTTATTCCAATTTTGGCAGTAGTAATTCGCCGGAAGCAAAACTGGTAGCAGAAGCTTACCGGATCGTTAAACAAAAAATGCCTTCCCTGATCGTTGATGGAGAAATGCAGGCAAGTGTAGCTTTCAACAGGGAACTAATGAAAGAAAATTATCCTTTCTGCGAACTCGTTGACGAGGATGTGAACACACTCATATTCCCCAATCTTGCCTCTGGCAATATTG
>ERZ795053.7800-NODE-7800-length-10222-cov-13.751943_pt1 | contig 10222 bp, 6 predicted proteins | sample MGYA00375137_ERZ795053 | MGnify/ENA primary metagenome ERZ795053 (study PRJEB30182, sample SAMN05720284) | activated sludge metagenome | isolation source: Anaerobic digester | place: Hong Kong | collected 2014-12-17 ... | reverse complement strand
ATCCGGATGCGGAGAATTCCCATCGGTCCGGTCGCCGTGTTCGGCGCGAGCAACTTTCCGCTCGCATTCTCGGTGGCCGGTGGAGACACAGCTTCAGCGCTGGCGGCCGGGTGTCCGGTCGTTGTGAAGGCGCATCCGGCGCATCCGGGGGCGTCGGAAATGGTTGCGGGCGCAATTGTACGAGCGGTGGCTTCGGCGGGGCTTCCGGCGGGAACGTTCTCGCTGGTCCATGGCGGGAATGAGATCGGCGCGGCGCTCGTTCAGCACAGGCGGATCATGGCTGTCGGCTTCACCGGCTCCCGGCGCGGCGGACTCGCGATCTCGGCGCTGGCCGCAGCGCGTGCGGTGCCGATCCCGGTCTATGCCGAGATGTCGAGCATCAATCCGGTCCTCCTGTTCCCGCAGGCCCTGCGCCAGCGGGCAGAGGCGATGGGGGAAGCCTTCGGCGCTTCGCTCACCATGGGCGCGGGTCAGTTTTGCACCAATCCCGGTCTCGCCTTCGCCATCGGCGTGGACGATCAGGCCTATGAGCGGTTCCGCAATGCGCTTGCCGGCTTTGTCGAGGCGAGTGCGCCGCAGCCCATGCTGACGGCAGGGATTGCGGAGGCTTATGCCGACGGGCTGGAGTCGCTTGGGCAAGTGGAGGGCGTGCAGATGCTCGTGCAGGGGCAGATGGCCGATCGCTGTGCTCCCGCGTGCGTCTTCGAGACAGATGCTGTGACCTTCGCGCAGACGCCCGCGTTGCATGCGGAGAATTTCGGGGCGTCGACCATACTCGTTCGCTGTTCGGATGTTGCCGAGGCGGCTGCGCTGCTTGCCGGGATGGAAGGGCAGCTGACGGCGACGCTGCAGGTCGAAGAGGCAGATCTCGCGGATGCGGCGGTGCTTCTGCCAGCGCTCGAACGGCTTGCCGGGCGCATTCTCGTGAATGGCTTTCCGACTGGCGTCGAAGTTTGTCACGCCATGGTGCATGGCGGACCGTTCCCGGCGACGAGCGACAGCCGCACCACTTCGGTGGGTACGCTGGCGATGGACCGGTTCCTGCGTCCGATCAGTTATCAGGGATTTCCGGAAATGCTGCTTCCTGAGGAGCTACATGACGGGAATCCCAAAGGCGCGCGGCGCCGTGTGAATGGGGAATATTGAGATGAGCGAAGTGTTCGATCCGGATATGGAAATGCCGGCGGACTGGCGGGAAGGATTGTTCGCGGGGCGGGTGGACTTAGGTGAGGGGCCTACGCCAGTCATTGTCCGGAGTGGCCGTCTGTTCGACATGTCCGCCGCTGCCCCGACCGTGTCTCACCTCATAGAGGGTGAGATGGCTGCGCATGGTGGAAAAGACCTGGGGCCGCTGGAACAGGTTGGCCTGATGGCGCCGGGCAGACCGGGGGCGCAGCTTCTGCCGCCGGTGGACCTCCAATGTGTCAAGGCGGCAGGGGTAACCTTCGCTGTCTCGACCCTTGAGCGCATCATTGAGGAACGCGCGCGCGGCAAGTCGGGTGAGGCGGCGGCGATCCGTGCGAGGCTGGAGGGAATTGTCGGGGCGGAGCTGAAATCCGTCGTGCCGGGGTCCGAAGCTGCTGCGAAGCTCAAGGCGTCGCTGATCGAGGCGGGGCTCTGGTCGCAATACCTGGAAGTCGCCATCGGGCCGGATGCGGAGATATTCACCAAATGCCCGGTGTTGGCGTCGGTGGGCTGGGGGCAGGCCGTCGGCATCCGTTCGGATTCGGCCTGGAACAATCCCGAGCCGGAAGTCGTGCTTGTGGCGCGCTCCGACGGGACGGTCGTTGGCGCCTCGCTCGGCAATGACGTGAATTTGCGGGATTTCGAGGGGCGGTCGGCGCTGCTTCTCGGCAAGGCGAAGGACAATAATGCCTCCTGCGCCATCGGGCCGTTCATCCGCCTGTTCGACGACGGATTTGGCCTGGCGGACATTCGCGCAATGGACGTCACGCTGGACATCGAAGGGCCGGACGGCTTCCGCCTCACGGGCGTGAATTCCATGTCGCAGATCAGCCGAGACCCGGAAATCCTCGTGAAACAGGCGATGAGCGAGCATCAGTATCCGGACGGGTTTGCGCTGTTTCTCGGCACCATGTTCGCCCCGAAGGAGGATCGGGTTAAAGCGGGCGGCGGCTTCACACACCTGCTGGGGGACCGGGTGAGTGTTGCGTCCCCGCGCCTCGGCCGGCTGGTGAACCGGGTGGAGACGTCTCGCGATGCGCCACCGTGGCAGCTGGGTATCGCCAGCCTCTTCGGCAATCTGGCCCGGCGTGGCCTGCTGCCAACGACATAAAAACAAGCGGCCAAGCCGCGGGAGGAAACGGAACACATGTCAGAGAAGAAACCGAAACTGCGATCGGCCGAATGGTTCGGGACCGCCGACAAGAACGGATTCATGTATCGCAGCTGGCTGAAGAACCAGGGCTTTCCGGCGCATCAGTTCAACGGCAAGCCGGTCATCGGCATCTGCAATACCTGGTCGGAACTCTCACCCTGCAATGCGCACCTTCGGCAGGTGGCGGAGCGGGTGAAGCAGGGCGTGTATGAGGCGGGCGGCTTTCCGCTGGAATTCCCGGTCTTCTCAAATGGGGAAGCGGTGCAGCGGCCGACGGCGATGCTGACGCGAAACCTCGCCTCGATGGATGTCGAGGAAGCGATCCGCAGCAATCCGCTCGATGGCGTCGTGCTGCTGGTCGGTTGTGACAAGACTACGCCGGCGCTGGTCATGGGCGCGGCGAGTTGCGACCTTCCTTCCATCGTTATCAGCGGCGGACCGATGCTGAGCGGGCGGCACGAGGGGCGCACGGTCGGCTCCGGCACGCTTGTGTGGCAGATGAGCGAAAAGCTGAACGCCGGAGAGATCAACACGGACCAGTTCATGGCGGCGGAACAGTCGATGTCCCGGTCGGCGGGCTCATGCAACACAATGGGAACGGCTTCGACCATGGCGTGCATGGTGGAGTCACTCGGGCTCAGCCTGCCGCAGAACGCAGCGATCCCGGCAGTGGATTCGCGGCGCTATGTGCTGGCGCACATGTCGGGCATGCGGATTGTCGAAATGGTGAAGGAGGACCTTCGCCTGTCGAAAGTCATGACACGGACAGCATTTCTGAATGCCATCCGAACCAATGCGGCGATTGGCGGATCAACCAACGCGGTGATCCACCTGAAGGCCATGGCTCAGCGTATCGGCGTGGATCTGTCGCTGGACGACTGGCAGCGCGAGGGACGCAATGTGCCGACCATTGTGAACCTGATGCCATCCGGCGAATACCTGATGGAGGATTTCTTCTATGCGGGCGGGTTGCCGGTGGTCTTGCGGCGCCTGGCCGATGCCGGGCTGCTCGGCGGGAGTGCGCTCACGGTCAATGGGCGGACAATCGGCGAGAATGTTGCCGGGGCACCCTGCTACAATGATGACGTCATCCGGCCGCTGGACAATCCGCTCTGCGAAAGCGGGGGCATCTGCATCCTCAAGGGTAATCTTGCGCCGCGCGGGGCGGTTCTGAAGCCGTCGGCCGCCACCCCCGCGCTTATGAAGCATCGCGGCCGGGCGGTCGTGTTCGAGACTTTTGCGGATTACAAAAAGCGGATTGTCGATCCCGATCTCGATATCGACGAGACCTGCGTGATGGTCCTCAAGAATTGCGGGCCAAAAGGCTATCCGGGCATGCCGGAAGTCGGAAATCTCGGTCTGCCGCCGAAGCTGCTGAAGAAGGGTGTGACCGACATGGTGCGCATTTCCGATGCGCGCATGAGCGGCACGGCCTATGGCACTGTCGTGCTGCACGTGTCGCCCGAGGCGAGGGCGTTCGGGCCGCTCGCCATCGTGCAGGAAGGGGACATGATCGAACTCGACGCCGAGGCCGGAGGCCTGACGCTGGATGTCCCTGAGGCGGAGATCGAGGCGCGTCTCGCGGCACTCCGGGCGGTGGCGACCAGCGACAATCCGGGCGGTTATGTCGGGCTCTATCTGGACCGGGTGCTGCAAGCGGACGAAGGCTGCGACTTCGACTTCCTGGTCGGGTGCCGCGGAGCCGATGTGCCCGCGCATTCACACTGACGATTGACTGACGAAGCCACCGGGAGAGTGGCCGAGGGAGGATAATTCATGACCTGGTTTGCCGAGAACCAGCCCTTGCTCGCCACAGCCGGCGGCGTGCTGGCGTTGATTGTCCTAATCGTCTGGACACGCATGAATGCATTCGCTGCGCTGATCCTGATCGCCATTTTCAGTGCCCTGGCGGCCGGAATGGCGCCGGAACAAGCCATGGACACAATCGTCAAGGGTATGGGCGGAACGCTCGGCTTCATTGCCGTTGTGATCGGTCTTGGGGCGCTGTTCGGCTCCATACTGGAAGCATCAGGCGGTATCACGGTGCTGGCCAATCAGATGCTCAGCAACCGAGGGGAAGCGGCGGGCCGGTGGGGTATGGGCGTTATCGGGCTGATGGCGTCGATCCCGGTCTTCTTCGACGTCGCGCTGATCGTGCTGACGCCGCTCGTGTTCGCTGTGGCCGCCCGCACCTCGAAGCCAGCCATGGTGTTTGCCCTGCCGCTGGCGGCCGGTCTCGCTGTCGGGCATTCGCTGATCCCGCCGACGCCGGGGCCGATTGCGGTTGCCGAAATCCTCGGAACGGATCTTGGCTGGATGATCGGCTTCGGGCTCGTCATTGGCATCGTTGCGATGCCGATTGCCGGTCCGCTCTATGCCGGATGGCTCGACCGGAAGGGGTGGATGCCGGAGGGAGTGCCGCACCATGCGGCGGGCGAAGGGGAGCCGGCAGCGCCCGTCATGAACGGGCCTGCGACGGCTGTGCTGATCCTGCTGCCCCTGATGCTCATACTTGCCGGAACGCTCGCGACCAATCTGGTGCCGGCGAATGCCGAAGGCGGCCTGCGGACTTTGCGGCAGGTGCTCTATCTGGCCGGACATCCGTTTGTGGCCCTGCTGGCGGCCTGCGCGCTTGCGATGGCGTTCTTCCGGGGAGCGAGCGACGCGCAGCGCCACCGTCTGAAGACAGGTATCTCGCGCGCGCTGGAGCCGACTGGCGCGGTCATTCTGGTGACCGGGGCGGGCGGGGCGTTCAAGCAGGTACTGGTGGATACAGGCGCGGGGACGCAGCTGGCGAATGCGGCGCTCTCCTTCGGCATGACGCCGCTTGTGGCGGGTTATGTGCTGGCGGTTCTGATCCGTGTGGCGCAGGGCAGTGCGACGGTCGCGATGATCACGGCGGCTGGTCTTGTTGCGCCGATTGCAGCTGCCGCGGGGCTATCTGCGCCGGAGCTGGCGCTGGTGGCCCTGGCGGTCGCCTGCGGGGCAGCGGCGCTGTCGCATGTCAACGATTCCGGCTTCTGGCTTGTGAACCGGATCTTCGGCCTGACGGAGCGGGAGACATTCCGCACGTGGACCGTCACGGCCACACTGGTAAGCCTTGTGGGATTCCTCTGCACATGCGTGCTGATGCTCGGTTTGCAGTTTACCGGACGCTAGGGGGTGGCGCGGCGGCCGTCAAAGAAGCTTTACAATTCTGACATCAATCTTTCGGGATGGGCTTTTATGGGTGCCAGCTTGAAGCGGGAAAGCCCCCATGCCGAGCGACAATCATTTCGTGTATTCCCTAGAGCTGAAGATCCTCGACCTGGAGAAAACGGTGCGGGATCTCGAGAAGCGTCTGAAGGATCTGGAGACGAAACAGGTCGAGGCAGTGCAGGCCTCGCAGCCGGATGTCCCGGATGAAGTCCTTAAGCAGATTGAACAGGGAGAGAACCCCATCCGCGCCTTGCGCCAGTACCGGCTGCTCACCCAGAAGGAGCTGAGCACCCGCTGTGGAATCCGGGCAAACCATATCTCTGCGATGGAGCGGGGGATGCCTTTCGGACTAAAAACCGCCAAACGCCTGGCCGAGGCGCTCGAAGTGCCGGTCGGCCTGCTTACGTGAGGATATGATGAAAGCCCTTTTTCTGGCGTCGGCCGCCGTAGCCCTGTGTCTCCTGACCGCCTGCTCGAAGCCTGAGCCGTCCGGCCCGCGGGAAATCTTCCCGGGCAAGGAAGCGCCGGACCATCGCAACCATGCCTATTCGATGACGGAAAGTCTGGACGGCAATATCCGCATCTACACGCAGGAAGCCGACGACGAGGCCTGGCTCTACGAGATGCACCGCACCGGCAAAACCTGGTCGGAGCCTCAGCGCATGACCCTGCCGGCGCGCAAGCGGATGAAGGGCGCAAGCTTCAGCCGCGAAGACGGCTCGCTCTATTTCGCGACGGATGCAGAGATGCCGCCGCCGTTCGGTGGACGCGACCTCAATATCTGGCGAGTTGAATGGGACGGGTCCGCCTGGGGTGAAGCCAAGCCGATCGAAGGCGAAATCAACACGGGCGCGAACGAAACAATCGCCTCGGTGGCGGCAGACGGCACCATGATTTTCGTGTCGAACCGTCCGGAAATGGACGGGTTCGGCTATGGCCTTGGCGAGGCACACCGCGACGAATCGGGTGCCTGGAAAATCACGGCATTCCTCACGGAGATGAACGACCTTCGCACCGACGATCACGCCGTGATCACCGCTGACGGCAGCCGGTTGTTCTTCTACTCGCACCGGACGCCGAAGGTTGGCTCGACCGATATCTGGACCAGCAAGCGGCTGGCGGATGGGTCATGGAGCGCGCCGGAGAACCCCGGGGAGCCGCTGAACACGCCGGATTCCGAATTCGGACCAGGCCTTTCCGGCGATGACCAGACCCTGTTCTTCTCACGCGGCGGCGTACTGATGGAGATCGGCATGGACGAGGTGCTGAAGGGGCTTCCTCAACAGTAAATGGCAACAGCCATAAAACCTGAAACCTGCGTTTGAATTGTTTGCCGCTAAGGAAGGGGTGACTACTTCCGTTGTGGCTGGTGCAGGTTCCAGAATGCAAGAATTTTCGGGGTCTGCGGGCTTTTCCTCGAAACGCGCAGTCCGTCACAAAAACTTAATCGAACCGTTTCGGAACCGTAAAGCTGCGCTGCCATAAGCCCCCTCGGCGTCGGGAGAATCCCAAGGGGATTTCTGGGATTCGTGCGCGCCTCAAACGCTAGACACAGCGGCTCCAAAGGGGTCTCAGAGGGAAGTTTCATGAAAATCCGCAACACACTGAAGCTGGCGACGATGGCGAGCCTTGCCATCATGACGCTTGCAGCATGCTCGGACACGACCATTTCGTCGCCTGGCGCGCCGTCTTCGCCGGTCAGCCCCCCGCCGCCGCCGCCCCCGCCGCCGGCCGCCGCAACCATCAACCTCGTTCCGACCGCGGGCTGCCCCACGGGTACGACTTCCACGAGACTCTCCGCCGTCGCCGCTGACGGTTTCTCCGACACGCAGGTCTGCGTCCTCGGTTCCACGAGCGGTTCGACCATCGTCACGAGCAACGTCACGATCCCGGCCAATACCACGATCGCCCTTCGCGGCCCGGTCTTCATTGGGGCTGACACCAAGAGCGGTGGCACGGCTGCCACGCTGACCGTCGGTGAAGGCGTGCGCTTCTTCGGCGCTTCCGCTTCCGGAACCGCAACGGCGACCGACGACTACCTGGTCATCTCCCGCGGCTCGCAGATCCAGGCTGTTGGCACGGCCTCCAATCCGATCCGCTTCACCTCGCGCGCCAAGATGAACGACGAGGAAACCGGTTCGTCCATCACGACCGAAACGACCACCGCTCAGTGGGGCGGCCTCGTGATCAACGGCTTCGCGCCGATCAACGCCTGCTCGCTGGCCACTGCAACGGGCGGCACCGCGGATTGCGAAAAGTCCGGTGAAGGCTCCTCCGGTCTCTTCGGCGGCGATAAGGCTGACGATAATTCCGGTACGCTGAAATATGTATCCGTCGAGTACGCCGGCTCGCGCCTCACCACGGACGATGAACTGAACGGCATCGCCTTCCAGGGTGTCGGTAACGGCACGACCGTCGACCATATCCAGGTTCACAACAACCTTGACGATGCCGTTGAATGGTTCGGCGGCACCGTGAATGTGAAGTACTTTGTCGCCACCGGCGCCGGTGACGACTCCATCGACTGGACCGACGGCTGGACGGGTAAACTGCAATTCGCTGTCGTCCGCTCGAACATTCCGTCTTCGGAAGATCCGCGCGGTATCGAAGCTGACAACCTGAACAACGCGAACGACAAGACGCCGTACTCGAACCCGAGCCTGTCGAACATCACGCTCGTGGGCAGCTCGAGCAATCAACAGGGTGTCCTGCTGCGCCGCGGCACCATGGGCAAGCTCGTGAACATGATCGTCACCGGCTTCCCGATCGGTCTCGACATCGACAACACCCAGACGTTCACCAACTACACCAATGGTGACCTGGTCCTGCAAAGCTGGCTGCTCGACAATACCGTGAACTTCGACACGGATTCCGATCCCCCGCCGGCCTTCCCGGCAGGCAACAATATCCGTACCGCGGACAACTCGCTGATCGACGGTTATTTCCCCGGCCAGCAGGAACTCGCGGTTCCGGTTTCCACGGCGCTCTCGGGCGATGCCTTCTTCACGCCGACGACTTATATCGGCGCCTTCGGCCCGACCGAGACCCTTACCAGCAACTGGGCCTCGTTCTCGCAGCCTGGCACGCTCTTCCCTGAAACTGTGGCCAACTGCCCGACGGGTACCACCCAGAACGGCACGCTGGTCAACAAGAAGCTCTGCGTGATCACTGGCTCGGCCATCAGCAGCGACCTGCACCTGACCAATGGCGACAAGCTGATCTACGAACTGTCCGGCCCCGTCTTCATCGGTGTCGACCAGGGTCCGAACCCGGCTGCTCCGGTTACCGGTTCTGCAAGCGCTACCCTGACCATCGACGCCGGCGTGACGGTCGTGGGCGCCAACAATGACGACTATCTCGTGATTGCCCGCGGTTCGAAAATCCTGTCGAACGGCACGGCGGCTCGTCCGGTCGTGTTCACCGCGAAAGGAAAGATCGCCGGTACCGGCACGTTCGACCAGGACACCAAAGGCGTCTGGGGCGGCGTTGTTATCAACGGTCGCGCGCCGATCAATGCCTGCGCCAACGCAGCGGCGACCGGTGGCACGCTCGAATGTGTCAAGTCCGGTGAAGGTTCGTCCGGCTTCTTCGGTGGTGCAACCGCTGACGATGACTCCGGCCAGCTCTTCTACACCCGCGTCGAGTATGCTGGCGTTCGCCTGACCACCGATGACGAACTGAACGGCATTGCGTTCCAGGGCGTCGGTTCGGGTACGGAAGTCGAATACGTTCAGGTCTACAACAACCTCGACGACTGCTTCGAATGGTTCGGTGGTACGGTCAGCGCGAAGCACATGCTTGCCATCGGCTGCGGCGACGACCTGTTCGACTGGACTGATGGTTGGCAGGGTACCCTGCAGTACGGCATCGCCTATGGCGGCGTCTCGTCTGCAACGGGTGGCGTCTCGGCCGATCCGAACGGTCTCGAAGGTGACAACCTCAACAACTTCAACGACAAGACCCCGATCTCGACTCCGCGCATCTCCAACCTGACCGTGATTGCAGGTGGGGATCCGAACTCCCAGATCGGTGCCAAGCTCCGTCGTGGTATGCGCGGTACGGTCGCCAACATGATCGTGCTCGGATGGCCGGACTTCGGTCTCGACGTCGACGACACCGAAACCATCAACAACGTCAACAACGGCGATCTGAACCTGCAGTCCTGGTTCATTTCCGGAAACGGCCTCGCCCTGGCGAACGACGCGACCGAGCCGAACCTGTTTGCTGCGCCGGCCACGAACAACCTCGTTCTTGATCAGCCGATCACGACGAGCGGCTTCGCCTTCCGTTCGGGCCGCCCGGGCGTTGTTCCGGGTGCCAATGAGAACGCTGTCCCGGTGTTCGATGTGACTGGCATCGGCAATCTCGAAGCGACGACCTACATCGGTGCCGTCAAGGATGCCAACGACAAATGGTACCTCGGCTGGTCGATCGACCAAGCCGGCAACCTGACCAGCGCGAACTAATTGTAAGCGCCGGCAATAGGGTGGGGCGGCGCGTAACTGCTGCCCCACCTTAATTGCATTCACAGCCACTCTTTTTTTGCGATTGCTTCAGCCTCGCATTCAGGAAAACCAAGATGAAACGTTTCATGTCTGCCCGCTCAGTCCTTCTGACGAGCGCTTGCCTGGCGTGGATCTCGCCCGCGCTGGCCCCCGCGCTGGCCCAGGACGCGACGGCCACCGA
>ERZ795053.7799-NODE-7799-length-10223-cov-5.403914_pt1 | contig 10223 bp, 6 predicted proteins | sample MGYA00375137_ERZ795053 | MGnify/ENA primary metagenome ERZ795053 (study PRJEB30182, sample SAMN05720284) | activated sludge metagenome | isolation source: Anaerobic digester | place: Hong Kong | collected 2014-12-17 ... | reverse complement strand
GTGCTGGCCAGTGACGCGCTTGCAAGACCGAGCGCAAACAGCCGCATGTAGCTCAAGATATCGCCGAACAGCTTGGTCACGTGCGTTGCCCCGAGAAGGCCGTAGGCAATGCGCAACAGCCAATCGACAGGCCGCTTGACGGGATGCTCGGCGCCAGCTGCCAGGGCCACGACCACGAGGCCGGCCGCGAGAACCGCATACCAGGCCGAGGTTGGCGCCAGCCAGATCATCAAGCCGGCGAGCAGGACCACAATCCAGGCACTGCTTTCGACAGAGTCCCATGTGCCCCATCGCCGCCACGCCACTTCGGCGTTGGCCAGCGCGATGTGCAAGACCCCAACGACGATCGAAAAACGCATCATCATCGCGAAGTTGTTGACGTCGATGACAGCAATCTTGTCGAGGAGGCTGTTCTTGGGCGGCTCGACGCCGAAATAGCCGCCGACCATGACACCGTAGGCGAAGGCAACGAAGAGGATGCCGGCCAGCATGATTCGCGCCTTGCGTCCTCCCGCAGAGCTGCCCATGCGGCGCCAGTAGAGTGCCAGAAGAAGCCCCAGAACGGCGGCATACCCGGCATCGGCCAGAATCATCGAAAAGAAGATCGCGAACGAGACATAAACAATCAGGCTTGGATCCCACGTCGCGTAGTCCGGTACCTTGAAGAAGGTGGTCAAGCCGCTGGCGCCCGACAGCACGCCGGGATTATCAAGAAGTGTCGGCGGCAGATCATCCTTGCCTGGAGCCTCCACCACCATGGCGAGCCCATGGCTTTGCGCAAGCTCGTTGACACGTGCAGCATCTTGTTCGGGGACCCAGCCCTGGAGGGCAAACAACTGGCCTTCATCGCGCGTCATGGCGTCGGCGGCGCGGCGATCTTCGCTATCTTCCGCCTCGACAAGTCTGATACCCAAAGCCAACCGAGACCGGGCCAGCTTGGCGCGCTCGGCTTCCGCGTCCTCGATCTCGATTTCCGTATGCTCCAGTTCCTCGCGCAAGTCCGACAGTGCGCGCGATCCCGTGTGCGTTCGTGGCACCGGCAGGAGATCGGCGGGAGGCTCGTCCTTGGCAATGACAACAACGTATGCCAGCCGCTTCTCATAGCCGAGGATCAGCCACGGCAGATCGATCTTGCTGAGCGCTGAGCGGTTCTTGACCGGCAACACATAGAACCAGAGCTTGCGGCCGCGCAGCTCAGCTTCGGGCGGCAGCACAAAATCGCCGAACGGTGTCAGCCCACCAATTCGCGCAACCAGGGCATCGCGCTTGTCGTGGGCCTGGCGCAAGCGAACCTTGTTCTTGAGGGTCGCATCGACCACCCCATCAATGTCGATCTTGCGCTGTCGCGGCCAGGGATGCAGCTTGACGGGCGCTTCATTCAAGTGGCGATAGGCCGCCTTTGCCCGCCGCATCTGGGCCGGGTCAGACAACGCCAAAGGCGAGGGCGTCCGCAGCGCCACCAGATGCACGCATCCCGCATCCTGCAGCGCATCAAGCAAGTTTTCCTTGTCGGACGCCAAGCCGCAGATCGTCACGCGCTTGAGGGGCACAATCGACATCAGCCCACCACCTTCTTGCGCTTGGATATCTTGGAATTGACAACTGCTGCCCGCTCCAGATCGCCAAGGGCAATGTCAATGCGCCCGATGTTGGCTTTGGCGTTGGGGATGAGAACCTTGTCGAACAGGTTGACACGTTGCGTGACACGCCGAACGGCACCCTCAAGCAGATCAACCTGCCGGCGCGTGACGCGCTGTTCAATCCGCAACCGCAACACGTCCTTCAGCCGGGCAGCGACGGCATCGACCCAGAAGGGGCGCACCAGAAGACCGTAGGGCGCTATTTCCACCTCGATATCCTCAAGCGTCGGCAGGCGCTGGCCGACAACATTGATCTCGCCGATCTTGGCTGATTTCAGCGTCACGAGCTTATCGAGATCGATCTGCGCATTGGCCAGCATCGGGATCTCCTCGCCGATCCCCGCTGTCTGTCTGGCGATCTCTGCTTCAATGCGCGCAATCTTCTGCTCAGCCTTGTTGCGCTCGCCCGTCAGTTGCTTGCGCTTCAAATCGAGGGAGGGCAGGTAGCGCCGGTACATCGACAGCGCCGCCTTCTCCCTGGAGAGCTGCATCTTGGTGAGACTGAGACGCGCCATGACCTACTGCACCGTTGCTTCCTGCTTGGGATAGAACTTGTCGACCAGCGCCTGTTTCATCATCAGCTGTTCGGCGCTGAAGCATTCGGCCATTGTCGACCAGCCCAAATCGAGCGCTTTTTCCAGCGGCAGCGCCACATCGATCGTCATGAAGCGCTCCTTGAAAAGCTTGCCGTACCTGAGCAACTGGTGGTCATAGTCCGACAAGTCGAAGGCCATCGCCTGCTTTTGCTGGGCGTCACGCGCTTCCGAATAAAGCCTGATCATGGTGTTCATGACCGCTCCGTGATCTTCGCGCGTGCGCTTGCCGATGACGTTTTGCTTGAGCCTTGAAAGCGAGCCAAACGGATCTATGACGCCACCGTGCAGATAGAACTGCCCTTCGGTGATGTATCCGGTGTTGTCTGGAACCGGGTGAGTTATGTCATCGCCAGGCATCGTGGTGACGCTGAGGACGGTTACCGATCCGCCCTCACGATAGTCCGCCGCCTTCTCGTAGCGGCGTGCCAACTGGCTATAAAGATCGCCAAGATAACCCCGGTTGGAGGGCACACGATCCATTGAGATGCCGACCTCCTTCAAGGCATCGGCAAACGCCGTCATGTCGGTGAGCAGCACAAGCACGCGCTTCTTCTGCTCAACAGCAAACCGCTCGGCAACCGCCAGCGCCATGTCAGGAACAAGCAACCGCTCGACGATCGGATCGGAGGCCTGATTGACGAACATCACGGTGCGCGAGAAAACGCCCGCATCCTCGAATGTCTTGCGGAAGACCCAATAGTCGTCGAACAGGAGACCCATTCCGCCGAACACAACGACGTCGGCATCAGCCTGGATGCCGATACGCGCCAGCAATTTGTTGAAGGGCTCTCCCGACACCGAAAAGATCGGGATCTTCTGGCTTTCAACGAGACAGTTGAAGACATCGATCATCGGAACATCGGTGCGAATCATCTTCGAGGCCAACTCGCGACGCACCGGATTGACCGATGGGCCACCGATCTCGATCCGCTGGTCGGAACTCAGCGGCGGACCATTGTCGATCGGCTCGCCAGCACTGTCGAACACGCGGCCCAGAATGTTCTGGGAGAACACCACATCGGGGGGATGGCCCAGAAAGCGGACCTTGGCGCGCGTGGTAAGCCCCTTCGCCCCAGCAAAAACCTGCAGCGAAACGGCCTCATCACCGAGCTTGATGACCTGGGCAATGCGCGGCCGGCCTTGCTCATCGCGCACCTCCGCCAGATCACCGAAGGCCGGACCACCACCGGCCGTCTGCGGCAATGCAATTGTCAGGATGTCGCCGATGATCGACAGTGTGCGCGTATAATACACTGCAGCATCAGACATTGTATTGGACCTTTCAAACAACAGCTGCCGGCAAGCGGAAGGCGGTGGCAGCGATTTGTGTCATTCCCGCCAGAAAGATTGACGATGGGGTTCGCAATCAAACAGGGGGCATCACCCAAGGTCACGACGAACAAATTTTCTTGTGTCACAATTGGCCAAAGAAGGTCTGTCCTGCTTGCCCAGAGCATGTCCCGCCGACGTACAAAACTGTCGGCCGGACATGCCAGAGAAAAAGAACGTGATTAATCGCCTGGGTGCCAGGCGGCAGCCTAGGACGCTTGTCGCCGTTCGCCGGAAATTTTCTTGATATCCTCGGCTTGTGCAAGGCGAAGCGTACCGTTCAAGATCCGCTCGAGATGCTCGAACCGCCGTGACGCTTCGGCATTCCACTCGCTGGAAACCGCGACCACCTGCTTGACCCGGTCAAGACATTCGCGCTTGTTGATCCCCGCCTTTGACAACATCTCAGGCAGCGCAGCCAGCGCGGCACGCTCATCAATTGCCAGGATCGCCCACTGTTCACGCAGGACCGTCTTGAACGTGTCGTAGTTCAATTCCGGATAGCTGGCGACGAGCCTGCGCACGACTGCGAAGGAGCGCTTGTCAACATAGCGTTGACCTTCGGTGACATAGATTGCGGCGCGCGCGGACGCCTCAAGGAACCCGCCTTCGGCAATACGCGATTTGAGATACGCGACGTGCTTGTCGAGCGCCAGGTCGGCCCATTTCGACCGGCCAGGCCGAGGCCGCGGCGCTCCATCCTTGGCGCTGATGCCATAGAAACCTTGAACCACCGGTGAGCCGTAGATCATATGGAAAATATGGTCCGTCATCTGGTCGCGGGCATCGCTGTAGAAATCGAGCATCCGCTTGACATTGTCGGAGAACTCCTCCTGCATGCGCACGAACGGATTGCTTTCCGATAGCTCGACGCGATTCTGCCGAGCCTGTTCAGCGAGCTGCGCGATGCCCCGCATCATCGGGTTCTTGTCGGAATACATTGCGTAACTCATCCGCAACGGATGGAACTGCATGGCCAGTTGTGCCATTTGCGGATTGACCATCGCCCTGATCCACGGCTGCACGAACGTCCGGTACATGCTCTTGTTGATCTCGGACATCCGCGCGACCGTCGCGAATTCACGCTCGTCGTCAATCGTGTTTCCGCCAAAGGCCGTGATATCGCTGATATTACGCGCTTCGAAACGGACGTTGTAGTCACCGGCGATCAAGTCGTTGCCGTGATCACCCTCCTTCTTCGGCGTGATTACAATCTCATAAAGACCTGGCGGCATGCACTCGAGTATGTCGACGATATTGATGAACTCGGCATGTTCCTTGGCGGCAATCTTGGAGCCGACGAAGATCGCAAGATGGCCGGATGTTTCATGCACGCAATAGAAGATCCGCTGCCCGGCTTTACGAATCTCATCGACGCTGTGATAGTTGTCGGGAATCCAGTCCAGGGCCTGCTGGACGGGCGTGATGTTGTCCTTCTTGGAACCGAAACAGATGATCGGCGACTTGACATCGCGCAAGTCCAGGCGAACACCATTGCTGGTGACCATCTGGGCCGTCGACAGCTTGTTGCCGATGAACAGGTTGTCGACCATGTAGAGCAGTTCTTCGCCACGCAACGTGATGAAGTCGCCCCACCAGTTCTCAAAGCCAAGGTAGCGATCCTGCTCCTTTTCCGGTTTGCTCCAAACGTTGTACTGCTTCGTCCAATAGGTATTTGTCGGGTTGCCGGCATCGAAATTGGAAATGAGCCAGGCGCCATCAAAGATGCCGTCGCCCAGATCGGAGGTCATTTCCGCCATCCAGCTACCACCGAGCATGCCGCCCAGGTAGCGCATCGGATACTTGCCATGCACACCAGCCCAGTAGGACAGGGGCGCACCGGCAATCATGATCGGCCCAACGGTATCTGGACGCATGCAGGCCGCCATCATCGTGTGCCAGCCGGCCTGGCAGTTGCCCAGTACGAACGGCTTTCCGATGGCATCGGGATGCAGCTCAATAATGCGTTCGAGAAACCGGGTATGAGCCTCAGCGACATCCTCGATCGTCTGTCCCTCCAGGGGATTGGCGGCAAAGCTTGCGAAATAAACCGGATGCCCAGACTTGAAGGCTTCGCCGATTTCGCTTTCGCGCTTGAAACCGCCAATGCCCGGGCCTTGGCCGGCGCGCGGATCGACAACATAAAGCGGCCGCTTACAGGCTTCGACTTTTGTTCCTTCGGGAGGAATAACCCGCATCAGCGAATAATTGACCGGGCGCGGCAGGCAATCGCCGCTCATGACCAGTTCGGTGTCAAACGTCAGCACCGAATTGACCGGGCGCGCCGTGATTTCCGCCTGCTGGTTGCCACGCTGGCGCAGAACATCGAGAAAAATGACCGAACGTTGCCAGAAGTCCCTGGCGTATTCACTGTACGGGTCGGCAGCACCCATGTTCCACGGATTAGAATTCCATAAACTCATCGTCCAGGAAAAGGGATCTGCTTTCATGAAATCATTTGGTGACGGCAACAACGAGCGAGGGGGGAGGGGAGCTGGCATAGAAAATACTCCTGTTGAGGCAGTGCACCCGTGGGGGGTCTCTTGGTGCACATGAAATATTTATTCACAACGTCCTTGGCATGTCCTCACGCATTCACGCATTCACGCCGATCAGCTTCACGGCATGGCGTGCAATCATCAATTCTTCGTTTGTTGGGATGACGTAACACTTGATTGAGCTCTTGCTCGATGAAATGAGCGGGCCATCGGCCGCGTTGGCGGCTTGGTCAATGTCGGCTCCAAGCCATGCCAATCGATTTATGACTTTCTCTCGAACCGCCGCAGCATGCTCACCAATACCAGCGGTAAAAACAAGCCCGTCAAAACCGCCAATTCCTGCCGCCAGGGAGGCAGCCATACCGGCGCAGGAATGACAGAACGCCTCAATGGCCAGAGCCGCGCGCGGATCACTACTTTCCAGCAATTCGCGAACATCATTGCCGATGCCCGACAGACCCTTCAGCCCGCAGTCGTGATAGAGCATGTGGGTGATTTGATCCGCCGACATGCCTTTGACCTGAAGCAGGTAAAGCAGAACGGCAGGATCAAGCCGGCCAGGACGCGTGCCCATGATGAGGCCGTCCAGAGCGGAAAACCCCATGCTGGCCTCGACGCTCCTGCCATCAACCATGCCACACATCGAACTGCCGCTGCCAAGGTGGGCCACGATCACCCGGCCTTTGGCCAGTTGAGGGTCCACCTGTCTCAGCCGCCCGGCGATGAATTCGTAGGAAATCCCATGATAGCCGTAGCCCAACACGCCTTCCTCGTGCAGTTCGACCGGAATGGGAAGTCTCTGGCGAAGTGCATCGTGTCCGTGATGGAAGGAGGTGTCGAAGACACAAACCTGCGGCAGATCCGGATGGATCTTGCGGAGCGCTGAAATCGGCTCCAACTCGGGCGGCAGATGCAACGGCATGAACGGCACGAGCTTTTCCAGATAGCTCAAGGTGTCCGCATCAATCAGCACGGGCTCGGCAAACCGGGTTCCGCCCGTGACCACCCGGTGCCCGACGACATCAGGCAGCTTGCCCTTCAGTTGTTCAGACAAGAGCCCGGTGAGTTTTGGCAGTCCTGCTTCCACATCGGGCACCTCGCCGGTCGAATAGGTCTGGTCAATCAACACCCGCCATTGGCGATCCTTGGCGACCAAATGGGGCTCGTCGCCAATCCCTTCGAGTTGCCCACGCAGGCGCTGCTGCAGCTCGTTGCCATCGGTGGAATCAAACAATTCGAATTTGAGACTCGAGCTGCCGGCATTGAGACACAAGACCGATATGTTTTGTTGCCCCATCATGCATCTCCGCGCTGCATCTTCAGATGATGGGCATAAAGTGCGCCCACCGCCGCGGAGGCCATGCGCGTGCGCACGCTATCGGCCCGGCTCGTTAAAATGATCGGAACCTTGGCGCCCAGAACAATGCCGGCTGCGTCGGCGCCCGCGAGAAAAATGAGATTCTTTGCCAGCATGTTGCCGGCTTCAAGGTCGGGCACGACGAGAATCTGGGCCTGCCCGGCAACCGCCGAGCGAATACCCTTGATCTTTGCCGCCTCAAGCGAAATCGCATTGTCCATGGCCAGCGGTCCATCGAGTTGACCGCCCGTGATCTGTCCGCGATCCGCCATCTTGCACAGCGCGGCGGCGTCAATGGTCCCGGGAATCTTGGGGTTGATCACCTCCACGGCCGACAGAATGGCAACCCGGGGTTCGCCAAGACCCAGGCCGACATGCAGATCAATCGCGTTTTGCACGATATCGCGTTTTGTCTCCAGGTCGGGAAAAATGTTGATCGCCGCATCTGTGATGAACAACGGGTCTTGATGATGGGGCACGTCGATGAGGAACACGTGACTGATGCGCCGCCCGGTACGCAGCCCACCCTCCTTCGACACCGCAGCATGCATCAGGATGTCAGTGTGCAGGCTGCCCTTCATCAGAGCGTGCGCCTTGCCATCGGCAACCAGCTTGACCGCTGCCGCCGCGGCCTGCTCCTCACTTACGGCATCCACCACCTGATAGCCGCTGATGTCGATGTTTGCTTCTTTGGCGACAGCAGAAATTGTCTCCGTCGGGCCGACCAGAACCGGGTTGATCAAACCAGACTTTGCCGCATCCACGGGGCCTTCAAGGGCATGCGCCTCACAGGGCCAAACCACTGCGGTTGAAACCGTGGGAATGGTGCGCGCTTGCGCAACGAGTCGTTCGAATTTCTCATGATTGCGCACTTCTCGAGGAATCGCAGTGTCGACCGGGTCATGCACAAATCGGTAGTTTTCAGAAAAAGAGATCATTAAAAGCGCACTCCAACTTACTCAATTCTTGTACACGAGTTCATCTCAAAGCTGGTTTGACTTCCTCCGGGAACACAACTCATATCAGCGAAAAATTCTGATCAGCACCGCAAATTTTTGCATAACAAGGCGCAGACTCACGCAGAACAAATTGATTCACCGCAATCGCCACTCGAACTCCGCGGTATTACGGTTAACCTCGTTTTTTGAACCTGATGTTCTGCATCCTCCGAGCAGGCGCCTGTCAAACTTCAGCTGCTGGGGAACACACACGCAAGGTTGCCTAGATTCCGGGCCGACACATCAGGACCCGAACGGGAACCAAGCGTCGGGATCGAAAGATCAGGGTGTCCATGGGTTCTGTGTTCATAGGTTTCAATCTCCGGTCAGAGCGACGACCAAAGCCGCAATCCGCCTCCGCAAAAAACGGGCTGCAAGATAATTCAACTTAACATGCCTGATGTCGCGCCATAACGCGCTACTAATTTGATTTAATAGAATGCCGTCGTAACAGTATGTATGCATGTCACAAAGTTGGACGCAATAGGTTGGTGTCAATTTGCCGCCAAGAAAAAAGAACTCTTGCAGGCTGCGCATTCACCGGACTGTGCACCACATTTGATATGTCACAAACCGATGACAAAATTTTTGCGACCATAGACATCCATCGCGACACGACTCTTCGCTGATACACGTGCCGCTGGTGATGATCACGATCAACATTGCTTCCCGGTGACCGCAAACAAACTCAAGCGGAATTATTTCTATGTCAAACAAAGCGACTGAAAAAGAGATTCGCCATTGGCTCGATAGCCTACGTGTTGAGCCCGGCACGAAACCGAAACTGCACAAGCGCGATCCCGCCTCACACCCCAAGAAACTGTCTCACGAAAATTCGGCTCCCTCTATCGAAGCGTCCATCACCGAACTCGATCGGTTGCAGTACCTACTCTACGCCAGCAACCAGGCCTCGATGCTGATCGTGCTGCAGGGCCGCGATGGCGCAGGCAAGGACGGCACCATTCGCCACGTGCTCACGGGTATGAACCCTCAAGGGGCGCGGGTGGCCGCCTTCAAGCAGCCGACACCGCGCGAAGCTGCGCGAGATTTTCTGTGGCGGGCCCATGTCGCAGCCCCGGCCCGCGGTGAAGTGGTGATCTTCAACCGCTCGCATTATGAAGATGTCCTCGTCGTCAGGGTGCACGACCTGGCACCCAAATCAGTCTGGAAAAAACGCTATGACCAGATCAACGAATTCGAGGCACTTCTGGCGGCGAATGGAACGGTGGTGTTGAAGTTTTTCCTCGACATCAGCCCCGACGAGCAACTGGAGCGATTCCGCAGGCGTCTTGAAGATCCCGCGCGCAATTGGAAGATCAGCCAATCTGACTATACCGAAAGAGAATACTGGGACGCCTATACCGACGCTTACGAAGACGCACTCGCACGCTGCTCAACGGCGCACGCGCCTTGGTATGTGATCCCATCGAACCACAAATGGGTGCGCAACCTGGCTGTTGCACGCATCATTGCCGATCATCTGGAGGCGATGAAGCTGAAGACACCCGCTGTCCATGTCGACCTCGATGACATCCGACGCCGCTACCATGCCGCGGTCACGTCTGGTGAATAGAGCGGGCTAGAGCGTCGGGCGATAGCGAGAGTTCGAGTTTATCGAGCATACAGCTTGTAGATACCTATCTATCACCGGAGAAACCGCAGGCATTGGAAATTGCTCCGGCAGCAAGCTGACATTATCAATCCAACGTTGGGGACCGCGCGCAGACCGCCATCGTCCGCTGCTGGCAAACACCGAGCGAAGACACCTGGGTCAAGAGCTGACAAACCGGTGCCCGACAGGGAAC
>ERZ795053.7798-NODE-7798-length-10224-cov-4.339955_pt1 | contig 10224 bp, 7 predicted proteins | sample MGYA00375137_ERZ795053 | MGnify/ENA primary metagenome ERZ795053 (study PRJEB30182, sample SAMN05720284) | activated sludge metagenome | isolation source: Anaerobic digester | place: Hong Kong | collected 2014-12-17 ... | reverse complement strand
AGAGACGGGTCACTGATTCCTGTCCCACTCCATACACCACCCGGCTTATCGGCACTCAATTGAAAGGGAGGGCTATCCTCGCAAAGAACACCCCCTGTGACCATCACAGATTCAGAGGCCTGCACTTGAAAGGTAACCGTGGTACTATTCTGGCAGGCTCCATCCTGAAATCCGTAATTTATGGTCAACGACTGATTGACCGGAACGCTGGCGGGATCAAACCAACCGCCGACCGGATCCGTGATGCCCGGTCCGGACCATGTACCCCCTGGCACGTTTGCGGTTAATTGAAAGGGCGAGGAGGTCGAGCAGATCAATGCAGGTAAAGGATCGATCACCAGGGGAGTGGATGCCTGAACAACCAGAGTGACCGAATCGACCGCAGTCCCACAGGCACCTGTCACGGTTACCTCGACCGGATAGACTCCGGGGGAAGAATAGAGAATACTGCCGGGAACTGACATGGAGGATGATGAGGGTGAGCCTCCTGGAAAGAGCCATTGATAGGATGTGATGGTCCCACTATAGGAGACATTGGGGACGTATAGCAACTCATCACATGCAGGTCCTTCAGGAAGAAGTTCTACTCCAACGGCAGGAAGGATCTCCAGATCAAGATCGGCACTGTTCGGGCAATCCACAGAGCCCAGAGAATAGGTCAATGTATACATGCCTGGCGAGAGCCCGGCCGGGTCAAGTGATCCACCTGGTGTCACTGCTGAAGCAGCCGGTCCTTGACCTGTCCATTGACCCCCTGGTGGATCAGCAAACAACTGGACCGGAGCTCCATTCTGACATAACTGGCCAGGATTTCCGGCAAGACTGATCGGAGCTGTAATCGAAACGGCTATGGGTACGGAGAGGGTATCATTCCCGCACTGGCTCGTTGTGTATAGGGTCACTGTGCCAGAGGATGTAAAAGTAACTGCAGAAAAGGAAGGCCCGGTCGCGCCGCCCGGACTGCCATTCGTGAAAATCCAAGTATAAGTGTCTATTGAGCCTGAGTGTACAAATTGCAAGCTTTGAGGAGTAACGACACTTTTGTCACAACCAACCGGGGGGGCGACCATTTGCACGAATGGTGTCTCCAAAATCTCCACATTGAGATCGGCACTGTTCGGACAATCAACCGAACCCAGGGAATAGGTCAATGTATACATTCCAGCCGCCAGATTGGCGGGGTCAAATAGTCCATCCGGGGTGACTGCGCCACTTGCTGGCCCTTTACCCGTCCATTGACCGCCGGGAGGAGTAGCTTGCAACTGAACAGGATCATCATTCTGACAAAGCTGGCTCGGATTGCCTGCTAAACTGATCGGCGCAGTTGTTGCCACGGTTACGGGCACGGAGAGTGTATCATTCCCGCATTTGCTCTCTGTATAAAGGGTTACCGTACCTGACGACGTAAATGTGACCGGTGGGAACGTCGTTCCCGTTGCACTACCCGGACTACCATTCGTAAAAATCCAGGCAAACGAGGTAATTGATCCAGATTGAACAAATTGCAAATCCTCCGGCTCAATAACACTTTTATCACAAGCAATTGGCGGTGGCTTGATCTGGACGATTGGCGGCTCCAAAATCTCAATGGTATCCTTATTGATATCCTCACCACAAATATTGAACGCCCTGAGCTGAACGATATACGTCCCTGGCTGCTTGAAGAATACTTTGATATGCTTACTTCCCAGGGTCATCAACGTATCGGTAAAGACCCATTTATTCGTATCCGCCGGAGTAATTGTCCAGGCAGTAGAACTCCATGAATTTGACAAATTTGTAAAACTGTCGATGGTCGGCCCACAAGCGATGGAGGGGTTGAGAAGGTGCTTGAAATCCGCCTTGGGGTAGCCTACCACTGAAACAACATGTGAAGTCACATCCTGGCCACAAGTATTCGTAACTTTTAATGTCACAACATAATTACCAGTAGCAGCATAGACATGAGAAGGACTTTTATCAGTAGATGTAAATCCATCACCAAAATTCCATTCATAGGTGTTTGCATTGCAGCTCATGTCCGTAAACTGGATAGGACTCTGTATGCAAACTTCAGAAGCTGAATTGAATCTTGCTTTGGGGCGTTTAAGTACTTTAAAGTCATATGATCCAGACTGACAACTGATTCCGGCTGTGCAATTCTTCACTCCCTTGAAGCAAACTGAAAAAAAGATATAATTGGGTGAAATGCATAGCAAACTGTCCGGAATATTGAATATGTGACTAAACTGGCTGTAATTAAAATTTGTATCAACTGTACCATCCTTCCAATCCACAACAAAATAATCAAATCCAAAATCGCTTGTATTTTGCATGATAATTTGCTGCCCATCACAAAATTGAGGGCCACCAACTGGAGCAAATTTTGCGTTATACTCTCCACACTCGATATCTGCACATGGCGAGAATGCACAATTCTGAGCCTTCAAAAGAACAGGCAGAATCACTATCAGAATTGGAACAATTTGACGAAGGATCACTTTCATTACTGCATAGTTTTATACCAGATACCCTCATACAACTTCCTACGGCCAGGAGTCAGTGCAGACGTAGGACATTTAATATCATTTCCGTAGGGTACTTCATCACCGAAACCGGCCAGCTGACAGGTTGGGCTTTTGGCCAGGTGAACACCCAGTGACACTTCAAGTATAGGTCCGAAATAGTTTCTCAGACCTGTCAGATTTGCCGCATAGCTCAACCCCAGATCTATTCGCCTGCCCGCTCCAGTCATTCCACCGAATTGACCTTCGATGGTCAACCAGTTCGTATCCTTATTCCGCTCAAGCTTGCTGAAATTTCCATGGTAATGGACACCCATCGATAAATTGCGGTTCAGGTGAAATCGGTTGCCTATCTCAAAATAGGATAGCTTGCTTTGCCTTTGCCAAACGAATACTGGCTGAGCACTGAAGAAGGAGCGACCATTTGACATCAAAATGAACTCGCCGGTGGCGAACACATTGATTCGCGAGGCAATTCTGGTATCGGCACCCAAGATCGATTCAATATTTCCAGTGAATTCGCGATCCCCAAGGGAAAATGCATGATGAATTGCAATTCCGTAATGCAGTGTTGGAGACTTACGGCTCTGCCGATTCAGGAGGATCCTGTGGCTGAAACCGATGGAGGGAGAGAAAAACCAAAGTGAACGACCATCATTTGGTGGAACAAAGGCCGTTGTGAGGTCCACTCCCTGGCTGTTTACCGTTCCGTACTTCGGGTCAAGCTCATCTGAAAACAACAATCGGTTATAATCGATCCGCTTTGAAGCCCAACCCAGGCCAAGACCGATCCTGGCATTGTGGCTGGAAAATCCTGCGTCCCACGCAACCGTTCCGGCCATTCGAAGAGCTGCTTCCATTGTCTTCAAAAGCCCATCTCCCTCCTGGTCGCCATTCACCGACAATCCATAATCGAATATGCTGCAGGGCAAACTTTCCTCCATGGAAACATATGCACCTTGAAAACCAGAAACACCTGCAGTGTTCCATTGGGTTTTATACTTGGCCATGAAGCTGAGCGCACCACGATATCCAACCAAGGCGGGATTGAAACGCGATTCATTGAGAAAGAACTGTGCATATGTTGCATCCTGGGCAACAGACTTGCCCAAGGAAAAAAGATACACGCAACAAAAGAGAACGTAAACCCGCTGAAAATTTCCCATATTTAAAAAAAGGCTACTGTATGATCAATAGCATATCACGTCATGCATTTGCATGATCAGGAAATGCAAACGAAATGGATAAACAGGCAATTGGGAGAATCGAATTAATTTTTAAGTATTCTGAAAATAATATCAACTTCTTTTTAAATATTTATAAATCGATTCCTCTTCAAAAATGGGAACTGACCTCTATCAATATGTCAACAAGAATAACATTTACTATAGCTGAAGATGATGATTAAAGTTATCAAGACTATTGATCTAAAGCAAGTGGATCCCATGTATAAAAGGTTATCACCAAATGTGCTGATCTCTAGTGCAGCCAATCCGCACTCCAACAAATAGAGCAAGGAATATCCTCTCAGGAAATCAAAAGCTATGAGAAGATCCCACACCATACCCGTTGTCCACCATCGACATGACCTTTCCAAACTCCAAGAAACCCGGATAAACATCCTGTGCAATCGCAGAAATAGCAACGAAAACAGGTATCCTGCTCTGCGTGACAGATTGAAAAGTAGCTATACACATCTCACTCCACGCTTCCCACTTTGTAAGTGCAAGTTCCTAACAGCACTGGCAACAACCGGGCACCTCCCTCAAAATCCATGTGGCTGAATCCCATGAAGAGAGGATCGTCATAGCTCGACTGGCACATGATACCGATGTGACTGGCCTGCAGGAGAGGCTCGATCCAGTCGTCATCCACCTTGAAGATGATGTTGATCCAACCGTTCATTTCCAGCCTCGATTCGATCGCTTCCGCAGGGATGGGGATATACTGGTCATCCAGGCACAGGGTATGGGCATTGAGCTCATTCAGCACCTCCCGGGCACGACCCTCCGGATCGAAGATGGCGTGGATCCTCAGTCCGTCGCCCGGACAATACATCAGGATCTTGTTGATGCCCCGCCAGGTGGTGATCTCCCCTTTCAGGTACGGGCCGACCTCGATGTGCTCGATCGACCATTTGACCTGGTCATCGCCGGTCCGGGTGACCTGCAAGTCGGCCTGCACCGGTTCGGTCAGACAGATCTCCCGGCCCCGGGCTTGTCGGATGTGGGCCAGCAACCGTTCATCCACCTCCATCTCCACCAGGTAGTCCGCGATCAGGTCTTCAGTTGGACTGTCCTCTTCCATACCGGTCATGGCCTTTGTAAAACAGACCTCCGAGCCATCCAGCATCCACCGGAACGTACCTCCCAGATAGGCCAGCACCCCGGCATCCGTGCAAGTGCCCCAGGTGTATCCGCCTTCCTCATCCTGCGACTGCCTGCCCACATAGGTGAACAATCCCGCCTCGCGAATGGCCCGGCCCAGGTCAAGCGCCGCATTGATATCCCCGCCCCGGGCGCTGATGAACAGGGTCGACCGATCAGGGATCTGGTTTTCCAGGATCAGGGCCTCCAACCGTTCTGCACTTCCCGCATCGACAACCCCCTCTGCAAAGATGTCCCAGGCATTGCCAAAGAACTCCTCCGGCTCCAGGGGCGGCACCGCCGTGAAGACCAGCGTTCCCTCAGCAGGATCGGTCTGCCCTGCCGTCCCCCCGGAGGTCTCCGTCCACTGGCAGGCACAGAGCAACAAGGACATGGAGAAAAAAGCCAAAAGGGCAGATGAGCTGAGGGAGGACAGATGGCCTGGCATATGGATGTTCATGTGTTCTTCGGTTTGAAATCCGTGAAGAGATGTGCAAAATTCTACTCTATCAGTGCAATGGATTTGCATCTAAAACATCGTACTTTTTGGACGCAATCATCAATCGTCCGACGAACAACACCCCATGCTCTCTCCCGACATTGCCCCGACCCTCTACGATCGCATTCTGGAAGCTCATCATGCCAATCCGGATTCCATGCGCAATGCCATACGCGACCTGCGACCACTATTCGAAGGGATTTTCCTCACCCTGACAGAAGGGGAAGCCCGGGCATTCTCCAACGTCTACTCCCGCACCCTCTTCGTCATCGAAAGCAACAACCTGCCGGAAGAGATGAAGGAGCTCATCCATGGCTTCAGGAAGTATGCCAACAAGGTCGTTCACGATCCGGAATTCAAGGTAGACCAAAAGGGGTATTTCACCTGCCTCAGTGCCCTGGCGGGGATCATTTTTTCATTCACGGGGATCAAACCGCCCGTTCAACTCACCGCACTGTATGAACATGAAAAAGGACTCGGATTCGTCAAGGCCAGAAAGCCGGTAGGGGAGACCCTGGACAAGGTTCGATGCGTGGTGCTTGAATCCACTGATCTGTTGCATACGGATGACGGTGTGCCGTTCTTCCGTCTCCGATGCATGGATACGGAAGGCGAACTCGGAAAATTCGATCTTTCTCTTTGGAACTCCGAGATCAATGATCTCAGCCAGCTGCATCGCCTTGTCTGGCCTTACTGCACCCTGCAGATCCATACCTTGCGCAAACGTACGGACAAGCCGGACAGCTATACCTCCATTCCGGCTACCCAGGTCATCCTCGAACCGGATTTTCTGATCGACGCCACAGACGTGGCCAATTGCTTCCAGAAAAATGGGGATAATGCGTACCTCTATTTTCTCAACAAGCTGGACGGTTCACCCTCCGGTCTGTCCGCTTTCAAGGGGAATCTGGTCAATGATTTGCTGGACCGCTGTATCCAGGATGGCCTGCAGGATGCCGATACAGCCTTACGGGAGATCCTCGCAGAAAAAGCCCTCCAGGCTGCCCGTTTTGGCCAGGACAAGATCGAGGATGTGTTCCAGTCCATCAAACTGGAGCACCTCCCCAACCTGATCAGTCTCGCCAGGCAGTTAAAACCCAGGCTGGTTCGACTGGAACCAACATTTGTTTCAGCGGATTACGGGATACAGGGCCGGCTGGATGCCTTGATCGAGGACCGAAAACGCAAGGATTACAAGGATATCTTCGAACTGAAAAGTGGTGGTCATCCGAATGATGACACGGTCTGGATCAACAACCAGGTCCAGGTGGTCTGTTATCAGCTCCTGCTCCAGTCTGTTTTCGGAAGAAAGCGGTTTGGCACCAGTGCGGTTTTCTACTCGGCAGCCAAATCCCAACCCATGCGCAACGTGGCCAGCAGCCCACATTTCGAAGCCAGGGTCCAGTTTGTCCGCAACATGGTGGTACGGGGCATCTTTGATCTGGCCATGGGGAAGACCTGGCTGCTGGGCCGGATGGATCCCCAGAAGATCGGTCTCATCCCATCATTCAGCCGGGACATCCTGGTCAGTCTGCATGCCGCCCTGACCGGAGCGTCACCACTCGAGCGCACCTGGTACGAGACTTTCCTTGCCTTCGTGATCCGTGAACTGATCACGGCCAAGGTGGGAGGCCCCGGGGAGGAGGAACGCCGCGGAAGCGGATTTGCCGCCTTGTGGCTGGAACAACGGGAGGAAAAGATCCTCCGCAATGCCATTCTGGACGGACTTCTCCTGCGATCATACGATGCGGAAACCGGGTTCCTGGAGTTGAACTACGATCCGCAACTGGCCCACAACTTCAGGGATGGGGATATCGGCATCATCTATCGGGACAATGACCTGTTCCTGAGGCCTCTGGAACAGCAGATCCTGAAGGGACGGATTTTCCGCTTGGGTCGCGACAGCCTGACCTTTTCCCTCAACAACAGGCAGGTGGATGAAGATACCTTCAGGCCCGGCACCCGATGGGCCGTGGAACACGATTTCCAGGACAGCAATTACTGGAACCAGGTCCGCAGTCTCTCGTTGTTCCTGAAAGCGGATCGCTCGCGTCGAGAACTGTTATTCGGTCTCCGTCGACCGGAGATGGTCCCTGTCCGGGAGCTATCAGAGACAGAACTGGATGACAAACAAAAGGAACTCCTCCTGGCCGCATTGGCTGCCAAGGACTACTACCTCTTACAGGGGCCACCGGGTACAGGCAAGACATCAGCCATGCTATCCAACCTGGTCAGGGAAACCATGGCGCGTACGGATGATCGGATCGTCCTGCTGGCCTTTACCAACCGGGCTGTCAACGAGATCTGTCGAAAGTTGGCTGACCAGGCCATCCCCTTTCTCTATCTGGGCAGTCAGGACAGCGATGAGACGGAATCATTACGAACGTGGTCAGCCTCTCATACCGTAGGTGAAGTGAGAGCCCACATCGCCAGGCATCGCATTTTTATCACCACGGCATCGGGCTTCATCAATCGCATGGATGATCTGGCGGCCATCACCAGTCTCGACCAGGTCTTTGTGGATGAGGCCTCCCAACTCACCGAGCCTGCTTTGGCCGGATTGCTGACCCGATTCCGAAAGTTTGTCCTGATCGGGGATCAAAACCAGCTGCCGGCTGTCGTGGCGCAACCGGAACAAACGTGTACCATTCCGGATGGACCACTGGCAGAAGCCGGGTTCCAAACCCTCAGCGAATCCCTTTTCGGTCGACTTTACCGAACCTGCCGACAAAACGGATGGGACCATGTGATCGGCATGCTGGAAACCCATTTCCGGATGCATGAAGAGGTTGCCGAACTGATCAACCCCTGGTATGGTGGCAGGCTGAAAAGCGGACGCGCAGAGCAACGGGCACCATTCACCCGATTCTCGGCGCATAGCCCGGATCCATGGGAGAATCGCCTGTCCAGGGGAAGGGCCTTGTTCATCCCCACCCGGGTGGCCAGCAACACCAGCAAGACAAACAAGGAGGAAGCTCAAAAGGTAGTGGAACTTATCAAGACCCTTCAGCGGGTGTATGGCCCTTCATTCTCCTCTCATACAGTGGGCGTCGTCACACCTTGGCGTGCCCAGATCCAGCTGATCCGGTCCCTGATCACCGATGATGAACTCCGGGATATGGTCCTGGTGGATACGGTCGAACGATTCCAGGGCCTGGAAAAAAAGCATATCATCGCCTCACTGGCCGTCTACCATCCCGCCCAGATGCATGCCTTGCAATCCGTTGATCCTGAAGGTAAGGTTGACCGTAAGCTGGTGGTGACCCTCAGCCGGGCGGAGGAGCAGGTCATCCTAATGGGATATGAACCGGTCTTGCAGGTCAGTCCGTTCTATCGTGATCTGCTGGGGAAATTGACAAAAGTGGAATAGGCATTTCGCAAGAAAATGCCCTTTTTTACGCGGTGGCATATCCGACATTCACCCTGTTACCAGGCCGATTGATCCGCTGAACGTTTCTCCGCATGATTCATCAGATAATCGAGACATGGATGAAGTTGAGTGCCCAAATAATATGGTAGATTCAACAGGAAATAGGGCTTTTGATTCCGCGGTGTACGATGTGTCTCGATTTTGAATTCCCCAGCATACATCCTCACAGCATAAGCATGATCAGTACGGTCAATGAACTCATGTAAGGACCGCAATGTGCCGGCTTTTCCTGATTTGATCTCCACGGGAACAGCCTTACCCTGATGCACGACGACCAGGTCAACTTCAGCAGATGCCTGAGCTTTCTCTCGGACCCAAAACAACGGCTTTTTCCAACTTGCAGATTCCAGTGATTGAGCCTCTTGCATGATGAGGTGGGGGATCAAAACGCCCCGGTATGCCTGGCTCAGATCCAACATACCTAGAAGTTGAGCCTGTATCCCTGTCTCGTGGTTCAATAGACCCGTGTCCAAAAACAAGAGCCTTGGCGATTTGCGGATATCCGGTTTCAGGGGTGGAGCGATATCCGTTGTAGGGTAGATCAACTGAATGACCCGGGCATCATCGAGATTGCGAAAGGCTTCACCTACTTCCCTGGATCGGTAGTCGGATCTGCCAAAGTGCTCAAACTTGATCCGCTGGTCAATTGCGTTGTGTGCAGTCCGGATGACATGTTTCAATACCCTGGCTTCTGAATCATTGCTGGCATACTTGGCTACATCATCTTTGTACGTTCCCCAGATTTGTTCATAGACAACGGGCAGGTCTGCGATTTGCCGGTGTTGCAGATAGGTCTGGACGACCTCCGGCATACCTCCGATGATCGCATACTCGTGAAACAGTCGCAGAAGGGTGGGGTGGACATGCGGCTGGATGGGAACCTGCCTGAGTGCCTCGGCTGCCTGTTGATATCCTGAGGCCAGTAAGAACTCCGGGAAATTCATCGGGTGCAAATACAGATACTCCACTCTGCCGACCGGGATATTCGGTATCCGGCTCAAGGCATGTTCCAAAAGGGAACCGGCTGCAATAACAGGGAGGTCGGGAACATCTTCATAGAAGTAGCGCAACATGCCAATGGCTTCTGGCGACTCCTGGATTTCATCAATAAACAGAAGCGTTTCCTGACGATCCCGGACCGGAAGGTTCCGTTCCAGGAAAAGAGCATCCACCAGAGTAGGCACATGGTGAAAATGCCGGAAGAAGGCCAGATCGGATTGCCGTTCCAGGTTCATGACAATCACATGCTTGAAATGAGTTGTAGCAAATTCGTGAACAAGGGTGGTCTTGCCCACTTGCCTGGCACCGCGGATGATCAGGGGCTTTCTTCTTTCTGCTGCCTTCCAGGCCAGCAGACGGGAAGTCACATGCCGATAAAAGGACCTATTTCCAGGAATTGTCATGAAGTATAGGCAATTTTATGTA
>ERZ795053.7796-NODE-7796-length-10225-cov-3.893117_pt1 | contig 10225 bp, 3 predicted proteins | sample MGYA00375137_ERZ795053 | MGnify/ENA primary metagenome ERZ795053 (study PRJEB30182, sample SAMN05720284) | activated sludge metagenome | isolation source: Anaerobic digester | place: Hong Kong | collected 2014-12-17 ... | reverse complement strand
CGCCGGCGAGGAGCGGCGGCTGTTCTTCGTCGGGATCACGCGCGCGCAGGACGAGCTCGTCCTGCTGCGTTCGCCCGACGGTTCCCCGTTCCTTTCCTGCCTGCCCAAGGAGCATCTCGTCACGGGCGACGCCCTGCCGTCCCGGCCGAAACCGGAGTCCAGGCAGCTTAGCCTGTTCTGACGAACGAGCCGCTTTCCGGGATATGTACCGGTACGGATCCCGTGCCGGAAACGGCGGGATATCTGCCGGCAATTTTTTAATGCCCTCGGAATTTCAATACGCTCCGCGTTTGGCCCGCGTTCCGCATAAGAATCAACGTTCGGTATGCCGCATGCCGCAGGTTCGATGCAGCTTATGGTTCCATCTTTATGGGATTCGTGAACGCGGAGGTGTTCCCCTCCGTACTGGTCACAAGCAAGGCAATCTTTTTGCCTGTAAGGTCCGCGTTTCCGGCAAAACTGAAATTTCCTTCGGCATCGGCTCTTGCAAAGCCAATCGGGATCACGCTGCCGGAATCGACGCGGTAGACCTCAACGAGCCCAAACGCGCATGTCGTTCCCGTAACGGTGCCGCCGGCGGCCGTTAAAACCTGCGGCGCGGGCTGGGAATTGTTACCGTTGTCTACAAGGAATATGGTGTACTGGGTTATGCTTTCGAATAGATTGCTGCGCACCATATTCCCCTGTTCAAGATCAATGCGCACGGATTCCTTTGTTTTCAGGAAGGTATTGCACTGTATGAAGTTGCTGCCCGAACCGCCGGAAACAAAAACGCCGGCTTCGGACGCGTTGGATATGGTATTGCCCGCGATATAGTTGCATTCGGTGCCTGTTTCCGATATTGAAACCGGAGAGGCGATCAGCGTATTGCCTTCTTTGGCCGTATATCCGCCGATAACCGCCTGATTTTCTCCCTCCTGGATTGCAACCCCGATCGTATTGGACAGCGGATCCCCGTTTGCATCAAGGCCGACGATATTGCCGATGAAAATATTGTCGGTGTAGCCGAGGCTGCTCATCTGCACGGCTTTCGTGTTGCCGCTGATCAGGTTTGCTTCACCGGGGGCCGTGCCGCCCACCCGGTTGTTTCCGGATTGGAAATACAGAACGGCGGTTCCGTTTGGTATGGCTTTCGTTCCCGTAACGTCTGTTCCGAAGTAGTTGCCGATCACGGAACACTGGTAGGTGTTGGGGTCGCTGAACACGACGCCGATACAGCTGCCGCTGATGATGTTGCGCTCTTCGGGCGTTGTGCCGCCGACGACGCAGTTTTTCGCGCCGGATTCGATCACCATGTTTATGGCGGAGTCCGAGGCTGATACTGCCTTGGTTCCGGTGATATCCAGGCCAAGGTAGTTTCCGATGATGCGTGTCTTGTCGCCCCATGTGTTCAGATTGCCGTGCGTGTTGCCGCTGATGATGTTGTTTTCGCCGGGGTTCACGCTGCCTACTGTGATTTCATAACCCGAAACATACACCCCCTGATAGTTGGGAGCGGCCTTCGTACCCGCAGCATCCAGTCCGATGATGTTTCCGAGCACTACGGAACCCGTCTGGCTGATTTGAAGGCCGGTTCTGTTCCCGCTGAGCACATTTCCCTGCCCTGTGGGGCCTTCTCCGATATTGCGGTTTCCGCCTATCTGGTTATACACGCCTTCGCTTCTCAGCGCGACGGAGGGGAAATTGTACATCTGAAGGCCCATGACGGTGCATTTTGATCCGAAGATCGTCAGCCCGTCGCCGTCGCTCATCTGGCTGCCGTCCAGAATGACGCCCGCGTTGCTCGCGTCAATCGTCAGGAAGTCACGGGTGAAAACGGGCAGCGACGATTCGAGCATGATCGTGGCGGGGTCGTCCGGAGAAAACACGGAGGTGTCAAACGTTATATGCAGGTTTTCCGTCGTATCCATCGACAATGCTTCGCGCAGCGTTCCGTCTCCGCTGTCGGCCGTGCTCGTTACAACAAATTCGGTTGCCGGGACGGAAGGCTCGTGCATCTCCCATTGCACATACTCTTCACTGTCAACGCTGTTTTCGGGTAAGGTGAGCGCGAGACTGCCTGCCTTTGCTTCCTGGACGGACGTTGCGCTCTCCAGCGTTTCGGTGCGCACGTAAACGCCGACGCCGGAGGAGGAATTTGCCGCCAGCAGGACGTCGCCGGAAATGAAGCAGTCGTACGTTGACCCGATCGTCTTGATGTTTTCAATAAAGATCGGTTCGTAAGGATTTGTGATATCAAACACGTCGATGCCGCCGCCCAGCGTTGCCATATAGGCCGTCGTTCCGTCGATGTATATCCCCATCACCTGGCCGCTGGTCTCGGTGCGCGCTTTCTTTACGATGTTTGTCGGGTCCGAAATATCCAGCGTCAGAAACGACATATCGTCCGCAGCCAGCAGCGTTTCCGAATCGACGAATTTGATCCCCTGCCCGGATGTACTTACCGTGAAGGACGACAGCAGCAGGGGATTATCCGGCGTTGAAATGTCGTACAGCCAAACGCAGCTGCTGAAAGCGGCCAGCAAATCGCCGTTGGAGTCAATATTCAGAGGCGCCTGGCCATAATCGCGGAACACGGGAATATATTTGCTCTCGTCGCGCACGTCGACGACCGTGAGCGCCCACTCGGCCGCGGCATATACATATCCCTTTTGAAAGGTAAGTCCTAAAAACGCCCCGGCATTGAACAGAATGGACTCGTATTCGCCGCCGCCCTCATCCGGCAGATCGTTGACATACTTCGGCTCCAGCGGATCGGAAATATCGAAGCCCACCAACGGGCACTGTCCCCCCATGTGGTTTCCGAGGTAGAGCATGTTATCATCGCCAAAGGCGAAACTTCTCGCGTATCCTCCCGTGGTATCCCACCAGTACGTTTCCAGGGGATTGCTTGGGTTCGCAATGTCATACACATGCAGGCCAGACAGTCCGCCTGCCACATATACCGCGTTGTCGACGCAGACGGCGCGCCGTCCGTCCAGCAGAGGCATCCATGAACCGAGAAGCTCGGGTTCCCCGCCGCCTGAGAAGTCGATCGCCAGAACGCCCCGTTCCCTGTCGAACAGGAACGCATAACTGCCGTCAAAAGCACCGTCCGCAATGAACTCAACCGCTGAATAAACGCTCCTTGGTTCCTTCTGCAGATCGGAAGTATCGTACAGCGCCACGCCGCTGGTGCCCTGTACCACAAACAGTTCATCCTGAACCACCGATACATTCATCGCCCAGCCGTCAACCGCAACGGTTTCCATACGCGATGCGTCGAAAGGATCGCTCAGGTCAACCACGGTGATGCCGCCCCATGCGCCGGCGGAATAGAGCTTGCCGCCGTAAATATCGACGCCGTATTGGAAGCCGCCGGTTTCCACGAGGCCAACTTCGCCCGGTTCCGCCGGATTGCTGATATCGACGACCAGAATCCCGCTGCCGCCCGCGGCAGCGTACGCGCGGTTATCCTGCACCGCTATGTCGCGCACATAAGCCAGCGGGTATGCTTCCGAAACCCAAACGGGGTTTGTCACGTCGGATATGTCGGCAATCTGAATGCCGCACGGTCCGTCGGCCAGGTATGCGTAGCCGTCGTGTATCGTAACGTTCTCCGTAAAACCAAGCGTGTCCAGATAGCCTATGATCTTCGGCTCGGTCGGGTTTATTACGCTGATAACGACAAAACCGCCGCTGCCGCAGGAGACGAACAGATGCCCCGTGCCGTCGCCCGTAATATTCTGGATGTTGTCGGGCAGCATTTTACTGGTGCCCGACAAAAATATGTTCTGCTTATCGGAGGCGTTGAGCACGACCACGCTCATGCCTGAACCAACATACACATAATCGCCCTGCTGGCATACTGCCTTTGAAGTGCCGCCTATTTGTGCAACGAGCGTCCACGTATCCGAACCCGCGTCATCGGAAAAATCAAAAGCCGGGAGTTCTTCATAGGGATCGGCAAGCTGCGGCTGCGGCGTTTGGGCGGCAAGAGCCTCCGTCGCTTCGGGCGACTTTGAAATCTCCGAAGCAGGGCTCTGCGTTTGAGTTTCCTTTTGACCGGAACAACCAAGAAGGCAAACGAATAAAAGCATAGCGATAACGGCTTTTGTTTTCATAGTATCGGCCTCCTGTATCAAGATTGTCGGGGGATGTCATCAGAAATGTTTCTATACTGCTACTGATGATGATATACTGAATACCTTACAAAAGAAAGATATTTCTTTTCCGCAGTCAAACGGCAGGTCGGCAGGTCAGGCGCGCATGTAAAATGATAAAAAGGGCCATCTATTGAGCCGCTGCATCTGGATCGGGTGCGCTTGCTTCCCCCAAAAAACAAGGTCGAGCTGCGTCGATAATTCACGCATCGCTCATTCAAACGCTCGGCCCGGAAGACTTGCGTTGAGCGGTCACGTTTTATCTCGCATCATGATCAGACTGCTCCGGAAAGCAGCGGCCTCCTGCAGCAAAGGCCCGCGCAAAAGAGCGGCATCAAAAAAACATCATCGGCAGGTTTTGGGCTGACGATGCGCCTGCGTCCCCCGCCCGGGAAGCGCAGAAACCGCCCGATACAGAGCGCTGGCGAAGGAACTGCCGCCGCGCGTGAGAGCGCTGCGCGCCTGCCGGAAATCGGCAATGTCGTCGATCAGGCGAACCGGTTATGACAGGAAGGAAAGGAACTCGTCTGCGCGAAAGCAGCAGCAAAATTGACCAAAGTTTCGGGCGCGGGATCAAGTTTAAGCGCCGCAGGGGATAAAACGCGGGAGCAGAAAGCCGAACGCCAGACAAAGGGTTTGTTCGATTTTGTTGATTACTGTTTATTTGTGTTGTAAAATGGAAATTAACAGATCGAATGTTCATTATAGGACGTACGACTTCCAACTTCCGGCTTGCAGAGAAATCGTGTATTGGGGATGAAGCGAATGCGCCTGGGACACATCGTTGTGATACCCGCTCTGATTGCCGCAGCTGTTTTCCTTCCGGCCTGCAGGCAGACAAATGAACGTTCGACAGCTTCGGAGCTGCAATCGAAAGCTGCAGCGAACACCCTGGATTTGCGGATTACCTGGACGGACTATTCCGGCCGTGGCCAGGCGATACAGAAAATCGTGGACGATTATAACGCAATGTCCGAAGAGGATGCGTATATTCAGTTGGTTGGCGGGGACGAGGATTCAGCGGCGATTCAGGCTGTGCTGGAGACCAACCCGGAGACGATCCTGGTTCTTCCGTACCGGCATGTGCAGTATTTCGGCGATCAAGGCAGCCTGACCGACCTGACCGAGGCGTTTGCGGCGGATGAAGCCTTGTTCTATCGGGAAATCTGGGCGCTGGGAACGGCAAACGGGGTGACGTACGGCATTCCCTGGCTTGGCCATTCGATGTGCCTGCTCTACAATAAAACACTGCTGGAACGCGCGGGAGTCGATCCCTCGTCGATTCAAAGTCTCAATGCGCTGGTATTGGCGATGGAGACGGTCGAACGGGAAACCGGCGTGCAGGGAATCGGCCTGGTCGGAGCGGAAAGCAACGACGTTTCCTGGATGGTCAATCAGTTTATCTACGGATTTGGCGGCCGCCTGGTCAATACGGACGGCACCGCCGTTGCGATCAACAGCCCCCAGTCGGCTGCCGCGCTGGACTTTTACCGCAATGTTATGGGGAAGCATGCGCAGGCTTCCTGGACGGAGGATACCGGCGCTGAAGTGATGCAGTATTTTCGGAATCAGCAGGTCGCTTTTGAAATACAGGGGATATGGGGGATTACGGACATTCAAAAGAACGGCGCACCGTTCGAGGTGGGCGTGATATCGCTGGCGGAGATCGGCCTTTGCGCCGAGATTGGCCCGATGATGCTTTCCCTGCCGGCAGGCATGAGCGAAGAGGGAAAGCAGCAGGCGATTTCATTCATACGATTCATGATTTCGACCGACGCGCAGACTTCGATTTTAAATGGGGAATACAGCCCGGAACACGATACCTATTATCCGTTTCGCACGCCGATTCGCATCGATATGGCGGACACTCCGATCCTTGTGATGCACCCCGAATACCAAATTTTCATCGAAGGATTTCAAAATCCCAGCATCGACGTTCCGGTCCCGCAGTGGCAAACGGTAAAGGAGACGTACTATCAATCCGGACTGCATCAGGTAATGACAGGAGAACGTTCCGTCGAGGACTTTCTTGAACTGATAGAAACAGAAGGCAACCGCATATTATCCGCACAACAGTCATGACCGGAAAGGATCGGCGAACGTTATGAAAATTCTTATTGCAGACGACTCAAAGGCCGATGTCGCCTTGATCAGCAGTATCCTGTCGGCATATGATCTGCTGATTGCGTATGACGGCGTCGAAGCCCTGGCGCGCATCGAAGAAAATCCCGATATCGACATATTGATACTCGATATCAACATGCCTCGCATGAACGGATTCGAGGTGCTGGAGAGTTTGTACAACCATCCCGAATACAGGGGCATCGCCACGTTGATTCTGACAAATTCCGATGAAATCGACAACGAGATGCGCGGACTCGACCTGGGCGCGATGGATTACATCCGAAAGCCGCTGAATATCCGCTCGCTGCGCAAGCGGGTTGAACTGCATATCAAGCTCAAAAGCGCACGAAACGAATTGGAGCAACAAAACGATATCCTCGAGAAAACGGTTCGCGAGCGCACGCGGGAATGTGTTCTGACGCGGGATGTTACGATCCATGCGCTGGTGGGCCTTCTGGAGATTCGGAACATCGAATCGAGCAACCACACCAGGAGAACGCAGCTCATGATGAAGGCGCTTTGCAACGCCCTGAGGACGCAGAAGCTGTTCAGCAGCATATTGACGGAAGCGTACGCGGCCGAGCTTTTCGATACCACACCGCTGCATGATATCGGAAAAGTCGGTATTCCGGACCATATTCTGCTCAAGCCGGGAAAACTGACGCCGGAAGAATTCGAAATCATGAAAAAGCACACGACTTACGGCGTGGATGCGCTCAGATGCATGGGCAAAGAGAGCGAGAGCCTCTCATTTATTCGAACCGCCGCGGAAATTGCCGGAACACACCATGAGAAATTCGACGGTTCTGGGTATCCGTTTGGACTGAAGGGGAAAGAAATCCCCCTGGCCGGCCGTCTGATGGCGATCATCGATGTGTATGACGCCCTGGTCAACGAACGCGTCTACAAGTCGGCTTACACGCACGAAGAAGCGATGGCGATCATTGGCGGCGACAGGGGCAGGCATTTCGACCCGGACATCACGGACGCATTCTTCAGAATTCAGGCGGAAGCCAAGACGATTACCGACACGTTCGCGCAGCGGTAAGCACGCAAGCGGTTATGCCGGTTCGCGGCCGAAGCAGGGCGGATGGCCGGCAGCTTCTTGCGGCCGGAGGCCGGAAAGGAGGAATACCATGAGGACGGTCCGGCGTTTCGGCCTCTGCATGATCATTCTATTGCTGCTGCTCGGCCTGACCGCTGCTTCCGCCGCACATGCGGACGGGGCGGATGGGAAGGACACCATCGAGCTGACGCAGGAGGAAGAGGAATTCATTCGGAATCATCCGACGATTTACCTTGGGGTCGATCCGAATTTTGTCCCCTATGAGTTTATTGATTCCGACGGGCAATACAAAGGGATTGCCGCGGATTACATCGCGCTCGTCTGCGAAAAAACCGGCCTGCAAATGGTGGTTGTGCAGGGGCTGACCTGGACGGAAGCGTACGAAAAGGCGGTTCAGAGGGAAATAGACGTATTGCCGTGTGTTGCGGAGACCACGGAACGGGAGCGGTACTTTTTATTCTCCGAAACGTATTATATATTTCAGCGCGCGGTCTTCATAAACGAGGACACCAAGGGCATCAACACGCAAAAAGACTTATACGGCAAAACGGTTGCCGTTCAGATGAACAGTTCGCATCACAGCTATCTGAAGAATTTTCCGGACATTCAGCTGAGCCTGTATCCGACCGTGCAAGAGGCGCTCACGGCGGTTTCAAACGGCACGGAGAGCGCATTCGTCGGGAATCTTGCTACCTCGAGCTATCTTGCAAAATCCGCCGGCATTACAAATCTGAAGTTTTTCGTCATGGAAACCGATACGGACGACAAATCCCAGTCGCTCCATTTCGCGGTCAGAAACGACTGGCCGGAGCTGGTTTCTATTCTGGATAAAGCGCTGGGCAGCATCACCAAAGAAGAAAAAACCGCGATCAACAATAAGTGGATCGACGTGGAGGGAACGGTCGATTACTCGGATATCATTCGCATCGTGGAGATTGCCGGGCTCGTGATCGTCCTGATCATCGCCGTGTCCTATTTCTGGATTATCAGGCTGAGAAAGGAAATTGCAAAGCGCAAGAAAACGCAGGAGGAACTGATTGCCGCAAAGGAGGAGGCCGAGCAGGCCAATCAGGTCAAGTCGCTGTTCCTTGCACGGATGTCGCACGAAATCCGAACGCCGCTGAGCGCGATTACGGGCATGGCATATCTGATCAGAAAGACGGACCTGACCGTAACGCAGAGTATTTATGTGGACAAGCTCACACAGGCGGCGCGGAACATGCTCGGCACCATCAACGATATCCTGGACTTCTCAAAGATCGAAGCCGGAAAGATCGAAATTGAACGGGTATCGTTTGATTTGGATAAGATGCTGCAGCGGATCATCAACATCTCATCCGTGAAAGCCAAAGAGCAGGGGATAGAACTTGCGGTGGATAAAGCCGCCACGTTACCGGTATACTTCTTTGGAGATCCGCTTCGCATTGAACAAATCCTGCTGAATCTTATGAACAATGCCGTAAAGTTTACGGAACAAGGAACCGTTTCCATTTCGATTCGAGAGGAGAGCACGGAGGGAGCGAAGGCATGGATCGCGTTTACGGTTACGGATACCGGAATCGGCATGAGCAAAGAGCAGCTCGATCACTTGTTTGTTCCGTTTGATCAGGGGGATTCCACCATCAGCAGACGGTTTGGCGGCAGCGGGCTGGGGCTTTCCATTGTAAAGAGCCTGACCGATTTAATGGGCGGGGAGATCTCCGTGACCAGTGAAAAGGGACGCGGCTCGGAATTTGTGGTGCGGCTGCCGCTGGAGATTGACTCCAAACCGGAACGGCACAGAATCAAAAATATGGCCGCGGACTGCTTTAAGCATGTGCGCGCGCTCATCGTGGACCAGAACGAAGCGGCGGGGGTCCAGCTGGCGGAACACTTCAACTCCTTTGGCATACCCGCCGACCTTGCTTCAAATGAGCATGATACGCCAAAGATGATTCGCAGAGCCACGGACGATGAAGGGAGACCCTATAATCTGATTGTGATCGACTTTTCCACCTTGACGGAAGACGGCATGGAATACATCCGGAGAATCAAGAATTCCCCCTATTCCGATTCGTCCTGCAAATATATCGCGATCGTTCCGATGACGCGCGAGGATCTCTTCGGCGAGCTGGAGGCGGCGGGCATCGATCTTTGCGTCACGAAGCCGGTGATATCGTCCGTTCTTTACAACGGTATTGTCGAACTCTATCACATTACCCCTCCGGAGCCGCAGAAGCCTGCGGGCAAAACGGAGCGGCAATCGCAGCAGGCGCAGTATTCCATTCTTCTGGTCGAAGACAATAAAACGAACCAGTTTATCGCGAAAACCATTCTCGAGCAGGCGGGGTTACAGGTCTCCCTTGCTTCCGACGGGGCGGAGGGATACCGCTATTTTCTGGATCATCGGGCGGAGATCGATGTGATCCTGATGGATCTCCATATGCCGGTTATGGACGGATACGCCGCATCCGAACGGATCAGAAAGCTCGATAAGGAAATACCGATTATCGCGATGACGGCGGACGCGATTGCCGGCGTCGAGGAGAAGTGCAGAAGTCACGGGATCTATGCCTATGTCAGCAAGCCCTTTGAGCCGGAGCAGCTGATCGAAACCATATTCCGCCTCGCCAAAGGCAGAACAAGCGTAATCGCCCCTGACTTACGAAAGCAGGAAGGCGACGGAGCAAACGTGCTTGACACCGCGGACGGATTAAAGCGGATCGGCGGCGACCAGACGGTCTATCGTCAGGTGCTGCAGGAATTCGCCAATGAAAATCTCAGTGTGGGAGAGGAACTGCGCGGCATGATCGACACGGGAGATTTTCATGCGGCGGTACAGATCGTCCATAAGATCAAGAGCAGCTCCGGCAGCATCGGCTTGCCGTACGTATCCACGCCGAAGCGGGAGGTA
>ERZ795053.7795-NODE-7795-length-10226-cov-5.923410_pt1 | contig 10226 bp, 9 predicted proteins | sample MGYA00375137_ERZ795053 | MGnify/ENA primary metagenome ERZ795053 (study PRJEB30182, sample SAMN05720284) | activated sludge metagenome | isolation source: Anaerobic digester | place: Hong Kong | collected 2014-12-17 ... | reverse complement strand
CCGATCGCAATCAGGCGGCGGCCGGTTCGGCCTTCTTCGATTTGGCGATGTCACGCTTGATTTTCAGGCAGCGTTCGGAAAGCTCCTCGTCGCGGGCCTTGGCCAGGAACGCATCAAGGCCGCCGCGATGCTCTACCGTCTTCAGTGCACGTGCCGAAATGCGCAGGGCGAAGCTGCGGCCGAGCGTATCGGAGATCAGCGTCACGTTGCACAGGTTCGGACGGAACTTGCGCCGCGTCTTGTTCTCGGCATGGCTGCGGTTGTTGCCTGAGAGCGGCAGCTTGCCGGTCAGCTCGCATTTGCGGGTCATCGTCAAAACTCCTTCGGCGCAGCCGCAGCGGCAATCGGCCGTGGGCGCGAAATTCTGTCCGTCTCCTGAGGAAAGCGGAATTGCCCGCCAGTTCTATCCGGCAGGCAGCTCGCCGTTCCTATAAGGGCTTCGGACCCTTAACGTCAAGTCACCGTGGCTGGCCGCGATTGTGATGCCCGCTTGCCTCAAAATGCCGCAAGAGGGGGGCGGACCATAGTTTGGCCAACCGCGCGCCAGCGCCATGCCAGCACACATTATGGTCATGCTGAACGGCTCGCTCTGCGACGCTGCGATACGCTTCCTTAACCATGATCAGGTAGCCTCATGGGACTAACGTTTGGCCTCAGCCCCGCACCTGTTCAAGCTCGTCGGGGTCGCGTATGTCAGGGGAAGTAAAGAGTGATGTTTTCTGCGTTGAAGCTGCGCCTTGCGCGGCTCGGGCTGGCCGCTGCCGGTGTCCTCGCCCTGTTTGGTCTTTCGGGTTCCCATCATGCAAGCGCGGCTGGGGATGTGGATTGGCCAAGCCATGTATCAGCCCTCTATTCCATCTCATTCAATGGGTTTGATCTCGGCCGCTTCGCCTTCCAGGCTGATGTGCGCGCCAAGAGCTATACGCTGTCGGGCGACGCTGAGATTTCGGCCCTGCTGGGGTTCGTCAAATGGCAGGGTCTGACCCGCACGGCCGGTCATATTTCCGGTGCCAAGGCGTTGCCATCCGGATATGCCTTCGATTTCAGTTCGAGCGGCAAGTCGGGTTCGGTCTCCATGTCCTTCCGCAATGGAGCGGTGAGGAGTGCCTTGGCAAGCCCGCCTTTGCCGACGACGCCGGACATGGTCCCGGTCGAGCGCTCGCAACTCAAGGGCGTACTTGACCCGCTGACCGCGGTGATGGTGATGACGCGGCCTGCCGGCGACAATCCGTGCAACCAGCGGCTTCCCATTTATGATGGATTGCAGCGCTTTGACCTTATCGCGACGCCAGCTGGCACGCGTCAGCTTTCTGGCCAGCAGGGCATCCTTCATGTGTGTGAAATGCGCTACAGGCCGATCTCGGGCTACAAGCGTGGCAGTGAAACCGAGGAACTGGCGCGATCGCTCAAGATCGAGATCGCCATGCTGCCGGTGCCAAATGCTGGCCTTTACGTACCCCACGAGATCAAGATTCCAACACTCGTCGGCTCCGCGGTTCTGAAGCTGCAGAAAATCGACATCGTCACGTCAAATCAGGATCAGATTGCTTTCGTGAACTGAGCTGCCGGATTGCCGCGCGATGTGGCCTTGATGCCCCATCGCCCGATGGCTTGGGTGGGACCCATTTGCGCGGGTCCCATTCCAGCGTTCGATGCCTCCGCATGGGCTGTCGAGCGCCCGCAAAACGGCATACGATCAGGAACAATCGGGAGTTGTGGGCCGATGTTGCCATGGGCAGCGTCACTTGAGCGCCTTTCCAGCAATGGCAGGCACCGGCTCGCCAGTCGCCCCAGGCGCCCTTAATTGCTCCGCTATCCCCGCTGGTCGGGCGTGCATATGTCTGTTTGCCCCACGAAAGCCTTGATCTCGGCCGAGCCCAATGCAATGCCAAGGGCCACAGAGACCAGGAGCCTTTACGTATGGGCAGTGATTTCGAGGCACGCATCCGCCATGTTACGGGGGTGCTTGGCCCAACCAACACCGGAAAGACCCACCTTGCCATAGAGCGCATGCTCGGCCACCAGAGCGGCATGATCGGTCTGCCTTTGCGCCTATTGGCGCGTGAGGTCTATGACAAGATTGCAGCCCGGGTCGGCGCCGACAAGGTGGCTCTCGTGACGGGCGAAGAGAAAATTCGACCCGAGCGGGCGCGCTATTGGGTGGCGACGGTCGAGGCAATGCCACGTGACATCGAGGTCGATTTTCTCGCGATCGATGAGATTCAACTTGCTGCCGATCCCGAACGCGGACATGTCTTCACCGACCGTATGCTCAATGCTCGTGGCCGCGAGGAGACCTTGCTGCTTGGCGCGCAGACCATGCGCGAGGCGATCGGCGATCTCATTCCCGGCGCCAATTTCATCTCCCGCCCACGCTTGTCCAAGCTGACCTATGCGGGTGAGAAGAAGATCACGCGTCTGCCGACGCGCTCAGCCGTGGTCGCCTTCTCGGCCAATGACGTCTATGCCATTGCCGAGCTGATCCGCCGTCAGCGCGGCGGAGCGGCCGTCGTGTTGGGTGCACTTTCGCCGCGCACGCGCAATGCCCAGGTGGCACTCTACCAGTCCGGTGATGTCGACTTCCTGGTGGCGACCGATGCCATCGGCATGGGGCTCAATCTCGACGTCGATCACATTGCGTTCGCTTCGGTGCGCAAGTTTGATGGTCAGCACCATCGCAACCTGACGCCGGGTGAATTGGGCCAGATCGCCGGGCGTGCCGGCCGCCACATGAACGACGGCACGTTCGGTGTTACCGCTGGGGTGCCCGCGCTTGACGCCGACCTGATCGAGCGGTTGGAGAATCACACCTTCGATGCCGTGAAGGTTCTGCAATGGCGCAATCGCACTCTTGATTTTGCGAGTGTCTCTGCGCTGCAGGAAAGCTTGCGAGCGGTGCCCGGCGGGCCGCGGCTGGTCCGTGCCCGCACCGCTGACGACCTGGAGGCACTGGAGATCGTCAGCCGTGATCCCGATGTCATGGACAAGGCGCATGGCAAGGCTGCTGTCGAGCGACTGTGGGATGTCTGTCAGGTTCCCGATTACCGGAAGATCTCGATCAATTCGCATGCCGAGATGATCGGCAATCTCTACAAGTTCCTGATGGGGCCTGAGGGACGCATTCCCGAAGACTGGTTTGCCAAGCAGGTTGCGTTCTCTGACCGCACCGACGGTGACATCGACACGCTGGCCAATCGGATCGCCCATATCCGCACCTGGACGTTCGTCTCCAATCGTGCCGACTGGCTGAAGGATCCGGCACACTGGCAGGGCCGCACGCGCGAAATCGAGGATCAGTTGTCCGATGCGCTGCACGAGTGCCTGACACAGCGTTTTGTCGATCGGCGCACCAGTGCGCTGATGAAGGGCATGCGTGACAAGGATGAGCTGACCGCAACCATCAGCGAGGATGGTGCGGTCGAGGTCGAAAGTCATTTTGTTGGTCGCCTGAAAGGCTTCCGGTTCTGGCCTGATACAACCACGGAGGATCTGCATGGCAAGGCGTCACGCCACGCCGCGGCCCAGGTTCTCTCGCGTGAACTTGGCATGCGCGCGCGCCGGGTCGCGGCAGCCAAGCCCGATGCCTTCAAGCTGACCCGCGCTGGTGCGATTTTATGGCGCGATGAGGAGATCGCGCGCCTGGAACCGGCCGATGATCCCTTGAAACCGACGGTGTCCGTGAGTGTCGATGAGCATCTTTCGGTGCCCGATCGTGAGAAAGTCCAGGCGCGCCTCGATCAGTGGATCGCCGAATTGGTGGCCGACAAGCTGAAGCCATTGGTCGAGCTTGCCAAGGCGGAGGATTTGACAGGTCTGGCGCGCGGCATTGCCTTTCGTCTCGTCGAGGGCTTTGGTGCTCTGAAGCGTGAGGCGGTGGCGGAAGAAATCCGCACGTTGGATCAACCGGCTCGTGCCAGTCTGCGCCGCTATGGCGTGCGATTTGGCGCCTTCAATATCTTCGTGCCGATCCTGTTGAAGCCAGCTGCGGCCGAACTGATCTTGACGCTATGGACGTTGAAACACGCTGGTGAGCATGGCCTTGCGCTCGATGTCATGCCCGAACCGCCGCGCGCCGGACTGACATCGGTTGCCGCCTCCCAGGTTGCTCCCGAAGCGTTCTACCGCGCCTGTGGCTTCCATATGTGCGGACCGCGGGTCGTCCGCATCGACATTCTCGAGCGGCTTGCCGACCTTATTCGTCCGTTGCTCGCTTGGCGGGCGCAAACCCCAGGAGACAATGCACCCGCTGGTGCCACCGGTGATGGTGGCTTCACGGTGCTGCCTGACATGATGTCGATCCTGGGTTGCTCGCCCGACGAATTGGGCGCAGTGCTCAAGTCTTTGGGCTTCTGGGTCGAGCGCAAGGCGGTTGCGCCCGCACCGCCAGGGACGCAGGAATCGCCAGCAGTGGTGGAGGCCACGCCAGATGCCGCGCCGCTGGTCGAGGCGACAGCTGCCGAGCCCGTGGCCGAGGGGTCTGAAGCAGAGCCAGCGGCGGACGTGTCTGTAGCAGAGCCGGCGGTAGAGGGGGCTACAGCGGAGCCCGCGTCAGAAGAAACTGCAGCAGAGCCAGCGGCAGAAAAACCGGCCGACGAGCAAGCCCAACCTCAAGACGCGCCGGCGGGCACCGCTGATCCAGTCGCGGACGATGCCTCGGCGGCGCCAGCTTCTGTGGATGAGGCGCCCGTTGAGCCTCAGCTCATCGAGATCTGGCGGCCACGTCGACATCGTAGCGACCGCAGCCAGCCGCGCGAGCGTCGTCGCGGGCGCCGTGGCCAGGGTAGGGGTGGTGGTGCTCAGCCGACCGCGCCCACAGCGCCAGGGCATGAGCCCTCCGGGGCGCACGCCAGCGCGCCACATGCTGGCGGCAAGGAGCAACCTGAGGGCGATGGCGCTGGGCATCGTGGCCGGCATCGCGATGGACGTCACCGCAACAAGGACCACCAGGCGGGCGCTCTTGAGCGTCGCGAAAAGGGCGGTCAGCAAAAACGCGACCACGGCGGGCGCGAGCGTCACCAGGGCAAGCGGCGCAACGAGCAGCGCGGACCGCAGGTGATCTCCACGGGTCCGCGCCAGTCCAAAAAGGGTGGCGTGGATCCAGATTCTCCGTTCGCCGCGCTTGGCGCCCTCAAGGAGGCGATGGCAAAGCAGTCGAAAGAGAAAACACCTTGATGATCCGCGACCACGACGAGCCCCAGGGGCACGCCTCTGTTGGCGGCCAGCGCCTGGACAAGTGGCTTTGGTTCGCACGCGTGGTGAAGTCGCGCACGCTGGCAGCAGGGCTTGTCACGTCGGGCAAAGTGCGCGTCAATCGCCAGAAGGTGGACAAGCCTGCCCATGCATTGAAGCCCCTTGATGTCGTGACTGTTTCGGTGGGTCGCAAAGTTCGCGTATTAAAGGTGATTGCGCCAGGTGTACGGCGCGGTTCGGCAAGTGAGGCGCAACGACTATTTGAGGAGTTGACACCATTGTCCCAATCGCCCAGTCCTGGTACAGACGGAATAAAAATCTCCGAAGCAACAACTGCCCCTTGCGGCGTTTCGCCGGTGGGATTCGAGGCTGGTGCTGGCCGACCGACCAAACGTGATCGCCGTCTGATCGATCGACTCCACGGTCGTCGATGAGGTACGTGGAGGTGCGTACGGATTTAACAGGCCAGAATGCCGCAGTACCGGGGGCGAAGGTGTGACGAAGAGACTGCGTTGCAGGACTTGGCAGCGCGGTTGAGCCCGGTATATAGGCGTCACGCCGAACTCGAACGGAAAATGAGCCAATGACCTATATCGTCAACGACAAGTGCATCAAGTGCAAGTATACGGACTGCGTCGAGGTTTGCCCCGTCGATTGTTTCTATGAAGGTGAGAACATGCTCGTCATTCATCCTGACGAGTGCATCGACTGCGGCGTGTGCGAACCTGAGTGCCCGGCCGAAGCAATCAAGCCCGATACCGAGCCGGGACTTGAGAAATGGCTAGATGTTAACCGTGAGTATGCGGACAAGTGGCCCAATATCACCGCCAAAAAGGATGCGCCTGCCGACGCCGATGAGTTCAAGGACGTTGCTGACAAGTTTGAGAAGTACTTCTCCGATAAGCCGGGTACGGGCGATTGATGCCGGAACAAGGCGCTTATTAAACTCTCGTTCAGTTTACATTGCGTGCCCGTGAGGCTGTGGTGGTTTTCTCTGCGGCTCGGCGGTCTGACATGTTTACCAACCTGCTATTGAAAGCAAACTAAGTTGTGAAGGGCCGAAATCCGGCGCTGGCGCGACCCTGCAAGGGTGCGTCAAAATTTACACTCCCCGTTTGCGATCCATGCATTGACCTGATTTTCTCAATGAAATTCAGCAGACAGGAGCGCGCGCGCTGGTCGCTGCGCTGCAATAAACACGAAAAGTTGGTTCCGGAAATTAAGAGCTTGAACGCGCTGCGGTGCGACAGCCCTTCATTCTACGTGAAGATTGTGTTACAGTCTTACCGATTGTGGCTTAGCCGATACAGACTGAGGACACGCGTTGCTGAAAAACAACCGCAAGCCCATACAACCAGTATCGCTTGCTGTCGTCAATGGCCTGTAGTGGTCTTCCATCGGTTTGGCCGGACGGGATGAGCTGAGCAATTGAGCCATGGCATTGCAAGCAGGATGGCCGCCAAGCGCAGTTTGTAACTGTGCGCCTGCGATGCCGACGTGACGCCAGGGAGGGCATGTGACGTCCGCCTTGGTTTTTTTTCGCGATCCAGGTGACTGGGCGCGAGTTTCCTGAGCTGCCGGGTGGGCCGGCATCCAGGTTCGAGTTGAAAGAGTGAGACGACGCTAATGGCCCAGAAGAATAAGACACAGTCGAAGGTTCGTACGCCCAAGGCCGCTGCTACGCGCGCTGCCAAGAAGGCTCCGGCCAAGACAACGAAAGTGGCCAAGGCGGCAAAGCCCGCTGCGGTTGCCGCCAAAACCGCGTCGAAAACGTCTGCAAAGGCGACCTCCAGCAAGAAGCCGGCAGCGAAGGCACCAGTTCATTCGGCCAAGAAGCCGGTTGCGGTGAATACTGCTGAGACCAAGGCGACCTCGACGGCTGCCAAGAAGGCTGGCGCACCCGTAGCTGCGAAGGCCGCCGCTGCAAAGCCGGCCGCCGCGGCCAAGGCAGCATCGGCTGGTGGCAGCGTCAAGCCGGCTGCAGCCGCCATCAAGCCGGCAGCGGTGGCGGCTTCTGCTGCCAAAGCTGGGTCCAAGCGCAAGCCGTCCTCGCAGCGTGCCGTTGCCGCTGCCGTGACAGCGACGACCGTGGTGGAGAAGATTTCTCCACCTGCTGCTGCAAAGCCGCAGGAGAAGAAGGACAAGGGGCAGCGTCACGGTTTCAAACTCAATGAGTACGTGGTTTATCCTGCGCATGGCGTCGGCCGCATTGTCGGTATTGAGGAGCAGGAGATCGCCGGCCACTCGTTGGAGTTGTTTGTGATCACCTTCGAGAAAGAAAAGCTGACGCTGCGGGTTCCTACCGGCAAGCTGGATACCGTTGGCATGCGTAAGCTGGCGGAGGCTGACACGGTCAAGAAGGCAATGGATACTCTGAAGGGCCGTGCCCGCGTCAAGCGCACCATGTGGAGCCGCCGCGCGCAGGAATACGTTGCCAAGATCAATTCCGGCAGCCTGATCTCGATTGCCGAGGTTGTCCGCGATCTTTATCGCTCCGAGGCCCAGCCCGAGCAGTCCTACTCGGAGCGTCAACTCTACGAGGATGCGCTCGACCGTATGGCGCGTGAATTAGCTGCCGTCGAGAAGCTCGATGAGCGTGGTGCTGTCCAACGCATTACCGACGTGCTCTCCAAGAGCGCCAAGGGGCGTCGCGCGGCCGCAGAGGCAGCTGAAGCCGAGGCTGAAGCTGAGGAGGCGGAAGAGGCCGAGGCGGCTTGAAGCGGCAACGCCGGTGAGGCGGGCGGTCAACAACCAGGTTGAGACGAGCGTTTGATACGCAAAAGTGATGCCCGGGCCGAGGTCCGGGCATTTTTTCTGGCGCGGCGTTGAAGGGGTCACTATTGCCGTTCGCGATTGTTGAGTGTGCTGTGGTTTTGCATTGATGACCGCAGGTGCCGCAGCAAAATGCATAAACAATCGTTCTGGAGCACTTTTCGACCCGATGGAACGGAACCGGCGCTCTAGCTCTTTGGTTTGGTCGCATTTTCTTCGACGAACCGGTATCCACTTCGTCGGAAAATGCTCTAGAGCACCGTGCGCTATATCGGAACGAATTCTGTTTCTCAAGCGGCGCGCGCCAGTCAAGTCGAGCGATTTGTCCCTGGACCATTTTCCGATGAAGTAGACACTAGTTGGCGGCACGAAATGCGATAAACCAAGCCGCTTTAGTCGTGACGCCGATTGATGGACGGACACGTGCTCACATTGATGCTAAGATGATCCCTTGACCTGCTAAATCGACCGAGCCCGATGTCGTCGCAGCCGCAGACCTATACGCCCGCCCAGTACCTCGAGGCCGGCCACCGTGCCGAAATGGCCGGCGAGCGCGAGCGCGCGGCCCAATACTATCACTATCTTGCCGAGGCATTCTCTGAGACGCTCGAGGGGGATGCGGCGCGGGCGGGCCTTGCGCGACTGAGTTTTGCACCGCCTCCCCAGCCGCACCGGCATGTTCCCACGGCACCGATGTATGCTGGCGGTGAGACGGCAGAGGAAACATACCGCCCCTCGGCAGAGAGTGTGGGTTACGCTGGTGGCCATCTCCAGTCGGCTCACCCGCAACAGGCTCATGGTGAAAACGCGCCCTCACAGACTGCACCACATCGTCCCCAGCCCCAGGTCCAGGCGCATCAAGCGCAGGTGCCACACAAACAGCAAAGGGAGCAAAGGGAACGTGCCAGCGGTGCGCGCATCAAGCTGGGCGAACTTTCCAACCAGTCGTTGGCGACACGGGCCTCGTTGGCGCCGGGCGATGTTCGAGGTGGTCCGCAATCCACGCAGTCTGCACGTGTTCATGATCGTGCCCAGGAGGGTGGCGGGGACGAGGCTCTTCGCCTTCCCGAAGTCGTTGCGCGGCGGGCGCGCGAACTTGCCGATTTCGATGACGACCTGCACTTCGAAAAGCAATACCGTGGTGCCCGGTTGCTGGCTCACTTAGTCACGTGGTCGGGCTGGATCGCTGCAGCGGGTGGGTTGGCGCTCGTCGTGCTTGGTTTTGTTGGCATCCCCACCAGCCTTGCTGGTTTCATCATCGGGTTGCCTAGTGGTGTGGTGATCGGATTTTGCGTTGCAGTTGCGGGGCTGGCGTTGATGCTCGCCGGGCAGGTGGCGCTGGCGACATTCGATCAGGCGCAGACAATGCGAGAGATTGGCCTCATGTTGCGCGCCCGCGTCGATCTTTGAACGGTCGCGGGGGTCAGGCACCAGTGCGGCGGTGTTCCTCCAATCGCGGCATGATCTCGACGAAATTGCAGGGCCGATGCCGGTTGTCGAGTTGGTATTTCAAGATGCCATGCCAGGCATCCTTGCAGGCGCCAGGTGAACCGGGAAGGCAGAAGATATAGGTTCCATGGGCGACGCCGCCGCAGGCGCGCGACTGGATCGTCGAGGTTTCGATCTTCTGGTAGGACAGCATGTGGAAGATCGCCGAAAAACCATCGATCTCCTTCTCGAAGAGTGGTTTGACCGCTTCGGGGGTGACGTCGCGGCCGGTGAAACCGGTGCCCCCCGTCGTGATAACCACGTCGATCTGCCGATCCTCGATCCAGACTTTGACGCGTGCACGGATGGCATCTACGTCATCCTTGACGATCGCCCGGTCCGCAACCGTGTGACCAGCTTCGCCGATCATCTGGGCCAGTGTGTTGCCGGACTTATCGTCGGCGAGCGTGCGCGTGTCCGACATCGTCAGGAGGGCGATGCGGACGGCAAGGAAGGGGCGGCTTTCGTCGATTTTGGCCATGGGGCATCCCGATATATCGCACGGCGCACTAGCTGTGATACCTCAAGAGGTTATTGCGGGAGAGTGCGTGGCGGCTGATTGGCGGCTTTCCGCCGAGGCTAGCATGTGGGCGATGCCAATTGTAGCGGTGAAGCCATCTGGGCAGTTCGTCGCGGCGCTGGTTGGATTGGCGCGTGCGATCGCCCGTAATGCGATGGCCTATCGCATTGAAGTGGCCGAGTTTCTTGATGTCGATGTGGATGATCTCGCCGGGCGTGGCGCGCTCGTAGCGTGGTCGCGAAAGTTCACATCTAGA
>ERZ795053.7792-NODE-7792-length-10228-cov-5.095842_pt1 | contig 10228 bp, 6 predicted proteins | sample MGYA00375137_ERZ795053 | MGnify/ENA primary metagenome ERZ795053 (study PRJEB30182, sample SAMN05720284) | activated sludge metagenome | isolation source: Anaerobic digester | place: Hong Kong | collected 2014-12-17 ... | reverse complement strand
CGCCGCCGCAAGATCCGCGACAAGGTGCCGATGACCTTCGTCACCGCCGAACCCTATATCGGCCACCTCGGACTCGATGGCGTGGGCGACACCAAGGGCCTGCTCGAAAGCGAGATGCGCGAACACCACATCAAATGGATGACCTCGACCAAGGTGAAGAAGGTCGAGGCCGGCAAGATGACCGTGGAAGAGATCGCCGACGACGGCAGCGTCAAGGCAACCAAGGAACTGCCCTTCGGATTCTCCATGATGCTGCCGGCCTTCCGCGGCGTGCCGGCGGTACGCGGCATCGAAGGACTGTCCAACCCCCGCGGCTTCACCATCGTCGACAAGAACCAGCGCAATCCGAAGTATCCGGAGATCTTTGCCGTCGGCGTTTGCGTCGCCATCGCGCCCACGGGGCCGACGCCCGTTCCCTGCGGCGTGCCGAAGACCGGCTTCATGATCGAGTCCATGGTGACGGCGACGGCCCGTAACATCGGTCAGCTGTTGCGCGGCGAACAGCCCACGCACCAGGGCACGTGGAACGCGGTCTGCCTCGCCGACTTCGGTGACTCCGGCGTCGCCTTCGTGGCGCAACCGCAGATTCCGCCGCGCAATGTCAACTGGTCGTCGTCCGGCAAGTGGGTGCACAACGCCAAGATCGCCTTCGAGAAGTACTTCATCCGCAAGATGCGCAAAGGCACCAGCGAGACGCTCTACGAGAAGGCCTTCCTCGATATCGTCGGCATCCACAAGCTGAAGGAAGTGAAGTCGAGCTGACGGGCGCCGCCACGCGCCGCGCGCATGGCAGGCAGCAGCATGGGGGCAGCGGTCCACCCTTGCGCGCCTTCGCGGTAGGGCGCTAGGCGGGACGGGTGTCCCGCAAGCTCCAAACAGATGACGGCAACATGACCACGGCCGCGCCCGCCGCCGCCGCCGCGAGGTCTGCCAACTTGCCGCTGTCCATCATGCTCGTCGCCGTCATGATCTTCGAGCTTGCGGCACGCATGACCGGTTTGCGGTTGATTCAGGATGCCGCATGGATGGCCATGGCATTGGTCATCGCACTGTCATGGCGAAAGCTGGGCATGCGGGAAATCTATCTCCTGTCGCTCGCCGCAGTCCTCTCGGCCCTCGCAGTATTTCGAACCGCCGATCCCCTGTGGGAACTGCGCCAGGCGCTCGACCAGGCGAGCTTCCTCATGGCCTTCATCCTGTTGATGAGCCTGCTGCACGAGACGGCTTCGACGTCGCCCGCGGTTGCCGCCTGCGGTGAATACCTGACACGCCAGCCGCCGGCGCGCCGCTACTACGCCCTCAACATCGGGACCGCGCTTCTGAGCGTCCTGTTCAACATCGGGGTCGTCAGCTTCCTGGTGCCGCTGATCCAGCGCGGCATTGCGCGCACCACGCCGGGTGACGCGCTCAACCCCATTCGCGAGCGCCGGCAGGTGTCCGCCCTGCTGCGCGGATTTTCGTGGTGTGTCGTCTGGTCGCCAACCGCTCTGGCGCCGCTTGCCGTGGCCCAGTTGATCCCGGGCGTCAACCGTCTGCTGTGGATCGAGTATGGTGTGGCTCTGTTTGCCGTCATGCTCCTGATCGGCGCGTTCGAGGACCGCTGGCGTTTCCAAAAAGTGCGGCCCGCGGGTCCCCGCCAACCCGTCGATGTGCCTTGGGCGTCGGTATTCCGTTTCCTCGCCGCCTGTGCCTGGCTGTTCGGTATGACCGCGGTCATTTCCACCCTCTCGGGCGACACCATCATTTTCGGCCTGCTGCTGGCCTGCCCCTTCATGGTGGCGGGCTGGCTCGCGGTTCAATCGGGCTTCCCAAGGACAACGCAGACGGACGTCTTGCAGGCGCGTCTCGCACACATCGTCAGGACCGGCCTGCCGACGAGTGCCCCCGTGGCCGTCACGCTGGCCTGTTCTGGCTTCATCGGCCGGGCTGCCGCAGGACAGGTGCCGGCGGCGGCGCTCGCCGACCTGCTGCATCTCGACGCCATGCCAGATTTCGTGCTGCTGTCGCTGATCCCGCCGCTGTTGTCGATCTTTAGCCTGCTGGCGCTGTCGCCCATCATGATGGCGGTGTTCTTCGGTTCGCTGTTTGCGGCCTTGCCCGTGCTGCCGGCCGATCCGACGCTGATCGCGTTTTCGATTTCCTGCGGCTGGGCCCTGTCGATGACGTTTTCGCCCTTCGCCACCGTTGTGCTGCTGATCGATCGCGTTTCGGGAATCCCGGGGCGGCGGCTCACCTGGGGCTGGAACCTCGCCTTCACGGTGCTGTGCGCCATCGCCCTGGTGCCGGTCTTTGCCCTATTGACCCAAGGCCGCTAGGATGGAGCCAAGATAATAGCGCCGTACCCTTCCCCAACAGATGCTCTGGACCATGACCATGCTACAACGCCCCTTCACCCGCGACGATCTCGAAGTGCTCCGCCAGTGGGATACGCCCACGATCTGCAATGGGCTGGAACTGATCGTGCCGGAGCGCCGTGCCATCGGCTTCACCGTCGAACCCATGGTGGCGCTGCATCCCGATCCCGCCAAGGCGCCGATCGTTGGCCTTGCCCGCACCGGCACCATCCGCGCCAGGGAAGCGCCACGCGGACCGGTAGCCGACCGTCTCGATTGGTATGACTATGTGGCCGAGGCCGACCTGCAAACCATCGTCGTCATCCAGGACCTTGACGACCGCCCCGGCTACGGTGCCTTCTGGGGCGAGGTGCACACCAATGTGCACATGCGGCTCGGTGCTGAAGGCTGCATCACCAACGGCTCGTTCCGCGACCTCGCGGCCTCCGCCAAGGGCTTCCAGATCTTCGGCGGACGCGTCGGGCCGAGCCACGCCCATGTGCATCTCACAGGCTTCGGCGGACCCGTCAATGTGTTCGGCATGCAGGCAGTCCATGACGATGTGATCCACGCCGACATTCACGGTGCCGTCGTGGTGCCTGCCGATTGCGTGAAGAAACTGCCGGCCGCCATCGATCTCGTTTCGCGCCGTGAAAAGGTGATCCTCGATCTCTGTGCGGCACCCGGATTCACCGCGGCGAAACTCCGCGGCGCCATGAAGGCATCACAAGAGATCCACTGATGAACGGCGCTGAAAGCCTGATCCGAACCATGGCCGGCAACGGCATCGACGTCTGTTTCGCCAATCCCGGCACGTCGGAAATGCATTTCGTCGCAGCCCTCGACCGCGTCGACGGCATCCGTTGCGTGCTGGCGCTGTTCGAGGGCGTGGCGACCGGTGCCGCCGACGGATATGGCCGCATGCTGGACCGGCCCGCCTCGACGCTTTTGCATCTCGGTCCCGGCCTCGCAAACGGGCTATCCAATTTGCACAATGCGATCAGGGCGTTTTCGCCCATCGTCAACATCATCGGCGATCACGCCACGTGGCATCGCCATCTCGATGCGCCGCTGACCTCCGATATCGAAGGCGCGGCACGGCCATTCAGCCACTGGGTACGCACCACGCCAAATGCCAATCGCGTCGCCGAAGACGGAGCGGCGGCCATTGCCGCGGCCCGCGCCGCACCAGGCTGCGTTGCGTCCCTCATCCTGCCGGGCGATGCCGCCTGGGACGACGTGACGGTGCCACTCCCCAACGACGGCTGCGTGCCCATGCCCTTTGTCGCGCAGCGGGCGAGGCCGAAGGACGAGGCGATTGCGGCGGCGGCCGGCATTCTGCGCTCGGGCGAGCCAACGGCGATCATCCTCGCGGGTCAGGCAACGCGCGAGGCGACGCTCCATGTTGCAGGAAAGATCGCAGGCAAGACCGGCGCCCAACTCATGACGCCGTCACTGACCGCCAGGGTAACGACCGGTGCCGGCCGGGTGCCGGTGACGCGCATCCCCTATGCCTGGAGCCTTGCCGTCGAGGCCTTCAGGGACATCCGCAACATCATCCTCATCGGCGGTAAGGCACCTGTAGGTTTTTTTGCCTATCCCGGCAAGCCCAGCGAATATTTTCAGCCGGGCACCAGGGTGTTCACTCTCGCCCGCGCCGAAGACGACATCGCCTATACGCTCGACGCCCTGGCCGATGCAGTCGGCGCCACACGCCTCAAGCCCTACGTCTCGCCCTTGTCGCTTCCCGAATTGCCACATGGCGACATCACGCCGGAAAAGCTCGGCGCCCTGATCGCGGCACTGCTGCCGGAGAATGCCATCGTCGTCGACGAGTCGGTCAGCACCGGCCGCAATTTCATCGCGCTCGCACAGACGGCGAAGCCTCACGATTGGCTTTTGCCGACAGGTGGCTCCATCGGCTACGGCATGCCGGTGGCGGCCGGTTGCGCCATCGCCTGCCCGGATCGCAAGGTGATCTGTCTCGAGAGCGACGGCAGCGGCATGTACATGCCCCAGACCCTGTGGACCATGGCGCGCGAAGGGCTCGACATCCTGACGCTGATCTTCGCCAACCGGAAATACCAGATCTTGCGCAACGAGATGGCCAATGTCGGAGTCTCCAACATCGGCCCCAAGGCCTCAGCCCTGCTCGACATCGACAATCCCACGATCGACTGGGTGTCACAGGCAAGGACTTTCGGTGTCGCGGCCTGGCGCGCGGAGACGGTGGACGAACTGGCGCGTCATATGACAGCAAGCCTGGCGGAAAAAGGTCCGCGCCTGATCGAAGTCGTGATGTGAAGACGTTTTGCAAGAACCGTCACGGCCCTTGCGGCCAGCCAGGGCATGGATCAGTCTAACGAGAAGGCCCGCCTGCGGCTTGCATCTTGAAGAAGGAAACACCGATGAGCCGCAAGACCTATGACCAGCTCCGCAGCGCCCGGTGGTTCGCACCCGATGATTTCCGTTCGTTCGGCCACCGCTCGCGGGCCATGCAGATGGGACTGGGCCCGGCAGATTGGGAAGGCAAGCCCGTCGTCGCCATCCTCAACACCTGGTCGGATGCCAACCCTTGCCACATGCATTTCAAGGAACGCGTCGAGCATGTGAAGAAGGGTATATGGCAGGCGGGTGGCTATCCGCTCGAGCTTCCGGCCCTGTCGCTCTCCGAGAGCTATGTGAAGCCCACTACCATGCTCTACCGCAACATGCTGGCCATGGAGGCGGAGGAGCTGCTGCGCTCGCACCCCGTCGATGGTGCCGTGCTGATGGGCGGCTGCGACAAGACCACGCCGGGCCTCGTCATGGGTGCGGTCTCCGCCGGCTATCCCTTCATCTATCTGCCCGCGGGGCCGATGTTGCGCGGCAATTACAAGGGCGAGCAGCTGGGCTCCGGCTCAGATGGCTTCAAATACTGGGACGAGCGCCGCGCCGGCACCATCACCAAGGAACAATGGACCGGTGTGGAAGGCGGCATCGCCCGCTCCTACGGCCACTGCATGACCATGGGCACCGCCAGCACCATGACGGCGATTGCCGAGGCCATGGGATTGTGCCTGCCCGGCGCCAGCTCCATTCCGGCGGCCGATGCCAACCACCAGCGCATGAGTGCGGCTTGCGGCCGCCGCGCTGTAGAGATGATCTGGGAAGACCTGACGCCCGACAAGATCATCACGGCGGAGTCGGTCGAAAACGCCGTGACCGTGGCCATGGCCACCGGTTGCTCCACCAATGCCATCATCCACTTGATCGCCATGGCCAGGCGCGCCGGCATCGAATTGACGCTTGACGATCTCGACGCCAAGGGCCGGGTGACGCCGGTGATTGCCAACATCCGCCCCTCCGGCAAGACCTACCTGATGGAGGACTTCTATTACGCCGGCGGACTTCGCGCGCTGATGGAACGGCTGGGCGACAAGCTCCACCGCGGCGTCACCACCGTTACCGGCAAGACACTGGGCGAAGGCCTCCAGGGTGCGGAAGTCTACAACGACGACGTCATCCGCCCGCTCGACAAGCCGATCTACCATGAAGGCTCGCTCGCCGTGTTGAAGGGCAATCTGGCACCCCAGGGTGCCGTCATCAAGCCGGCCGCCTGCGATCCCAAGTTCCACGTGCATGAAGGCCCGGCCATGGTGTTCGACAACTACCCGGACCTCAAGAAGGCGCTGGACGACGAAAACCTCGCGATCACCGGCGACCACGTGTTGGTGCTGCGCTATGCGGGCCCGCAAGGTGGGCCAGGCATGCCGGAATGGGGCATGATGCCGATGCCAAAGGCGCTGTTGAAGCAGGGTCTGCGCGACATGGTGCGCCTGTCGGATGCGCGCATGAGCGGCACCAGCTATGGCGCCTGCGTGCTCCACGTCGCACCCGAAGCCCATGTCGGCGGACCGCTGGCGCTGCTGAAGAATGGCGACATGGTGCGCCTCGACATTCCCAACCGCACGCTCGACATGCTGGTTGACGACGCCGAACTGGCGAAGCGCCGCGCCGCATGGATCCCGCCTGCGCCGAAGGCGGGCCGCGGCTATGGCTGGATGTTCGCCCAGCACATCGAACAAGCCGACACTGGTTGCGACTTCGATTTCCTCAAGCGGTCCTATGGCGAAACCGCCAGGGAACCGGACATCTTCTGACCGGAGAGCAGACAATGAGCACCTACAAGATGAGCAGCGAAACCCGGGCAAAGCTGATGAACGTCAGCGTGGCGACGATCTGCACCGCGCTGTTCAAACGTGGCCTCCGCAACCAGTTCATTCAGGACGTACATCCGGTGGCACCCAAGGGCCGCAACATGGTGGGTCAGGCCTTCACCCTTCGCTATATCCCGGCCCGCGAGGACCTGAACGGCATCGAGGTGTTCAAGAACCCGCAACATCCCCAGCGCGCCGCTGTCGAGACTTGTCCGCAGGATCATGTACTGGTGATGGACAGTCGCAAGGATCCGTGTGCCGCCTCTGCCGGCGATATCCTGGTGACACGGCTCATGGTGCGCGGCGCCGCGGGCATCGTCACCGATGGCGGTTTCCGCGACAGTCCGGAGATCGGACGTCTCGACTTCCACGCCTATCACAACCGCCCTGCACCGCCGACAAACATCACCCGCCAGCAGGCGCTCGACATCAATGTGCCGGTCGGATGTGGCGATGCCCCCGTTTGGCCGGGCGATGTGATCGTCGGCGACGACGAAGGTGTCGTCGTCATTCCGGCCCACATCGCCGACGAGATCGCTGCCGAGACCGCCGAAATGACGGTCTTCGAGGACTTCGTGGCAGAGGAAGTGAAGAAGGGCCGTTCGATCATCGGCCTCTACCCGGCGACACAGGAACAGACGCTGACCGACTTCGCCGCCTGGCGGAAGCGAACGGGCCGCTGAGCAAGGCGGCCTCTGCCATCAAACAGATGAGGTGGCCGGTACACGTGTCCGCGTTGCCGGCCAATTGGCTCTGAAAACTTCGCTTTTCAGTCGAGTTGACGCGTTTGGCACATGAAGGGACGCAGACAGATTTGCGCGACGGGCTTGCAACGTCTGCAATAAGGGTCAACAATAACAATCAATAATAGAACAAACGGGGAGGACTTCCGGCGGCGCGCCCAAGCGCTGTCAGACATGACGAGCATTTACAGGCCAGCCAGCTCTGGCGCGCAAGAACCTGATCTTGCCCTTTTGGCCAACTGCAACCAATGGAGGAAGTTTATGAAATTCTTGAAGAAAAACGGCAACCCAATGCCAAAGTTCTTTGGCGAGCTTGCCGGCGAAGCAAAATCCGGGAAGATGGACCGCCGCGAGTTTCTGGCCATGGCCAGCGCCTTTGGCGCATCTGCGGCAACCGCCTACAGCATGATCGACATGACTTTGCCGACTCCCGCCTTTGCCCAGGAAGGCAAGAAGGGCGGCGTTCTCAAGATGCAGATGATCATCAAGGAGATGAAGGACCCGCGCAGCTGGGACTGGTCGGAAATGGCGAACGTCATGCGCCAGTGCACCGACTACATGGTGCGTTACACAAAGGACTTCACCTTTGAGGGCCACCTGATCGAGAGCTGGGACGTCAACGACGACGCCACCGAATATACCCTCCACGTCCGCAAGGGCGTCAAGTGGTCGAACGGCGACGACATGAACGCCGATGACATCGTGTTCAACCTGACCCGCTGGTGCGACAAATCGGCCGAAGGCAACTCCATGGCCGCCCGCATGGGCACCCTGATCGATGCCCAGACCGGCAAGGCAGCTGATGGCGCCATCACCAAGGTCGATGACCATACGGTGAAGTTGAAACTCAATGCCTCCGACATCACCATCATTCCGGGCATGGCCGACTATCCGGCCCTCGTCGTCCACCGCGATTTCGACAAGAACCCCGATCCGCTGAAGATGCCCGGCACCGGTCCCTATGAAGTGACGGAATACGCCGTCGGTTCGCGTGCCGTGGTCAAGCGCCGTGAAGGTTTCACCTGGTGGAAAGGCGAACCCTACCTCGACGGCGTCGAGTTCATCGACTATGGCCCGGACAGCGGCAATGCCGTGATCTCGGCACTCGAAGCCCAGGAAGTCGACTGCAACTACCAGACGGTCGGCGAGACGGTAGCCCTGCTCGATAGCATGGGTCTGCAGAAGTCGGACGTGACCACGGCAAGCACCATCGTGCTGCGCACCAACGTCGCTAACAAGCCGTATGATGATCAGCGGGTGCGCAATGCCCTGCAGCTCGCCGTCGACAATGCAACCGTGCTGAAGCTCGGTTACAATGACGCCGGTACGGTGGGCGAAAACCACCATGTCTGCCCCATCCATCCGGAATATTTCGAGCTGCCGAAGGTGCCGCGCGATCTTGAGAAGGCAAAGGCCCTGATGACCGAGGCCGGTCAGATGGATACCGAGTTCGAGCTGATTTCCTACGATGCCGAGTACGTGAAGAACCCGGGCGACGTGATCGCTGCCCAGTGCCGCGAGGCAGGCTTCAAGATCAAGCGTACGGTCATCCCCGGCTCGAGCTTCTGGAATGACTGGACCAAGTATCCGTGGTCGACCACGGAATGGAACATGCGCCCGCTCGGCGTCCAGGTATTGGCGTTGGCCTATCGCACCGGCGAGGCCTGGAACGAAACTGCCTATTCCAATCCGGACTTCGACGCCAAGCTCAACGCCGCGCTCGCCGTGGCCGATGCCGACAAGCGCCGGGAACTGATGAAGGACATCGAGAAGATCCTGCAGGACTCCGGCGTCATCATTCAGCCCTTCTGGCGCTCCCTGTATCGCCATTCGCAGGACTATGTGAAGGGCATGTTCATGCACCAGACCTTCGAAGTTCAGCTCGAAGGTGTGTGGCTCGACCAGTAACGCCGCCTGGGCGGGAGGGCCATGAGGCCCCCCGCCCGTTTCTGGCGCCAGGCGAATCCGCCGGTGCCGACAACTGTCGCAAGTGGAGGGGGCCGCCATGCTGACATTCATCGCGCGCCGGTTGGGCGTGATGCTGTTGACGATGCTCTGTTTGAGTTTCATCGTCTTTTTCTTTGTCAATCTCGAGCCGAACCTGGCCAAGCTGGCGACGTTCCAGACCGAGATGCGCGCCTCGGACGCCGAAAAGGAAAGCTGGCTCGCCCGCAACGGCTACCGCGACAACTTCTTCGTTCGTTACGGCCGATGGATCGGCGTGTTACCCAAACAACCTGTCGTCGACCCCACGACTGGGGAACCTTCGCCACGCTTCCGCTATTGTGAAGAACCCTCGGTCGCCACCTATACCGGTGTGTTGCAAGGCGATCTCGGCTGTTCCACCGCCTTCCGCACCACCGTCAATCAGCGGCTGCCTGAATCGCTCAAGGCGACTGCCATTCTGATGTTCTGGGTCATGGTCGTCATGGTGCCGGTTTCACTCCTCATCGGTGTGCTGGCGGGCATGCGCGAAGGAACAAGGCTTGACCGCGTCCTGTCCGTGGCTTCCATCGCCTCGACTGCAACGCCCGAATATGTTTCGGGCGTGCTCTTTACCGCCATTTTCGCGTCCTGGCTTGGCTGGCTCAACGGCTCGGCGGCAACAGCGATCTCCAAAGGCGTTACCTTCAGCAACTTTACCCTGCCGGTGATGACCATGGCGATTTACGGCATCGGCTACATCGCCCGCATGACCAGAGCCTCCATGTCGGAGGTGATGACCGCGCAATATATCCGTACTGCGCGGCTCAAGGGCATGAGCTTCTCGCAGGTCGTCATCAAGCACGCACTCCGCAACGCGCTCATCGCGCCATTCACGGTCATCATGCTGCAGTTTCCATGGCTTCTGACCGGCGTCGTGGTGGTTGAATCCATCTTCAATTACAAGGGGTTCGGTTACCTGCTGGTACAGGCTGCCTCCAACAACGACATAGACATGGTGCTTGCCTGC
>ERZ795053.7788-NODE-7788-length-10231-cov-6.354658_pt1 | contig 10231 bp, 8 predicted proteins | sample MGYA00375137_ERZ795053 | MGnify/ENA primary metagenome ERZ795053 (study PRJEB30182, sample SAMN05720284) | activated sludge metagenome | isolation source: Anaerobic digester | place: Hong Kong | collected 2014-12-17 ... | reverse complement strand
ATAAAATCTGCGATGATATCATAACGATCACAGTATGGAGTTATTCTTTTCTCTCCAACAGAGTCCGGAGCAGTTCAGTCAGTTCGTACAGCTCAAAGGGCTTTCTGATGATGTTTTTAGAGAGCTCCTGCGGAAACTCTTCCTCCGGAAGGGCTCCGTAGCCGGTCATGATGATCACGGGAAGCCCCGGTTTCATTTCAAGAAGACGTTCTGCCAGTGTCAGCCCGTTCATGTCGGGCATGGTCAGGTCCGTCAGCAGAAGGTCGAACCGGCCGGAATCGCGTTGAAAAGCGGCCAAAGCCTCTTTGCTCTTTGAAAAACTTGTGACCCTGTAGCCCAGTTTTGTGAGGGCCTCTTTCAGCATAAGGGTAATGATCTCTTCATCATCCACTAAGAGAAGGTGCTCCGACCCCCCTCTGGCCTGAGGCATGTTTTCTTTTTCCACGGGAGAGATGGCATCGACCACGGGAAAGTAGAGGATAAACGAAGACCCTTTATCGGGTTTGCTGGACACCCGGATGACGCCCTCATGGCTTGTCACGATACCGTGAACGATGGAGAGGCCCATGCCGGTTCCCTTGTCCATACTTTTTGTCGTGAAGAAGGGCTCAAAGATATGCTCCATGACCTCTTCTGTCATCCCGGTTCCTGTATCTGTGACCGAAAGGATCAGATACTCTTTTCCCGGTTCGACTCCTTCTGCGGGGACCTGGGCGTCTGTGGTGAAGAGTTCATGGCACACGGAAATGGTCAGGACTCCTCCTGTTTCTTCCATGGCGTGGGCAGCATTGGTGCAGAGATTGACGATGACCTGATGGAGTTGTGTCCGGTCCGCCATTATGAATTTGCATTTTTTGGGAAGATCCAGTCTGGTCTCAATGGAAGAGGGGATCAGAGACTTGAGCATATGGACCGAATCATGGACGATCTCGCAGATATCGACTGGTGCTTTGTCATGCTCCGCCTGGCGGCTGAACGTCAGAAGTTGACGGACCAGTTCTTTGGCCCGGTTGGCCCCGGCCAGGGATGCAGAGAGATATCCCTTGACTTTATCATCAGAAGTCTTCTGAAGAGCCATATCCGTATAGCCGATGATGGGCAGAAGGATGTTATTGAAATCGTGGGCGATCCCCCCTGTCAGGGTTCCGATGGTCTCAAGGCGCTGGGATCTCCGGAGTTGAGTCTCCAGGCGCTCTTTTTCCTGCTCCATCTCTTTTTTCCCGGTCACATCATGGATGATGGAATAGAGAAGTTTTTTATTTTCATAAGTGATCAGGCCGCTGTAGACTTCCACATCGCGGATCTCTCCTGAAGCCAGACGGTGTTTGAATTCAAAAAAGCTCTTTTTGAAGTAGCGCGCCAGGTTCATCTCCTTTTTGATCTCATCCCGGGAGACAAGGTTGATCTTGTCTATGGTCATGGAGAGGAGTTCCTCTTTTGAGTAACCGTAAAATCGCACGGCAGCGGGGTTGGCTTCAACAATCCTGCCGTCATCAGGATCGAGAAGAAGCATCACGGCGTGGTTGTTTTCAAAGAGGCTTCGATAGCGCTGTTCGCTTTCCAGAAGAGCCTCTTCGGCATGTTTTCGTTCGCTGATGTCCGTGTGAGTCCCGATCATGCGCAGGGGCCGGCCGGCTTTGTCACGGGAGACGACTTTCCCGCGGTCCATAAGCCACACCCAGTGTCCCCGCTTATGTTTCATCCTGATTTCCATGGTATAAGGGATATGGTCATCATGGAAATGGCGAGCCAGGGCTTCCCGGGCTTTCTTGAGGTCGTCAGGATGGGTCAGGCGCTCCCATGTCTCAATGGTGAAGGGGGCCAGCTCTTCCGGTTCGTAACCCACAAGGTGGCTCCAGATGATGTTCGTTGTGAGAGTATTGGTCTTCATATCCCAGTCCCAGAGTCCGGCGTTTGTCCCTGTGAGAGCCATATCCAGGCGCTGTTCGTTTTCGGCGATCAGCTTTGTCTTGTTTTGGATCTCCCGGCGCATGAATAAGACCATCCCCAGGAGAGCCAAAGCCAGGATGCCGATGATGAAGATGATCTGTATCGAATGAGGCGAGAAGAGGATGGCACGGGACGGCAGGTTCATGTAACGGGCGATGATGGAATAGTAGGCAGACGATTTATCGGCTTTGAGCCGTTTTAAATGGAGATCGATGGTCTTCTTCAATTCCGCTGTCCTCACAGCATAACGGGGATAGGCAAAATGCATCTCGCTGGGGTGAAAGATCATGGCTGTCTCCCTTAGGGAGAAGCGGTCTTTGTAAAGGGCTCCGAACAGGCGATTGACCACAGCAGCGTCGGCCTCTCTCTTTTCCACGGCGATGAAGGCATCGATATAGTCGTCGACCTCGATGAATGTGGCCGGGATGTCAAATTTCTGAAGAAGGTCGCGGATCCCGTTTTCCCCGGTGTTGTAAATATCTTTCTTGATGACAGCGATTCTCTTTCCCTCCAGGTCGGGAAACCCGTCGATTCCCCCGTTGCGGACAAAGACCTGCCCCCAGTTGACAAAGACGGTCTCATCGGAGAAGGCATAGACGGCTTCACGGCTTTTTGTGTAGGCGATGCTGGTCATGATGTCGATCTCTCCCTCTTTCAGCCGTGCCAGCCCCTCTTCCCATGTTCCATGGACGAAGTGTAATGTCCAGCCTTCGTCTTTTGCGATATTTTTCAAGAGATCGATATAGATCCCCGCGACAGCGCCCTCGTCGTCAGTATAGACCTGGGGTTTGTTTTCGTAGACGCCCACGCGGACAGGCGCATTTTGAACCTTTGCAAAAAGAGATGCGGGGGCTGATAAGAGGAGCCCCGAAAGAAGAAAGCAGAGAAAGAACACCCGAATGATTTTCATATTCACCTCTAATTTAAATTATAAATAAATTTAGAGGGTGTGACAAGAGAAAAAACCAAGGAATCGGGATGTGCAGAACAAGGGCAGTATCATCTTCTGAGGATGCCGGGTATACAGAACGAGCGTAAAGCTAAAAGACATTAAGGGTATACAGGCCATGAGACGTGCTCTGAAAGTCAGGCTTTACGGCTGTGGCCGGATCTCCGCTTAGGGGTCTCCTTTACCGGAGGCTCAGCGATTTTGTTCAGAAGAGCGGCCAGTGTCTCCCGTTCGCTTCGGACGAGAGGGGAAAACTTCTCTTCGAGCTGTTTCAGGTAGTCCGGATAAAGTTTTTCGATGACAGAGTTGCCCTTTTTGGAAAGGCTGATATTAAAGGCCCTTCCGTCATCGGGATCCACCACACGGGTGATCAGGCCGGCTTTATCCAGTTTGCGCAGGACGACAGTCATGTTGCCTCCCGTGGTGTGCGCCATTGCGGTAAGGTCTCCGATCCGAAGATCGCCTTCGAGGAGGAGCGCCTCCAGGACGCGGAACTGGTAAAGGCCGAGGTCATGGGGCCGAAGCATGGGCTTGAGGATCTCTTCGATGAGTGCAGCGACTTTGCCCATTTCGGTCACGACTTTCATGTTGAGCTTGTCAGTTAACGGGTAATTTAAATTTTTCGCTTTCATAAGTAAATATTAAACCTAAATTGTAATTTGTCAAGTATTGACATAAAAACAATTCTTAAAATTGAACTGATTGGGCCAATATTGAAACGGTTCCCTTCTTTTTTTGCTCATTGACAGGAGTGAAGTGCAACCGTATGATGTAGGTTATGGAGGTCGACTATGCAGAATGAGAAAGAGTTTCGCACATTTCTTGAACGCCGCCCGCAGGAAAAAGAGAAGATCGATTTTTTTATAACAATCGCGAATGATTTTACTGCACGGGTCTTTCTCGAGGGATCTGAGGGAGAGAAAGAGCAAAGGTTAAAAGGATATCTTCAGGAGCGAGTGGCCGGAAGCGAGGACGCCTTTTTGAAACTCGTCGCGCTGGTCCGCTACCTGGCCTTTACAGACGAAAAAGAGCTCATCACCTATATTCTGACACTGGCCGGGACCCTCGGTGTCCTTGAACATATCAAAAAGAGTGCAGCCGAAATAGCAGGAGAAGGCGCAGCGCAGAAGATCTTTGAGAACATCGCCCCCCTTCCCACGGGGACTCCCTATGAAAAATACCCGCCGCTCATCGAACGGCTTATGGAGCAGCTGGCCAAATCCGTCGATGAGGAGACGGCCTGCCGTATCATGGCGGGGAATCATCATGAGATCCCCGATGAATCAAAACGGGACGAACGCGAACGGTTTATCGAACTGGGGCGGGATATCGACGCCTATTTAAAGGATTATCATGCAAGGAAAGTCGAGGAGCTGGACAGCTGCCGGCGGGAGAATAAGCTCTGGTATGAGACGGTGATCACTCAGGACGTCGTCGATTATGTGAGGGATCATCCCGAAGTGTTAGGCGGGGTCAAAGAGGGAGATGAGATCTTTGTGACCAAGTTTCCCTATAATGCGCCGGCCTATCTCAAAGAGACAGACCCGCTCATGAAACGTTATCATGCCTGTCATTGCGGATTCGCCCGGTCGTCCATCATCGACGGCACGGCGGAGATCCCCTCGTTGTGGTGCGCCTGCTCAGGAGGGTTCAATAAACATCTTTTTGACGTGATCTATGGGAAACCCACCAGGGTCCGGGTGGTGGAATCCGTTCTCACAGGTGATGACCGCTGCCGTTTTGCTGTTCAGATTCCTGAATAATCATGAGGGAGGTGTGCTGTGAAAATTCCCGGATTAGTCGGCGGGACAGGCTGGGTCTCCACAGCGGAGTACTATCGCCTGATCAATGAAAAGAGTAATCAGCGCCTGGGGGACCTCAGATTCGCCAAACTTCTTCTCTATTCCCTCAACTACGGTGATATCGAGACTCTGAACAGGACCGGGAACAGAGAGGGTGTCTACCGTCTTGTGGAAGAAGCCGCCTTGAAGCTGGAAAAGGGAGGGGCTGACGGGATCGTCCTCTGCGCCAATACGCTTCATCAGTTCAGTGACCGCCTGGAATCCATCATCACCGTTCCCATTATCCACATCGCCGATGCTGTGGCCCGGGCCATGAAAAGTGACGGGATTAAAAAATGCGGCCTTCTCGGAACGAAACAGACCATGGAGATGGATTTTTACATCAAAAGATTAAAACAGAGAGGGATCGACGCCATCGTTCCTGCTGAAAAAGACCGGAATAAGATCCAGAGGATCATCTCGGGAGAACTTTTGAAAAATAAATTCAAGAAAGAGTCCCGGCTCTTCCTGGAAGAAGTCATGGGAAAACTCGTCTCACGGGGAGGGCGCGGAATCGTTCTGGGCTGTACCGAGCTCCCCCTTCTTGTCAAAAAATGGAAAAAGGAGATCCCGCTTTTCAACACCCTGGAGATCCATGCCCAGGCTGTTGTGGATTTCGCTTTGGAAGAGTATCCGCTCCTGAAAAAACCATAAGTCATTATGATGAGACCTTGAAATAAATTTACCGATTGGTATACTAAGGGAGGAACGGGGGGGTATGAGCCATTTTCTCATCGCCGGCGGAGCCGGATATATCGGATCCAATTTTGTCAAGTATATCATGGATACCAGTGATCATGAGGTGACCATTCTCGACAATCTCTCCACAGGGCGCATGGAGGCGGTGGAGGCTCTCAAAAACCGATACGGAAGCCGTATCTTTTTCCTCAGATCCGATCTTGGAGATCCGGAAAAATTGCACCCCTATCTTCATAAGACAGCCATCGACGGGGTCTTTCATTTCGGCGCGTTCAGCCTGGTCGGGGAATCTCAGTATGACCCCATGAAATATTACTATAATAATGTGGCCTGCACTCTGTCCCTGTTGAAGATCATTCTTGAGCATGAGATCCGCGATTTTGTCTTCTCCTCTTCAGCAGCCGTCTACGGGGTCCCGGGAAAGATCCCCATAACAGAGGAGGAGGGACGGAAGCCTATCAACCATTACGGCCGGACCAAAGTCATGACTGAAGAGGTCATGGAAGCCTTGTCCGGGCGGGAAGATTTCGTCTATGCCTCGTTACGCTATTTCAACGTGGCGGGAACAGACGAGGACCTGCTGGTGGGGGAGTGCCATGACCCCGAGACTCATCTCATCCCCATCGCTGTGAAAGCAGCCCTGGGGCTTCGGGATCATATGGCTCTTTTCGGGACGGATTATGCGACTCCTGACGGGACCGCTGTCCGGGATTATATTCATGTGACAGATCTCTGCCGGGCTCACTGGGCAGCTTTTGAAAAGATCAGAAAAGAGAATGAGCCTGTCATTGTAAACCTGGGCAGTGAACGGGGCTATTCTGTGAGAGAGGTTTTAGAGACTGTTCAGAAGGTGACGGGCTCCGGATTCCGCATCATCGAAGAGGGACGGCGACCCGGGGATCCTCCTGTCCTCATCGCCTCGTCGGAGAAGGCGAAAAGAGAACTGGGCTGGCAGGCAGAGCGTTCTCTTGAAGAGATGGTGGCCTCGGCCTGGGCCTGGGAAAAGAAGAGGAGTGAAGACGGAAGCGTATGATCAATCAGATCAAGGAGTACAAGTATTTTCTCTTCATTCTCACTGCAGCGGATATCTTTGCTGCTACAGTCCTGAGCCGTTATCTCTTTCATGAAGAGCTTCTGGGTTCCGAGCATTGGCTCGATTTCGCGGGACATGCGATTCTCTGGATCCTGGGGCTTTATTACTTTAAATTCTTTGTCATCAGGGATCTGAGGCTCACCGGGGATTTCTGCCGTTCCCTTGTGAATACGTTCTGCACGGTCTTCGGGGTCACTCTTCTTTCCAGGTATCTCTACCAGGGCTCCCTTTCAGGGTGGAGCATGGACCTCTATAAAAATGTGATCATCTTTATCCTGCTCGTCCTCACGGCGTGTCTGGCCGGACTCTATTTCCTGCGCCAGGACAACGGGCGGGTGGTCATCGTCGGCGGAGGATTCACCGGGAGGGCAGTCACACGGGAGATCCTCAGAAGCCGCATCCTCCGTGTGGAGATCGAAGGGTTTTTCAGCGATACCACAAAAAGTGAAATGATCATCTATGACGGCGATGAAGTGAAAGAGGACAAAGAGACGGTCCTGGGCCGGATCCCGTGGCTGGGGGAAGAGAAGGTTGCGGTGGAGGAGACCATCCGACGCGGCGTCCGCCATCTTATCGTCGCCAAGGATTACGAGATGAGCAGTGAACTGGTCCGTGCGGTGAATATCATGCGCCAGGCTGATGTCCGGATCTATTATGTTGACGAGATCTTTGAGCTTGTGAGCCGGAGGATGCCCCTCCTCCACATGGACAGACAATACTTCTATCATATTTTCAGGGAGATCGAAAAGAAGCAGAACGAGCTTTCGCTCTACCGGTTTTTCAACAGGATATTCAATTTCAGTTCAGCGCTCCTGGCACTTCTCCTCCTGTCTCCTCTCATTGCTCTGGTTGCGCTGATAATCGTTTTGGAGTCAAGAGGGCCCGTCTTTTTTAAACAGACCCGGGTGGGCCGCTACGGGAAGCCCTTCACCCTCTATAAATTCCGCAGTATGCGGACTCATGATCCGAAACATTTTCCCAAATACTCCACAAAGGGCGATCCCCGGGTGACCGGATTCGGAGCCCTGATCCGGAAACTGCGTATTGATGAGATCCCCCAGTTTATCAATGTCCTGCGGGGGGAGATGAACCTCATCGGGCCCCGGGCGGAATGGGACGAACTGGTGAAGGAGTATGAAAAAGCGATTCCCTTTTACCAGCAGCGTCATATGGTGCGTCCCGGGATCACCGGCTGGGCCCAGGTCAACTACCCTTACGGTGAAAACAGTGAAGACGCCCTCTACAAACTCCAATATGACCTCTATTATATCAAATACCGGTCTTTTATACTGGACCTTAAGATCGTAATCCGTACTATTGCCATTATGCTCGGGGGAAAAGGGCAGTAAAAAAGCGTGTTTAAAAAAATACCCTCTCCATATTTATTCCATATTTTGTCCCTATAGTGAATACAGAAACAAACGGAGGTGTAATATGAGAAAATCATTGGTCTTAGTTTTGATGGTGTTGATCGGCGTCAGCGCTCTTATGGCCTTTCCCCGCGGGAACGGCGAAGGGATGATGGGCGGAAACGATTTCCGTTCCGAAAGGCATGAGGAAATGCAGGCGTTAAGGGACAAGATCGTTGAGCAGCATGAAAAGATGTTTGAAGCCAACCGTGAAAAGATACAAAAACTGCGCCTGGAACAGGAAAAGCTTGCTCTTTCTCTCAAAGAAGAGATGATGAAAGACAGCCCCGACTGGAACAAAGTCGCCGGGATCATGGATGACCAGAAGGCCAACCGCGATGCCATGTGGAAGATCCATAAGGATCAGCAGCTGACCATCATGAAGAGCCTGACTAAAGAAGAGCGCGATCTCTTCGGGTTCGGTATGGGAATGATGCGCCAGGGCGGCCAGAGGCCTCACAAGGGCGGCGGCCAGGGACAGCGTCCCGGAATGGGCGAAGGCCCCTTGGGATGGGATAACGACTGATTCGAGAAAAACACACCTGCACAACGAAAAAGCCCCTGAAAAGGGGCTTTTTTTTTGTCCAAAAATCGTTATAATGGGTCTTTAAGGAGACGTGATGCAGACAACGGTTCTTTTTGTGATCTCATCCTTAAGGCCTTGCGGCCCGGTCCGTCAGCTGAGTTATATTCTCCGCTATCTTGACCGGGAAACATTTTCTCCCGTGGTGGTGAGGCTCTCCAGGGAAAAAGAGCGTTCCATAGAGCCTCTCTTCAGAGAGATGGGTGTCCCTGTCCATACAGTTCCGTTCAGCAAGGCCGGGCTGGCCATGGGAAAAAGGAAAGTCCGAAACAGGATCCTCCGTGAGTTTTCCCCGGATATCATCCACGTCCACGGCCTTCGGGCCGACGGGCTCTTTTCCGGCCTGGAGGGGGTTCCTGTGATCTCGTCTGTCCGCAATTATCCGGGTGATGAGTATATCCACCGGTTCGGGTGGGCCGCAGGCAAAGCGATGGCCGCCCTTCACATCCGCTATATGAAGAGGATCTGCATCCCCGTGGCCTGTTCCGATTATGTGGCCATGCGATACGGGGAAAAGACGGGGATCCCTTTTCTTCATATTGACAACGGTGTTGACACCGATTTTTTCGCGCCGGCTTCTCCTGATCTGAAGAAGAAGAGACGGCAGGAATTGGGACTGGATGAAAAGAAGGTCGTCTTCATCTCCAGCGGAGTCTTGTCACGGAGGAAAAATCCTGCTCTTCTCATCCGCTCCTTTTTGAAAAGCCGCTGGCGGGATGACGGCCTTCTGATCCTGGCGGGAGAGATGAAGGACCGCGTGCGGGCAGAGGGACTCTCCCGCTCGAATATTCTTTTCACAGGCCCGGTGGATGATATTCTGCGCTGGTACCAGGCTTCTGACGTCCTGCTGAGCGCTTCCCGTTCTGAAGGGCTTCCCAATGCCGTCCTGGAGGGGATGTCCTGCGGGCTTCCCGCTTTTCTCTCAGATATTCCGCCCCATGCTCATATCCTGGATCACTGTCCCGACGCCGGGAGCCTTTTTCGTTCAGAGGAAGGACTGACTCAACTCCTTGTAGAGGCCGGGAAGACTCAGGCCGGAGGCATGGGGAAGGCTGCGGCTACGGGGGTCAGGCGTCATTTTTCAGCCGAAAAGATGTCCCTGGAGTTTCAGGACCTTTACAGGAAAGTGATTGCCGCGAGCGAGAGTCTGCCAGATGAATAAAGGTGTCGGGACGCGATCCATAAAGAAGAACTATATCTACAACTCTCTTCTGGTCGGGCTGCGGATGCTTTTTCCCCTGATCACCTACCCTTATGTCCTGCGTGTCCTGGGGCCGGAAAATGTGGGGAAAGTCAACCTCGCCATCTCCTTTGCCATGTATTTTTCCATTTTTGCAGGCCTGGGTGTCCCCCAGTACGGAACACGGGAATGCGCCCGGGCAAGGGACGATTCTGAAGAGCTGAGCCGGGTCTTCAGCGAACTTTTCTGGATCAATATCATGGCCATGGCTGTGACACTGGCTGCCTACTTCAGCTGTTTCTTCCTAGTGGAGAAGATGCAGCAGGAGGCGCTCCTCTATCTCATCGTCGGCGGAATCGTCGTCATGAACCCCTTTTCGGTGGAATGGCTCTATGCAGGGCTGGAAGATTACCGCTACATCTCCCTTCGAAGTATCGTTTTTAAGGTCGTCTCCGTTGCCGCGCTTTTCCTTCTTGTCCTGAAGCCGGAGCACTACCTGATCTATGCCGGGATCACGGTCTTTGCCA
>ERZ795053.7787-NODE-7787-length-10233-cov-4.379937_pt1 | contig 10233 bp, 5 predicted proteins | sample MGYA00375137_ERZ795053 | MGnify/ENA primary metagenome ERZ795053 (study PRJEB30182, sample SAMN05720284) | activated sludge metagenome | isolation source: Anaerobic digester | place: Hong Kong | collected 2014-12-17 ... | reverse complement strand
CGCCGGGCTCACCGACGTCAATCGCGCCGTCGACCCCGAGACCTACGTCGTGTCGGTGCAGCCATGAGGCACGATACGCAGCGGGTCCGCCAGCCGGCCTTCACGCTCGTCGAGCTGCTGGTTGTTATTTCCATTATTGCGCTGCTGATCAGCCTGCTGCTGCCCAGCCTCAAGCGGGCCCGCGATCAGGCCAAGGCGGTCAAGTGCGGTGCGCAGATCCACGGCCTGGGCAGCGGCCTGCTCACCTACGGAATCGAGAACGACGAGTGGCTGCCGGGCCGCAACACGACCGGCCTGGAGACCTGGATCGCCGCGACGCCCGCCAGCGGCGCCACGCAGCGCCTCAGCCGGCCGCACGTACCCGTCCAGACCTACGACTGGATGACGCCGATCCTCCGCGTCAGCACGACGTTGCCGGCCAATCGGGCGGAGCGGTTCCGCCTGCTGCTGGAGCACTACCGCTGCCCGTCGGTGAACTTCAAGGCCACGCTCTACTCCGCGCCACCCGCGCCGCCGGACAATGCCACGTTCCAGCTCGATACGCAGCAGCACGGCGCCTATTACGGCGTCAGCTACCTCATGCCCGCGTACTTTCAGCTCTGGGGGACGCTCGATGCGGACGAGCCGGTCGGCTTCCATCCCCTGGCGCCGACGACCATCGCGCTGCGCGTCGACACGCCCAGTCCGACCTGGGAAGTGACGATGGATCGCTACCGCAGCCGGATCAACAAGGTGGGTACACCGGCGGAGAAGATCGCGGCGGCGGACGGCACGCGCTACCTGGACGAGCGGAACGAACTGGACTTCGACCACGCTCCGAACCCCAGCTACTTCGGGGCGTTCACGTCATCGGGCGGATGGTGGCGCGGCTCGGTCGCGTACGGCGTCTATCCGTACAACAAGAGCCGGGGCAAGAACATTCCGCTCTCCTACCGGCACCAGGGCGGGATCGAGTCGCTCTTCTTCGACGGCCACGTCGCGTTTCTGACGGAGCACGCCTCGCGCAAGATTGACTACTGGTATCCGCGCGGCGCGGTGGTGGCGAAGGCGGAAGAGGGCATCGACGCCGTTTTCGATTATCCCAACGGTTACACCATCCGCTGACGCGCACGGGCAGCGACGCTTACGGGCCGGTCGCTTCGAGCCGCAGGCGGAAGCGCTGCAGGTCGTCGAGGGTCACCGTACAGTCGCCGTCGAGATCGAACACGGCGCACGCGGCGCTGGATTCGCCGAAGCAGCGCTGGAACGCGCCGAAATCGGCGAGGTCGAAGTCGCCGTCGAGATCGTGGTCACCGCCGCAGGGGCTCGGGTTTGCGGACCCCGGGGTCGCGGCGTGGCAGCCCGCCGGCGGAGCCAGGCTGTCGGTCAGTTGCACCCAGTCGTACCACGCGCCGGTGTCCGAGGCGTTCGGGCAGCGGGCCGCCCCCCCAGCCACCCCGCCATCCGTCGCGGGCCCGACCGCGGCAGCTCCGAAGTACACCGCGTCCGGCTCGACCGCTGCAAAATAGTCGCTGTCCACGAGGCCGACCGCGTCGACGATGGTGCCCACGATCTGCGGGTTGATGTCCGCCACGCCGTCGTTGTTGATGTCGACGTCGTTGTTGGGCGATCCGGTGGTGAGCTGCGTGTCGCGCACGAGCAGCAGCGTCTGCGTGCCGTTCTCCAGGATGTTGGTTCCGAAGAAGAGCACCAGATCCGCGCCGACGCCTGAGCCGCCGGCGACGAAGTAGCCGTTGGAATCGAGTTCGCAGGGCGTGCCGCTGCCGCAGTCGTCCAGCGGGACGACGAAGTCGATGCGGCCCTTGGAACTGAGTTCGCCCTCGATGGCGACGAGGCTGAGGCCGCACAGCGGCTGGCCCGGATCGCCGACCAGCTCGATGAACTCCTGGTCCTCGCTGACGCCCGGATGGCGGGCGCGCACCTCGTTGATGCGCATGGTGTTGGGAATGGTGCAGGCCGGGTCCTCCGTACCGCAATCCACGCCGATGCCGCGGAACGAGCCGCCGGCAGCCAGGCACTGCGTTTCGTTGAGCAGGTCGTCGCATCCGCAGGGCGTGCAGCACGCGCCGATGTTGTTGGCCGGCAGCGTGAACTCCGCGTACACGGGGATATGGCCGTTTCCGCTCGCGAGGTTGATCAGCGACTGCGCGATGCTCGGGCCGACCATCGCGTTGCCCGTGGTCGTCAGCGGATTGTTGTAACTCGTGCCGTCGTTGCCCCACATGCGGTAGGAGTGGTTGGGATCGTTCCAGGTCGAGGCGCTGAACGGGATCGCCGAGTTGCCGTCGTACTCGAATTCGACGCCGTCAACCACGCTCTGCGAGACGAGGATGAAGTCGAACCGGTCATCCATCTGCGTGGCGGGATCCTGCGTGTGCACGTAGCGGTAGCCGCTGTTGTTGTTCCAGTTGCCGGGCGTGTTGATCGGGTCGTAGAACCGGCCCGTGTCGTCCACCTGCGCGCCGACCAGCTCGACGTATGCGGATTCGAACGAGTCCTGGATGTTGAAATCCCCGCAGAGCATGAAGTTCCACCCGCTGGGCAGTCCCTCGGCGTCGTCGCGGATGATCTGCGCCTCGATCAGCCGGCGGTCCATGTCCTCGGACGACGAGCCCGCCTTCATGTGCGTCGAGTAGATCGCGATCGTGGACCCCGGCGTCGTGTAGCCCAGCGGCCGGACGTCGTAGCGCATGATGTTGCGCGGGTGGTTGCTCGGCGACGACGATCCGAACGAGACGATGGTCACGCCCGTCGGGGATTCCTCCGTGGCCAGACCGATAACGCCGGTGCGGTAGAAGAAGGCGCTGTCGGTATCTACCCCATCCACGAACGTCGCAGCCGCCCAGTCGCCGGGGCTCCCGGGGGCGCTGTTCAGACTGTTGACGAAACTGGTCACCGCCGAAGCGCTGGTGAACTCCTGGCACACCAGGATATCCGGACACAGGCAACGACCGGAAAACACGCCATAGACGGCGTTTTGTACGTCCGAAGTCTGTCCGCCCGCGTAGTTCGTGATGTTCCACGTCGCGATGCGGATGGAGTCGCCAGCCGCGGCTGCGGCAAAAAGTGCCAGATACGTGACGCTGGCGGCCAGCCACCGGGCGCCTGCAGGTCGAACCAACATGTTGTTGATGCTCCGTCTCTTTTTTCGGAACCATGTGTGGCGTAGGGAGTTACGCCGTTTGCCCCCCAGGCAAGCGGTTCATTATATCACAACCCGCCCCCCGATTTCTCGCAGAAAACGGCCCGATTTAGCGCCCAATTAACGCGATTCGGGCGCCGATCTGTTGGAATGTGCACCTGCTCTCGATTATACTTGACGCCTTAGGTGGAGGGACGCGTGGTCGGCACGCGAGGATGCGCCCAGCCGAGGGGTGCGAGGAGGCCCGAAAGAAGCGTCTCAACAGAGCTCGCCGTTTGGATATCGCGGTGTTGTCGGTGCGACTGGTGCCGGCGCCGCGGGCCTTTCCCGTATCCCAAACCACGCAGTGGGTCGATGGAGTTTCCCACGGACTGTCTCGGCCAGCCGAGGCGCATCACGGCGGAGGCGCGGCAGGCGTCCGATGATGGCGGACCATGCCGGGAAATGCAGGTGCCCTGGAGGGGCGCCGTCTCCCGGAGCACGATTGATTCCTGTTGGAGAAATTGCAATGAAATGGTGGTTGAGGTTGTTGGCGTTGATGCTGATGGCGACACCTGCCGTAGCGCAGGTGGCGATCAACGAAATCCGCATCGATCAGACCGGCACGGACAACGACGAGTATTTCGAACTCTATAAACCGGGTGGCGGTTCGCTCGCCGGCTACACCTACCTCGTGCTCGGCGACAGCAGTGTCGGCAGCAGCGGGGTTATCGAAGCCGTCGTGCCCCTGGGCCTGCAGAGCATTCCGTCCGACGGCTTCTTCCTGGCCGCCGAGTCGACCTTCACGCTGGGCGGCGTCACGCCGGACATGATCACCGATCTCAACTTCGAGAACGGTGACAACGTGACCCACATGCTGGTCATCGGTTTCACCGGCGCGCTCAACGACGATCTCGACACCAATGATGACGGCACCCTCGACGTCCTGCCCTGGACGTCCGTCATCGACAAGGTCGCGATCATCGGCGCCAACTATCCGCCGAGCGGCATCAACGACGAGTGGGCCTACGGACCGCCGACGGTGGGGCCGGACGGCACCTTCGTGCCCGGCCACATCTACCGGAACCCGGACGGCACCGGAAGCTGGAGCATCGGCCAGTTCGAGCCGACCGGCGGTGCCGATACGCCCGGGAGCTCCAACACGATCTTCCCGCCGCCGGACGCGGTCGGAAAGGTCACGGCGGCTGCGCTCAATACCCAGACCGGCGCCATCGACCTCTGCCTGACCGGCCAGAACACGCCGATCGTGGCGGTGGTTACGGGCCTGCCGGCCAACGGTATCCTCAAGGATGGCGGCACGACGCTCACGGTCGGCATGCTGCCCCATACCGTCACCGGCAGCCTGACCTACACGCCGAACACCAGCTACAGCGGTCTCGACTCGTTCAACTTCGAAGCCCGCGACAACCAGGGCCAGTTCTCCGCCGAGGCGACGCAGGAAGTCGCCGTGCAGACCGGCGACGTCTTCATCAGCGAAGTCATGCATCGCCCGAACGCGGACCAGAACGTCTACGAGTTCGTGGAGATCTACAACAAGGGCAACACCCCGGTAAGCCTCACCCGGATCGATGCCCGCCGCGCCCAGGACGGCAACGAAAAGGACACGACCGACAACCTCGTCGGCGCGACCATTCCGGCCAACTCGGTGCGCATCCTCGCGCCCGAGGATCCCACCAACCCGAGCGGCGCCATCGACTTCCGCTGCGAATGGAAGATCGACGAGAGCCTCATCATCCGCGTCCCGCTCACCCAGTGGGAAGCACTCTTCAACGCCTCGGATGCCAACTGCTTCGCGTCCGCCGGCTCCCGCATCCTGCTGTTCGGGACGGGCGGCACGGTCCTCGACCTCGTCGATATGGACCAGGCATCCGGTGACTGTGCGTCGGGCGTGTTCGGCAGCTACGCGCTGCAGGAGTTCCTCACCGACTTCTCGATTCCGGTTGACAACATCGAGAACGACTTCGCCGGTGACTGGGGTTGTGCGGCCAGCTTCAACGACGTGCGCATCGGGGATGTGATCGGCGACACGTCAACGATCACCGCCGTGCCGTACTGGAAGCCCCTGTTCACAGCCGAGGTGCCCTGCGTACGCGGTTCGTGCTGCACGCGCGGCGGCGGCTGCGTCGAGGATCTGTTCCTCGAGGAATGCCTCGAGATCACCTGCCAGGCGACCGATTCGCTCGGCCTCTGGCACGCCGGCGAGACCTGCGACATGCAGAATTGTGCGGTCCTGCAGACGCCGCAGAAGTGCTGTCTGCCGGGACCTGCGGGCCTTTGCGCCAACCTCACCGATTGCGAGTGCACCCGCGTCGAGGGCAACGCCGACAGCGGCACGTGCGAGTCCAATCCGGGCTGCCTGCCCTCGGACGGCGTGACCTTCAACGAGTTGGACTACGACCAGGCCGGCACCGATACCCGCGAGTTCCTCGAGCTGTTCGGAACCGCGAACTTCGACCTCTCCGGCTGGACCATCGAGTTCCACAACGGCAACGCGTCGACCAACGGGCCGACCCTGCTGTCGACCAGCACGCTCTACCTCGGTTCCGAGGTGGGCGGTGGCATGATTCCCAATGACGGCGGTGGCGTGGGCTACCTGGTCATCGGCGACTACGGCGTGCCCAACCTGGACATCGACCTGTGCAACCCGGCCGGCGCCGAGTGCAGCAACCAGATTCAAAACGGCGGCACCGGCGCCAACGGCAACGGTGACGGCATCGTGCTGCTCAACAACGGCGTCGTTGTCGAGGCCTTCAGCTACAACTCCGGTACGACCGGCTTCGTCGCCCGTGGCGGCGGCGCCGACGGCATGTTCCTGCCCGACATCGGCGTGGTCGATCCGGAATTCGGCAGCATCCAGCGCCTGCCCGATGGCCAGACCTGGACCGCAACGGCAGCCGCAACACCGGGCGAGACCAACGCCCAGTCCGGCGCCTGCTGCACCGGTGGCGACAGCTACACGTGCAACCTGACGACCGAGGCCGCCTGCACCGGTACCTACCTGGGTGATGCGGTCGCGTGCGACCCGGTCAATCCGTGCGTGCCGCGCGGTGCATGCTGCCTGCCGAGCGGCAATTGCCTGAGCGACGTCAGCTCCAACGCCTGCGAGCTGCAGGGCGGAATGTGGAACGGCGAAGGCACGACCTGTCCCGACATCGAGGCGTTCGTCGGCTGCCTGAGCGGCCCCGGCGTTGCGTACGGTCCGGGCTGCGATGCCTTTGATTACTCGCCGGCGGACAGCGACGTCGATCTTCGCGACTACTGGAACTTCCAGCGCGAGACGTGCCCCGCCGCTCCGAGCGGCGCGTGCTGTCGCGTGGACGGTGTGTGCGTCGTGACCAACCAGTTCGACTGCGAGGCCTTCGCCGGCGAGTACCGCGGCGACGGCACGACCTGCCCGCCGACTCCGGCCTGCCAGGTCGTCAGCGGCGACATCCTCATCAACGAGCTGCTCGCCGATGACGACAGCGGTGACACCAACGAGTTCATCGAACTCTTCGGTACGCCCAACGCCAGCCTCAACGGCTACAGCCTCATCGTCGTCGACGGCGATGACGCGGGCGACACCGGCGCGGTGACCTTCCGCCGCGTGAACAACCAGTTGAACCTGAACGGCCTGTCGCTCAACGCCAACGGCTACCTCGTGATCGGCACGGGCCCGAGCGTGCCCGCGGACGTCTCGCTCGAGGCGATCTCCGTGATCGGCAGCAACAGCAACGGCCTGCCCGATGAACTGCAGAACGGCACGCAGACCTATGCGATCGTCGTCACTGCGGACATCGAGCTCGACGGCACGACGCTGACGAATGCGTCGATTGCCGCCATCAACGCGAACGCCGTCGATGCGGTCGCGACGACCGACGGCACGGTCGGTGACCACACCTACTTCGGGGCACCGGTCGTCACGTCGCTCGACGGATTCTCGATGGGTTACGGTCAGCGCATCCCGAACGGGACGGACACGAACTCCGCAGCCGATTGGGAGGTGCTCAGCGCCGTCGAGTTCGGTGAGATCACCCAGCCGACCAACCCGACGTTCGACGCCCCCAACGTGGCGATCACGGGTGCGTGCTGCGATGGTGCAAGCTGTTCGATTACCACCTACGCAGGCTGCGCAGCCACCTTCTTCGGCTACAACACCACGTGTTCGCCGAACCCGTGTTCGGGTGCCTGCTGCTCGCCGTCCCTGAGCTGCAGCATCACCACGGAGGACGCGTGCACGGCGCCCAGCGCCTACCTGGGTGGTGGCTCGACGTGCTCGCCGAACCCGTGCGTTGCTTGCACGAGTCTGGCGATCGCCGAGATGAATCCGGACGGCACGGGCATTTGCATCACCAACGTCGTGGTCTCGACGACCTACGACACGGTCGCCAGTTCGTCGTCCGCGAGCCTGTACGTCCAGGACGCGACCGGCACGAACGGCATCACCGTGTACGGTGGCGAGCCCGAGGTCCTGGGGCTGTTCAGCGGGTTGAACCCGGGTGATGTCGTCGAAATGCGCGGCGAGTTGGCGACGTACTTCCAGTCACGCGAACTCGTGTCGGGCACGACGCCCCTGTCGCTCCGCGTGCTGAGCACCGGCGGATCGATCACGCCGTTCGACCGTACGATCGGCAGCCTGCCGTCGCCGGCGACGGCGGACGACCCGATCAACAACACGCTCATCCGGCTCAAGCACGTGCAGTTTGCGGCGGCCGACATCGGCTCAAACTTCGCGTCGAACGTCAACTACACCATCCATGACGCCGACAACCCGGGTGACACGTTGGTCCTGCGGATCAACAACACCAACAACGAGCCGCCGATCGTCGGAACGCCGATCCCGAGCGGAACGGTGGACATTGTGGGTATCGCCACGACGTTCTCGGCGGCCTACCAGATCTTCCCGTTCGAGGCCGGTGACATCACTCCGACGCCGTAGTTGGCTCGGCCCATAGTTCTGTTCAGCGTTACTGCCCGCCCGCAACCGCTGGTTGCGGGCGGGCTTTCTCTTGCGCGGCGCAGGCGCGCCGACTTGCTGTTCCCCTTCGGCGGCAGCATGATGGCGCGGTCAGGATGCAGGAGGTCGGCCGATGAACATCGTTCGCTGGTTCAGCGGGGCGCCGTGGGAAAAGACCATCGGATACTGCCGCGCGGTCCGGGCCGGCGCCCACGTTTTCGTCACCGGGTGTGCGCCGGTGAATCCGGACGGTACGGTTCATGCGCCTGGAGATGCTCATGGTCAGGCCGTTCGGTGCTGTGAGATCATCCGCGAGGCACTTTCCGGCGTGGGCGCGGACCTTTCGCACGTGGTCCGGACGCGCATGTTCGTCACCGATATCGCGCAGTGGGAGGCATTCGGCCGCGCCCACCGCGAGTTCTTCGGCGCGCATCCACCCGCCACGAGCATGGTGGAAGTCCGGGCGCTGATCGACCCGGCGATGCTCATCGAGATCGAGGCGGATGCCGTCTGCCCGGGATCGACGGATCAAACCTGAAATGGCCAAGTCCGCGAAACCGCGACGTACAACCGGCGCGGCGCGCACCACCGCGCGTGCCAAGCGCACCGCTCCGGCGTTCGCGGTTCATCCGCTCACACCGGAACGGTGGTCCGACTTCGAGCAGCTCTTCGGTCCGCGCGGCGCCTGTGGCGGATGCTGGTGCATGTGGTGGCGCCGCCCAGCCGCGGAATTCGAGAAGAACAAGGGAGCCGGGAACAAGCGGGCGATGAAACGCATCGTCAGTTCGGGCGAGACCGTTGGTCTGATCGGTTACCGTGGCGGCGTGCCCGTCGCCTGGATCGCCCTCGCGCCGCGCAGCGTGTTCGTCCGCCTCAACCGCGCGCGCGTGCTCAAACCGGTCGACGACACGCCGGTGTGGAGCATCGTCTGCCTCTTCGTCGCGCGCGATCAGCGCCGCAGCGGACTCGGCGTGCGCATGCTCCGCGAGGCCGTGAAGTACGCCCGCCGCCAGCGCGCCCGCGTCGTCGAAGGGTACCCGGTGGAGCCGCGGCAGAATAAGATGCCGGACGCGTTCGCCTGGACCGGGCTGGCGGAGCAGTTCCGTCGCGCCGGATTCGAGGAGGTCGCGCGCCGATCGGCCACGCGGCCGATCATGCGCTGCTCGCTGCGCTGAGGCCGGGATTTCATTGAGCGGAATCGACTGGATCATTCTGGCCGCCGGGTGGTTCGTCTGCCTCGCCTGGATCGACCGCGCCGCCCGCCTGGCGATCTTCCTGCGCCGTTACCCGCCGCTCGTGCGCCAGCCGGCACCGGCGCTGACCTCCGATCCATCCGTCTGCGTGATTGTCGCCGCCCGCAACGAAGCCGACGCCATCGCGGGCTGCCTCGACAGCCTCGCCGCCCAAGACTGGCGGAATCTGCACATCGTTGCCGTGGACGACCGCTCCGATGATGCCACCGGTACGCTGATGGATCGATCAGCCGCTGACTCTCCCCGCGTTACCGTCGTCCATATCCGCGACCTGCCGGCTGGCTGGCTTGGCAAGAACCACGCCAACGCAGCCGCCGCCGCGCTGCCCGTTGCCCGGGAGGCGAACTACCTGCTCTTCACCGATGGGGACGTCATTTTCGCGGCGGATGCAGTGCGCCGAGCGGTGGGGTGTGCCGAGCGGGGCGGTCTCGATCACCTGTGTCTCACCCCGGACATCGCCGCCCACGGCGTTCTTGAAAGGGCCGTATGCCACTTCTTCGGGTTCTGCTACCTGCTCAAGTGCAAACCGTGGCGCATTCCCGACCCGCGGGCTCGGCAGGCCTTCAGCGGCGTCGGGGCGTTCAATCTGGTGCGCCGCGAAGCCTACGTGGCTGCTGGCGGCCACGAGCCGCTTCGCCTGGAAGTGCTCGACGACTACAAGCTCGGCAAGCTCATCAAGTCGCGCGGAGGCCGGTGTCTGCTGCTGGACGGTCGCAGCCTGATGCGCGTGCGGTGGCAGCAGGGGCTGGGGGGCTTCGTGCGGGGCCTGGAGAAGAACGCTTTCGCCGGGTGCGATTTCAGCCTGCTGCGGCTTGCGCAGGTCATCGTGATGATCCTGATGGTGTTCGTCATGCCCTGGATTCTGGGCGTCGCGCTGGTCGGGCCGGCCCGTTGGGGCTGGT
>ERZ795053.7786-NODE-7786-length-10233-cov-5.431519_pt1 | contig 10233 bp, 9 predicted proteins | sample MGYA00375137_ERZ795053 | MGnify/ENA primary metagenome ERZ795053 (study PRJEB30182, sample SAMN05720284) | activated sludge metagenome | isolation source: Anaerobic digester | place: Hong Kong | collected 2014-12-17 ... | reverse complement strand
CTGCGCCAGTTGGGTGTAGGCATCGCGGAGCTCGTCGAGCAGCCGGTCATGAGCGACCCGAGTCTTGGCCAAATCACGCCAGGCGGCTTGATAGCACAACTCATCGATGCGCGCTTGTCCCTGTGGACTGGCCACCAACTCCGCCCACTCCAACAACTCTGCTTGGCGGGCTTGCGGAGTCCAATCTTCGCGCCCTTCGAGGTGGGAAGGAAACTGCAAGGCCGTCATCCGCTTGGACGTAGCGCCCACAAAGGCCGGGTGTCTCATCAGCTTCTTCCACTGGAAGTGATCTGGCCATTCACCCGTTGGGGTGGTCTGCCATGGATCTGCGACTTGGAGATAGAACTCCCGAGAATGCGCGGCTCCAGTAAAACTGGTTGCATTGCGTTGCTCCGGCCCCAAGTGCCAGGCAACACAGTCGGGATCGGAAAGGTCAGTGGCATACAGGGACAGCTGGCCTTCAGCATCAATATGGCCACCACGCGATTGGGCAAAGTTGGCTGACTCAAGCAACTTGAGCAAGTCTTCGACGTGCGTGGGCAAGAGCAGGTCGTCATCACACAGATAGAAGATCGCATCGCTCTTGGCCCCCACAATCACATCGTGTCGGTAGATCTCACCGTGGTAGGGCCCCTTGGGCAGGTCAAGGAAGGTGACTCGAGCGTCTTGGCTGGCAAGGTCTTGCGCGACCACCCGCAATTCGTCTGTCACCCCATCACCGATCAGGAAGATCTCCAACTCCGGCACAGTCTGAGCCAAGACAGTTCCTACGGTCAGGGGCAGCGTCGTTGAGTGATCGTGGGTCGGGATCAAGAATGTCGCCTTGGGCGTATTCATCGTCGATCACCCGCGTATGGCTCTGAGGCAAGCACCAAGACCGTCGTCAACTCGCCAGCTGGGGTGTAGGAGATGAAGTCGCCAGGGTGCACCCACGCGGCCCGCCCGGGCTCGGTCAGGTTGCTCACGCTCGAAGAGCCATCCGCATGGGTAACCTTGACTTCCACTTCTCCCGACACCAACACCAACAACTGCTCACACGGCACCAAGTGGTTTCCGCGACTCACCGCGGGCTCTATGCCCGACACGGTGAAGATCCGTCGTACTGGAAAGGGAAGGTCGGCAAACTCGATCGGCAGCAGGCTCCCACGACTGTCGACGAAGTTCTTGAAGCTGAGCTCACGCATGTTCACAACCCCACTCCCTGAGCGCTCCACAAACTCGCTCAATCTCTGCATCGGTGATCCCTCCGAAGCACGGCAACGACAACTTATGATCTCGAGCCACCCGGGCCCCTGGCGTGTCGGATGCCTCAAGACCCAGTCCGGGCATCTCCTGGACCAACCATGGATAGTGCACGACAACCCCGACCGCACGCTCGATCAGATGGTGCCTCAAAGACTCACGCTGCGGATGTACGACGACCGCGTGATGGGCCACGGCACCCTCGGCGTCGCCGAGCACGAGCACATCGCCGCCCAGAGCAGCCCGATAGTGACCGACCACCTGCCGGCGCCGAGCATTGTGCTGGTCGAGCCATGGGAGTCTCGCAGTAAGCACCGCCGCTTGGAGAGCGTCTAGCCGAGAGTTGCGTCCACCCGCCATCGTGACCCGGAGGCGCTCACCCCAGCCATACTGACGCAACACCCGCAATCGACCGGCAAGGGTTTGGTCTCTGGTCGCCACGGCGCCACCGTCTCCCATCGCGCCAAGGTTCTTGGTCGGATAGAAGCTGAATGAGGCGAGGTCACCCAGCAATCCCAGGCGAGTTTCCCCCAAGGTGCCACCGTGCGCCTGAGCAACATCTTCCACGATGGCCAACCCACGTGCACGCGCCCAGTCAAATGCATCAAGGGACACCGCCTGGCCATGAAGGTGGGTCAGGATCACGGCCTGGCACCGGCCATTGTCAGCCCGGGCCAGCGTTTGAGCTGAGACCAGATGGGTGTTGGGTTCAACATCCACTACCACGGGTTGGTGACCAGCGGCTCGCACTGCTCCGGCCGCGAATCCCCCGTCGCTTGCCGTGACCAAGACCTTGGCTCCCGCAGGCAGGTCCAAGGCGATCAGTGACAGCGTCAGGGCATCCGTGCCATTGCCGACCCCGATCACCTCGGGCGGATTGCTGGCGTCGAGGTAGTGGCCGAAGGACTGCTCGAAGGTCTCCACGTGATCGCCCAGGATCAGCGGGCCACCTCCGAGTACGCCGTCAATCGCCGCCCGCACGGCAGCCTCCTCACCGGGAAGGAAACGCAGCGGATCGGCAAGGGGCACAAGTGGATGCTCAGTCATCTCGCTGCCCCACATGATCAGATCGGCTCACTCGTCGGCTCCGCAATGCGGGCACTGAATTACGAGTTCTTCGTCATTCGCACGAATCCGTCGTGCCGGCACTCCAGCCCACACCTCGCCCGCGGGGACGTCTTTGGTCACGACAGATCCTGCACCAATCACAGCTCCAGCACCAATGCTCAATTGGGGCAGGATGGTGGCCCCAACGCCGACGAATGCGGCGGCACCAATCTCCACGAAGCCAGCCAAAACAGCACCAGCACACACGCTGACTGCAAAATCGATCTTGCAGTCATGCCCCACAGAGACACTTCGGTTGACGTGGGCATGACAACCCAATCGGCTGTTTGAAGCCACGACCGCAAGGGAGTTGACATAGGCGCCATGCCCAACCTCCACGGTCGAAGCGACCACCGCGGTCGGGTCGATCAGTGACGTGGGCTCCCCGAAGCCGCTCTTGGCGATGGCGACTGAAGCTTTGCTGCGATATTCAGCCTTGGCCATCCCGAGGATCCAGGGGATGTCTCGATCATCCAACTCAGACAGCGCGATCAGATTGGGCAGCCGGTCATCAGCGCCGCCGTAATTGTCGACACAGATTGGAGTCATGCCCGAGCGCCGGCAAGACTCGACCACTTCCCAAGCGAATACCGAGGCAACTCCGACCACGTGCATCCGCTCACTTGCAACCACTCCAGCACCCTAGCCCAATGCTCAGGCAGCGATCGGTGCTGTGAGACTTTCGTCTTCGGCCACCCTGCTAGTCACTAGTGGTCCGCGTCTGCCCAGGCCATGGAACAGCGCGACGGCTAGCGCGACCCCCAGCACGGTGACTCCCCCACCGGCAATCAAGGTCCAGCGGGCACCCAAAGTCGCCCCGATCCAACCGATCAGGGGCGCACCCAAGGGCGTACCACCCATCACGACCATCAGATAAAGGGCCATCACCCGACCCCTGATCATGGGGTGGACGCTCAACTGCACGGTGGTATTGGCCGCGTTGAGCATGATCAGCAATGACAGGCCCAAGAGGGGGCTCACCAGCGCGAAGGTCAGATAGCTGGGCATCAGGCCGAGGGCAATCTCGATGAAGCCAAAAGCAAGGCCAGCGAGTACGACGAGCTTGAGCCGTGGGCGACCAACTCGCCGAGCGCTGAGCAGCGCGCCAGTCAGTGAGCCAATGGCAAGCGTGGTGCCAAGAATCCCGTATTCACCTGCACCCAAGTGATAGACCTGCGTGGCCATCAGCGCCGAGGTCATCTGATAGTTCATCCCGAAGGTGCCTGCGAAGAATGCCGCCGTCAGGATCAACATCAGGTCGGGACGATGCCAGACATAAGCCAGGCCATCACGGACCATCCCGGTTTCTGCCTTGGTCACCGGCATTGGCGCTAGCGACCTGGTGTCCATCGCCCGAAGCGCCAAGATCACTGCTACATATGACAACCCGTTGAGCAAGATCACCACACCGCTGGCGACCACTCCACCGCCAAGCACTGCGATCAGCAGACCAGCAGCAGCTGGGCCCACAAGGCGGGCCAGGTTGAAGGAGGCGGAGTTGAGGCCCACGGCATTGCTCAGGTCATCTCCAGCGACCATCTCACTGACGAACGCTTGCCGGGCAGGGGCGTCAAAGGCTGCACCAATGCCAAAGACAAAGACCAAGGAGAAGACCAACCAGGGTTGCAGCGAGCCCAAGATGGCCAATACGCCAAGGAGAAGGGAGCTCGCCCCCATCCAAAGTTGGGTCATGATCAGGAGTCGTCGCTTTGGCATCAGATCCGCCACCACACCGGCATACGGCGAAAGCAACAGGATCGGCAGGAATTGCAGGCCCGTCGTCACCCCCAGTGCAGTACTTGCCCCAGCAGCACTGGTGGCGAAGAGTTGCAGCACCAGCCAGTCTTGAGCCACGCGCTGCATCCAGGTGCCGGTGTTTGAGATCACGCCGCCAAGAGCATAGAGACGGAAATTGCGCACACGCAGCGCTCGGAAGGTCGGGCTCATGGGGTCTGGACCAACTTGTCCATGATCGCGCTGGCTTCGCCAAGGACCTGCCGCTCGGCCGGCGTGAGCTCTTCGAAAGCCCGAGCCAACCAAGCATCTCGGCGACGACGGTCGGCCAACAAAGTGGCTCGCCCCGATGCTGACAAGGTCACATAGGTGCTGCGCCCGTCTTCGGGGCACTGGCGCCTGTTGACCAATCCGGCATCTTCCAACTTGCGCACAGTGCGAGTCATCGAAGGGGGTTGCACGCGTTCGTGTGCGGCGAGGTCACCAAGCGTGCACTCACCCTCACGCATCAAGACACCGAGGACTCCCAGAGCAGTGACGCTCAAATCGTTGCTGGGGTCACGCTCATTGCGGAGCCGTCGGGCAAGGCGGGCAATACTGACTCTGAAGTCACTGGCTGCAAGTTTCTTGGACATCACCAAGGTCAACTAGTTAGCCTGGCTAATTATTCCTTGGGCCCAAACGATCTGTCCTCAGGCACGTCATCAAGCCCTTGAGCCCACGAATTCCAAGTAGTCGGCATGCGACAAATCGGCGTACGCCGCACACCACGCCATGATCGCCTTGGTCAGCTTGCCACCCTTGCCGGCATAGCCGACCACATCGCTCAGATTCTGCGATTGTGAATGGGCTCTGGCCAAGACAGCACCACAGGCCGCTGCATAGCGCGCAAAGGGTCCGTCGTCCAGGGTCTCGATGTCTATCGATCCCTTCATGTCATGGAATTGGCGCACATAGAAGTCGCGTTCCATCGGATGCTGGCCGACATTGCGCACCACATGACCAAGGAATGGATCAGACACCGCTTGCAAGATGCGCTGCAATCCCACTACTCGAGCCCCTTCACCGTGCGTGGAGATCTCCTCCACGAGCTCGATGGGTTGCTCAAAGCCACCGTGCTCTTCCAACACACTGCGACCGGCTTCCTTCGTCTGCAAGATGAGCTTGTTGCCATCGCCATCTTCAAAGAGGGCCAAATAGCAACGCGTGCCCACGCTGCCAACGCCGACGGCGCGGCGTACCACGTCACGCAAGACGTATTCGCGCATCAGGAAACGGATGTCCACCGAAGCCGAACGCAGATATTGGTCAAGGAACTCACCAATCCGCGCTGTGTCCTCATGAGAAATAGCCGCCATCGCGGGTGGTTGCACGACGAAATGAGCCTTCCCGCCATCATCGACCTGCGTCAACTTGCGGGCAGCACGCTTGCTGGTGCGCTTGCGGGCATCTGCGATCGCTGCCTCAAGCACCGATCGAGACTCCTGGTCGACGCCCTGCACGAAATCCTGCGCAATGAAGTGAGTGAAATAGCGATCCAGAGGGCTCCGTTTGGACGCCTCCTTGAGCACATTGAGATAGGTGGTGATCACGGTTCTACCTGCAGCCTCAGCGACCCGATCAGCCCGCCCAGTGGCCCGACCCGCGATCAAGACGCTGGTGACCAAGCGCTTCAGATCCCACTCCCACGGAGCCCAAGCGGATTCGTCAAAGTCATTGAGATCGAAGGCGAGGCTGCGCTGTTGGGAGGCATAGAAGCCAAAATTGGCGACATGAGCATCGCCACACGAGGCCACTCGGATCCCGCTGGACGGGCAGCGGGCCAAATCAGCGGCCATGATCGCTGCCGTGCCACGATAGAAGGCAAATGGGTTGGCCCCCATCCGCTGCGCCCGAAGCGGGAGCAAATCAGGCAGGCGCAGCTGCTCCTGCGCGGCCAGCAAGGAGAGTGGCGACCGGCCATCGGTGTCGAGTTGAGCCAACGAATCCAAACTGCATCTATCACGATTGGCTCGGCCCCTGGACCGCCTTTCCCGACGCGACAGTGACTCAGCAACCGACATCTACGACTCCTCAACAACTGGCAGTGAATGTGGACCTTGATCGGTCAAGGTAAACCAGAACTGAGCTCCTGGCCCATCGCTGTGATCTCGGACCCCTGCCTGACCTCCATGCGCTCTGGCGATCCTGGCGACGGTTGGCAGGCCGATCCCATTGCCCGGGATCGCAGGATTTAGGCGAGCAAAGGTCTCAAAGACGGACACTCGTCTTTCCACAGGCACCCCAACACCGTTGTCAGTCACGGTGCACTCCCAGCCATCTGTCATGCGCTTTGAGTCGAGCCTGATCTGAGGAGGTACGCCGGGCCTGGCGAACTTCACGGAGTTGCCAATCAGGTTGAGCAAGAGTGAGTAGAGCAGCCGAGGGTCTCCATTGACCCTGGGCAGGGTGGCCACCTGGACGGTTGCTTGGGCTTGATGCAACACCGGCCCCAGCTCGGCAATCACCTGTCGTGCCACATCCTGCAAATCAACGCCAACAACTTCCAAGTCGTGGCCCAGTTGATGCATCTCCAAGAGCCCTTCGACCATGCCACTCAGTCTCTTGGTGGATCTCTGCGCTGAGACGACCAACTTGCGCTTCACTGGAGAGCCGCCTTGGGTGATCAGATCATCAAGCATCTCCAAGGTGAGTTGCAATGACGAGAGCGGCAACCTCATGTCATGACTGATCTGGGCTGCGATTCGGAGCACCTCATCTGAGGCATCCAGCCCAGCTACGGAGGGCCCATCGCGTCGTCGCCGTTGCTGCTGTTGGGAAATTACCGTCGACAGGTTGTGTGCAGCGGAGGCCAGATAATGCAGTTGCGATTGCGCGAGATCACGTACGGCGCTGTCGAATACGCACAAGCGGCCAACCATGGTGTTGTCTGCGTTGTAGATCGGCGCCGAGGCATAAGAGCGAACGTCTCCTGAATCACCGTTGACATAGATGCTGTGCTGGAAGCGCTGATCCTGACTGGCATCGCTGACCTCGAAGGTGTAATGACAGTCCATGGTCTGCACGCATATGGTCTGGTCGGCATCAGCCACGAAGGGAGTGAACCCAGAGGTGATCGCCAATCTGAATTTGTCGCCATCTTGGATCGAGATGGCCGCAAACTCGGTGTCACACGCGGTCCGGAGATTGTCAACGATCTCGCCGGCCTCCACCTGACTCACCTCGGCCAAGGCCTCCAGCGCGGCGGCTCCTAGCCCTTCATCCGATGAGGTCGCGTCCCTCACCAATCGCAATGCATCCATGTTCGCCCCTAGGCCAGCTCGTTGCTAACCAATTGAGACTGAGACTAAACCTGAGATCCAATAACCAACAAGAAACCAACAAAATCAGAGTGACGATACACCCATTTTCATCCGATTTGCTGGATTATTGCGGATCCAAATTGTTACCAGTGGATACCTTTGTGAGCCACTCAGCCGCAGACCGCACCATGAGCGGCAGACTGCACGACCTTGGCGTACTTACCCAAGACACCCCTGGTGTATTTCGGCGCATTGGGCACCCAGCCCTGTTTGCGCGACTCCAGGTCTGCCATCTCAACCTCAAGGGTCTTGTTTGCAACATCAAGGGTGATCTGGTCGCCATCTCGGACAAATGCGATCGGTCCACCGTCAACTGCTTCTGGCGCAATGTGTCCTACACAGAGTCCGGTCGTGCCGCCGGAGAATCGCCCATCGGTGATCAACAAGACATCCTTGCCGAGCCCAGCCCCCTTGATCGCACCGGTGATCGCCAGCATCTCGCGCATGCCCGGGCCGCCCTTTGGCCCCTCATAACGGATCACGACGACATCGCCGTGGTTGATCCCGCCTTCTTCAAGAGCATCCATGGCGGCTCGTTCGCCGTCGAAGACTCTGGCCGTACCAGTGAAGGTGGTGTCATCAAAACCTGCTGACTTGACCACGGCACCTTCAGGAGCCAACGAGCCCTTGAGGATGGTGAGGCCACCGGTCTTGTGGATGGGCTCATCCAGGGCGCGGAGCACATCACCGTCGAGGCCCTTGGGGTTGAGGGCCTCGAGGTTTTCACGCATGGTCTTGCCGGTGACGGTGAGGCAGTCGCCATTCATCAGTCCTGCATCGAGCAGTGCCTTCATCACGACTGGAATGCCACCGATCTTGTCGACGTCATTCATCACATAGCGCCCGAATGGCTTCAGGTCACCCAGGTGTGGCACCCGATCACCGATCCGGTTGAAATCATCGAGAGTCAGATCGACCTCCGCTTCGCGAGCAATGGCAAGCAAATGGAGCACGGCGTTGGTCGACCCGCCAAGGGCCATCACAACAGCAATCGCGTTCTCGAAGGCCGGCTTGGTCATGATCTGCCGGGCGGTGATCCCTTGCCGAAGCATCTCCACTACTGCTTGGCCACTGCGGTGCGCGAAGCCATCACGACGTCGATCGACTGCCGGAGGAGCTGCACTGCCGGGGATGCTCATGCCAAGGGCTTCCGCCACCGATGCCATGGTGTTGGCGGTGTACATGCCGCCACACGCACCTTCACCAGGGCAGATTGCGCGTTCGATGCGCCCGACTTCTTCCTCCGTCATCTTGCCGGCCACACAGGCACCAACGGCCTCGAAGGCGTCGATGATCGTGACATCTTGCCCATCCACCTGACCGGGCATCGTCGATCCGGCGTACAAGAAGACGCTGGCCAGATCGAGGCGGGCCGCGGCCATCAACATGCCCGGGAGTGACTTGTCGCAGCCAGCCAGCAGCACTGATCCGTCCAGTCGCTCGGCCATCATCACGGTCTCGACCGAGTCGGCGATCACCTCGCGCGAGACGAGTGAGAAGTGCATCCCCTCATGACCCATCGAAATGCCGTCGGACACAGAGATCGTGCCGAATTCCAGCGGATATCCCCCAGCTGCATGGACGCCGTTCTTCACCGCCTTGGCAAGCCGATCCAAAGACAGATTGCACGGAGTGATCTCATTCCAACTCGAGGCCACCCCGATCTGGGGCTTGGCAAAATCGTCATCGCCCATGCCAACCGCACGCAGCATGCCTCGCGCAGCCGCGCGCTCGATGCCGTCGGTGACGTCGCGGCTGCGAGGCTTGATGTCTGGCGCATTTGATGGGGTCGAGGATGTTGCAGTCATGTGCCCGAGACTACCTGCGCGTTGGTGTCTCGGCGTCCACGGCTATCTCTGCAACCACCGTGGCACGGCGTACGGCTCGGCGGAGGGTCGCCAAGATCGCTGGCCCCAGCAGCAGCAAGGCGATCGTGTTGGTGATCGCCCTGCCTGTGTCCCAGCTCGTGGTTGAGGTGAACAAGGTGAAGATGCCGAAGCGCTTGAGATTGTCGATGATCGGATCTCCGGGCACAAAGGCCAGCGATGCCTCCTGTCCGGGCACGGCCGCGCCCAACAGATAGGGCCAGCCGGACATGTTCATGAACAATCCATAGGCATATGCCGCGAAGATGCCATAGGCGATCAGCATCCCCAACTCCGCGCCGCCGCGGGGTCGACGCGGAAGCAGACCCGCACCGAGGCCGATCCAGGCCGAGGCCATCATCTGATAGGGCAGCCAGGTGCCGACCCCCGCCGTAATGAGCGCTGAGGCGAAGATCGACGTACAACCAAGCGCAAAGCCAAATCCGGGGCCAAACACCCGCCCCGCAAGAATCAACAAGAAGAAGACCATCTCGACCCCAGCAAGACCCGCCCCCAGGCCCCGCATCACTGCGTTGATGGCGGTCAGGACACCCAGCATCGCCAGCGCCTTTGAGTCCATGCCACCCTCGGCCAACTCCACCAGACAGAGCAGGACCACGACGGGCAGGAGCAGCAGGAAGAAGAAGGGAGGCATGAGCTGGGGTTGTTGTGGGTCAACCTTCACCATGAGCGGCCACAAGAACATCACCAATCCCGCCAGCGATGCCAGAGCCAGGATGAGGGCCGACCTAGGTCTCAGCGGGATGGTTGAGGCCATCGACTCACGCATGCGCGACATCTCCTTGACGGCCCAAGCAATCGGCCACCTGGCCAACGGTCAACCAAGTTGGACCCAGGATCTTGGAGGTCTGCGGAGCGAAGGCGGGAGACTCCGCGACCACACTCGCGGTGTCACCATTGGA
>ERZ795053.7784-NODE-7784-length-10236-cov-4.813673_pt1 | contig 10236 bp, 8 predicted proteins | sample MGYA00375137_ERZ795053 | MGnify/ENA primary metagenome ERZ795053 (study PRJEB30182, sample SAMN05720284) | activated sludge metagenome | isolation source: Anaerobic digester | place: Hong Kong | collected 2014-12-17 ... | reverse complement strand
CACCCACCCCAACGCCGAAGAACAAGCCGCGGTCGTTGATCAAACTTTGGCCGATTTGGGCGCCGATAAAGTACCCCAATTGGTCGCTTTGAATAAGGTTGACCGGCTGGCAGACCCGGAGCAGGTGACGGAGCAGTTGGCCGAATATCCCAACAGCGTCGCCGTTAGCGCCGTAACCGGTTACGGACTGGCTGACTTGCTCAATAGAATTGAAGGGGTGTTAGAAAGTCGGCGCCAAACGGTGACATTGCTCATCCCTTACAGTCGCGGTGATTTGGTGTCGATGCTGTATGATCAGGCTATTGTTGAGTCAGAAGCCCACGAGCCGGAAGGGACTCGAATAACGGCCCATATCCCCAAACATCTACTCGCCCAGGTTGAACCGTTTTTATTCGAAACGGTTCGCTCGTAACTTTAACAACGCCTAAGGAGATGCTGGCATGCTTGACAAACTGGCGCTTATTAAAGGCTTACCGGTCATCATCGGTCTAATCCTGGTGATTATTAGTTTTATTGCGCAATTTGTACCTTTTTTGTCATTTTTGGTCGTCGGGCAGTGGCTGCTGCACTTGGGCGTTATTATCGGTTTGGGAGGGATTCTCTTTTCCGATACATTGTAGATGGGCGCTTTTTGGGAACTTCCTTAGCAACAAAAAAACCCCACCGCTTCAAGCGGTGGGGTTTTTTATTATGCGGAAATAGGCGAACGAATTTACGCGTTTAACTTCCCTCGGCGGATGGCCACGAAACCACCGATGACCATAAGCATAATCAACCCTCCGGCGGCCAGAATAATCGGCAGCCCGGCTGTGGCGGCGGCTCGACCGGAAACCGGCAGAACTGACTCGGCGGTGGAGGGCGCCGCCCCTTCGGCTTGGGGCAGCCCGGCGGCGGCTCTGGCATCGGCAATAGCTTGAGCGCGAGCCGGATCATTGACATCTAATTCGCCGGCATCAGTTGCGGCGCGTTCATCGCCGGGAACTTCGTTGATATAAAGGTCAACGCCGCCGGCGTAAGTGATCTCATAAATGGCTCCGTGTTCAGCCTGGAAGCTGTAGGTTCTGGCTCTCGGCTCACCCGATCCCCAGGCCGTGCCGCGATATTCGCAAGGAATGAGCAGGGTATCCTCCGTGGTACAGAGCGTGGCGTCTTGCGGTTTAGCCATAATCCAATAATCTTGAGCGCTGCAAAATCCATCAGGGCTGGTGTAGTCAAATTCCAAATCAACCCCACTACAATTCTGAATTCGAGCTAACGCGCCGGAATAAGGCGTATACAGCGGGCTGGGCTGCACCTCAGGGTGCGGCAGGGGCGCGCCTAAATCATTTTGGACCGTAAATATCGGCCCCAGAAACTCGTCATAATTACTGTCGCTCCGGACTGTGCGGACCACAATTTGATAACTGCCGTCCGGTACGGTGCGGGTATCAAGCCGGGCCAGGGTGCCGTTAATCACCGGGGCATAGACCGTTGCGCCCCAAAGCGAGTTATCGCCGGTCCTTAGAAATATTTCATACTTAACAAAGTCCGGGAAATCAACAACTCCGGTAACCTCTACAATACCTGATACGGTTTCACCCTCTGAAGGTGTGGTAACAATCACTGTTTCAGGCCCCTGGGCCAAAGCGGCGGCCCCACCGGCCATTAACCATAACAGTGTGGTTAAGATTACTAAATACCGGACAGAGTATGGTCTCATCAGCGTCCCCCATTTCCTAAGATAACAAAATTTTTCATAAGATGACATAAATACTTCACATAAAATTATAACACACTATGTAAATAATGAGAAGTCGGCCGGATCAATTTGGAATAAATAAAGTAACCATTCAGGTGGCCGGCGTATTTGCGTAAATCGAGAATACTGAAGGAACAACCCGGTGCGATTATCGCGCTTAAGTGCCGGCCACTTGGTTGACTGAATAAACACGCTAACCCTTTAACAGAGAGAGTTTTTGACACATTTTCATAATTTGCGTAGTCTTGTGGTATACTGGCCTAATCTATTTCATCGTGATTGGTTATCTATTTTCCACGACTCCTATACCCTACCAATATCGGAATCAAAAATAACAAATAATATGCCTCGCTCACACAGAAGAGTTCCTGGCTAATCAGTCAGAGAGAGAGCACGATTTTAACACACCCTTAGGCGCTATTCCGCGTTATTTCGCGTTATTCCAATGAACGGCGCCTTAGTAGCCAGTGAGGCTGGGTTTTCACAATGAGTGTGAAAGAACGTGGCAAAACAGACCTACAACTACAGTTGTTGGCCTTATATCTTTTATTTGTCGTGCCGATCTTCGCTCTGGCGTTGCTTTTGTATTCAATTGAAAGCGAACGCCTACGCGAGGATGTTTCGGCTGCCGATTTGAGTCTGGCCCGGGCGATTGCTTTGGAAACCGACTCACTCCTCCGCTTAGCGAAAGAGGCAGCCATAGCTTATGCCAAACTCCCCGTTGTCGTTCAAGCGGATACCGAACGGATGCCGGCCGCCTTTTCGGCCGGCGCCATTGCCCGTCAGGATGTCAACCTGCTGTATCGCCTCTCTAAAGACGGCATCATGATGTATCATTACCCGTCTAGCCCCGGCTCCACTGTGGGCGAGGATTTCTCCTTTCGAGATTACTTTACAGAAGCTAAGGCTACCGGCCAGCATGTCTTCTCCAAAGGCCGTATTTCACCAACCACCGACCGGCCGGTGGTCACCAGCGTTATGCCCATTTATAAGAATGGGCAGTTCGACGGGGTGGTGGGCGTTAATCTTGAACTACAACGCCTAACCGAAACCGTGATGCAGATCAGTGAAAAACGTCCGGAACGCGAAAAAATCGACATCATCATTGTCGATTCAACCGGGCAGGTCATCGCCCACTCTAATCCCGATAAACTGCTAACTAACTTCTCGGACGACAGCTCACCGGTGTTGCAGGCGGTCTTGAATGGAGAAGAGGGATCATTAACCAGCGAGAGCAATTCAGAAACGTGGCTATACAGTTACACGCCCATGCCAACGGCCAATTGGGGCGTCATCGTTCAACATTCAACCCGGCTGGCGTTTGCCTCGCTCAAACGCTTTCAACAGGGCTTAATTATAGCGCTGGTAACATTTAGCGTTGGCGCAATTCTGTTCTGGATTTTCCTGTCCAACCGGGTTATCAATCCTCTGGCCCAGTTAACTCGGTACGGCGAAGGCATCGGCCAGCAGTTTTCCGGGACCGAGCTAATTCCCGAAACCATCGAACCGCTGTCGGAGCGGCCAGATCAAATTGGCCGGTTGGCCCGGACGCTGCTAAGAACTGAGCGAAGTATCCGGCAGCGTTTGATGGAACTCACCACGCTCAACAAAACCAGCACGGTTGTGGCATCCTCGCTAGATACCGAGCAGGTTATCAGCGCAATTTTAGATGAAGTGCGCCGTCTATTTCACGTGCGCCAATGCGCCCTCCTCATCACCGACGAAGTCCAAGAGGAGTTAAGGATTCACGCCAGTCGCGGCTTGAGCCAGAACTACCTCTCTCACCTTGAATTAACCGAAACGACCATGCAATCCCCGGCCTACCGGGCTATTTCAACCGGGCAGCCGGTCCAGGTGTCTAATGTTGCGTCTGACTCGAACTTTGTGAGTCTCCTACCACTGGCCAAGGCTGGGGGCTATCGATCGCTGTTGGTCATTCCCTTGATCGCGCCGCACGTGCCGCCCGCCGCCCTGGCCATTTATCGCGACGACGAACATGTCTTTACCGAACAAGAGGTCAACCTGGCAACCAGTTTCGCCAACCACGCGGCCATTGCCTTGGAGCACGCCATGCTATTTAGCCTGACCGATGCTCAGCTTCAGCAGCGCGTCCAATTTTTGAGTGCGCTCAATGCCGTGGGCCATACGGTCAGCAAGTCGCTGGATATTGAGGATATTCTCAATAACGCTATGGATACCGTCTTAGAAGTCATGCCGATCGACGCTTGCTGGATTTGTTTGCAGCGCGAGTCTGAAGATTTTTTACGTCTCCGCGCTCAACGCGGACTGCCGCCCCTGTTAGTCGAACAAATGGAGCAGCAAATAATCTATTATGGTCGGGGATTCATCGGGCAGGTCGCCGAAAGCGGCGAGCCGCTGCTGCTGGAAGATGCTCATCTTTACCGCCACCAATGGCCGGATGATCCCCTGTTGAATTATGAAGATTGGCAATGTTTAGCTGCCGCGCCGCTCCTGGCCAAAGATGACATCGCCGGGGTGTTGGGTATTGCCAGCCGTACCGAGTCAACCTTTTCCGAAACCGAAGTCGAACTGCTGCGGGCTATTGGCGACCAAATTGCCATTGCCGTGGTCAATGCGCGTCTTTACCGGCGCAGTCGCGAGGCAGCCGTCTTTGAAGAGCGCAACCGGATGGCCAGAGAAATTCATGATACCTTAGCCCAAGGATTTACCGGCATCTTAATTCAACTCCAAGCCGCCGAACGCCTCAGTCTGAAAAATAGGGAAAAGGCGTTGCAAAGTTTACAGGAAGCGCGAGACCTGGCCCAGTCAAGCCTACATGAAGCGCGCCGCTCCGTCTTTAATCTGCGCCCGACTGTTTTAGAAAGCTTGACCTTAGACCAAGCGATTATTCAGCAAGTTGAGCGCTTCAAACAGGAGACCGGTCTGGAAGCTAATTTTACCTTGGAAGGTTACCCCAGTGCGCTGGACGCTGACACCGAACAAAATTTATACCGGATTGCCCAGGAGGCATTGACCAATATCAAACGACACGCCCAAGCGAATAGTATTGCCGTGATACTGGCTTTTGAGCCAAAAACCGTTACCCTGACCATTGTTGACGATGGCGTTGGGCTGGAAAAGTCAAGACAACAAAAGCATGCCGCCCGGACCGCTCATAACGGGGCTGATAAAAGCGCGGTGCGGACCGGCGGTTTGGGATTAGTAGGTATTAAAGAGCGAGTAACGTTAATGGGCGGTCAAGTATCTATCGACTCGCCGACCGGCGGCGGGACTCAAATAAAGGTTATAATTTCCAAATGAGCCAAACCATAAAAGTTCTAATAACTGATGATCACCCCATTGTTCGACGAGGGTTAGGTTCTATTATTGATCTGGAAGATGATATTGAGGTCATTGGTGAAGCCGAAAACGGGGAAGCGGCCGTTGAATTTACGATGGCCAACCCCACGGACGTTGTTCTCATGGATTTAAGGATGCCGGGCATGGGCGGCGTCGAGGCCATTAAACGCATCAACGCCGAGCGGCCTAATATCCAACTCATTATCCTAACGACGTTCGCCGATGATGAAGAGATTTACAACGGTATTGCGGCCGGGGCGCGCGGTTTTCTACTTAAAGACGCGCCTCCTGACCGGTTGATTGAGGCCATCCGAGCCGCATACCGGGGTGAGTCGCTGCTCAATCCCACCATCGCTGCTCGAATTCTCGATCATTTTTCCAATATGGTGGAGCAAGTTACCGCTCAGGATGATCCTGACCCAAAATCAAAGAGTTCCACCGATAACGATCCTAAACTCACCCCCCGTGAGTTAGAAGTCTTACGATTGCTTGGCCGGGGCGCCCGCAATAAAGAAATCGCTAAAGAGTTGCATATTGTGGAGCGTACAGTCAAAATTCACGTCGGCAATATTTTGGGCAAGCTCAATGTTACCAATCGTACTGAAGCGGTCACGCAGGCGATCAAGATGGGATTATTAGGTGAGAACAATTAGCGGCTAATAGCCACATTGATAGCCCAACCGGCTTGCCCTTAATTTTGCTGTCCTCCTTAAATGTGTTATTTTTCACGAGAGAAAAGAATTTAATACCTTTTCTACACTTTGCCGTCAGGATAAACCTTTAACAATGACCAGTTGGTTAGATTTTTTACTTGTGGGATTAGCCGCTATCGCCGGCGGGGCAGTGAATGCGCTGGCCGGCGGCGGCACCTTAATTACATTTCCAATGTTGACCGCCGTGGGCATTCCGGCCGTGGCGGCCAATGTGACCAACACCGTGGCCCTTTGTCCCGGTTACTTGGGCGCGACCTTCGCTCAGTGGAACGATCTGAAAGATCAGCAACAGCGACTATGGCTGCTGGTTCCGGTTAGTGTGGTCGGCGGCCTAATCGGGGGCATTTTGCTGCTCAACACCGGGGAAAAGGTGTTTCGAGCGATGGTGCCGTTTCTGATTCTGTTGGCATCGGGGCTGTTGGCGGTACAAGATCCGCTGCGGGCCTGGTTGGTCCGCCGCAGCAGCCAATCCGGCTCAGGGTCGATGTCCCCCACAGGAGTGGTTCTGCCGGTTGGCTTGGCCGCTATTTACGGCGGATATTTCGGGGCGGGCCTAAGCGTCATTGTGTTAGCCGTGTTAGGGCTGGTGCTGGACGACTCGCTGACGCGGCTCAACGCGTTGAAACAGGCGGTCGCCTTTAGCGTCAACATTGCGGCCGCAATCTTCTTTCTTTTCTCCGGGCAGGTCGTCTGGTTGGCTGCTCTGGTCATGGCCGTGGGCGCGCTGATCGGAGGCGTGTTGGGGGGCAAGCTAGCCGGCCGGATCAAACCGTCCACCCTGCGCCGGGTTGTGGTCATCATTGGCGTTATTGTGTCGATCCTCTACCTGGTGCGTTAAACGTGCGGTAAAACCTCTGTCGCCAGTAACGTCAACGAGTCGATGTCATCCAGATCGTTATGCTGCAACATAAAGCGGTCGATCCCGGCTGCGGTGAAAGCCTTCATCTGATCGATAACCCGGCTGGGGCTGCCGCCGATAAAGCCGGCCTCGTTCCACTCGGCCAGCGTTGCGGGCAGGCTGGAAAACATACGACGATGGGCGTCGATCCGGCTCTGAGCCGCCGCCTCATCACGACCGATGACAAACGGGGCCATCATCGAGCGGCGAATGTCGCCGGGGTCGCGGTTAATGGCCGCGCAGTTCTGATCCAACTCCCGCGACTTCTCGCGGAAGAGATCGACCCCGCCGTAAGAGAAATTCCACTCGGTGGCGTGTTTGGCAACGATTTTTAACGTCTTCTCGCCTTTACCGCCCATAATTAGGGTCGGATTCGGCTGCGCCGGACCGGGATGGGATTGCGCTTCCTCTAACTGGTAATAGTTGCCCGTAAATGTCACCGGCTCGCCCGACCAGATCGATTTAATGACCGTGGCTGCTTCGTCCAACATCTCCAGCCGAACCCCGTAGCGCGGATAGTTGACGCCAAACATCTTATGCTCCATATCATTCCACCCGGCGCCGAGGCCCAAATCGAGCCGCCCGCCGGAGAGTTGATCGACCGAGGCGGCCATCTTGGCCACCATCACCGGGTGGCGGAACGTGACGGCGCAGACCATTGGTCCAAAGCGGATGCGCTTAGTGCGCATAGCCAGCGCCGTCAGCGAGGGCCACAGCGCCAGCGACGCCCGTTCCGGATGCCCGTAGATGCCGGTCAGGTGATCGGAGCGAAAAAGATGGCTAAAGCCCAAATCTTCCACCGCCTCGGCCAGGCGGAAAAATCGCTCCCAGGTCATATCCTCTTGTCCTTCAACCATAATGCCTATCTCGGCCATAGTGCCTCCCTTAAAGATTAAGATTTGATTTAAAGCTGCTGCACCCGGTTGAGACCGTTCAGGGCGGCTACCCGGTAGGCCTCGGCCATAGTGGGGTAGTTAAAGGTGGTGTTGATAAAATACATCAACGTATTGGCTTCGCCCTTTTGGCTCATAATGGCCTGGCCGATGTGAACGATCTCCGACGCCTGCGCCCCAAAGCAGTGGACCCCTAAGATTTCGAGCGTATCGCGGTGAAACAGCAGTTTGAGCATGCCCACCGTTTGTCCGGTAATTTGGGCGCGGGCCAAGTTCCTGAATTGAGAGTGACCGACCTCGTACGGTACTTTTTGAGCGGTCAATTCGCGTTCGGTCAGGCCGACCGAACTGATTTCGGGGATGGTGTAGATGCCGGTGGGAATATATTTGACCAGATGCTCGTCGCACTTGCCGAAGACCAAATGAGTAGCGGCGAATCGACCCTGGTCATAGGCGGCGCTGGCTAAACTGGGAAAGCCCACCACATCGCCCACGGCGTAGATGTGGGGTTGGGCCGATTGGTAATTTTCGTTGACCACGATGCTGCCCCGGCTGTCGCGCTCGATGCCCAGCGCCTCCAACCCTATATCGTCGGAATTGCCGGTGCGCCCCTGCGCCCACAACAGAAAGTCGCTGCGAATCTGTTTGTTCGATTTGAGGTAGAGGGTCACGCCCTCATCATCAGCCTCGACCCGCTCGTACTCCTCGTTGTGCCGGATCAGCACGCCGTGCTCCCGCAGATGGTAGCTCAACGCGTCGATGATTTCGTCATCGAGAAACGCCAGAAGTTGGCTGCGAGTATTGATCAAATTGACTTTGATGCGCAGGCCGCGAAAGATAGAGGCGTATTCGCAGCCGATGACGCCTGCCCCATAAATTGAAATCGAGCGCGGATTATCCCTGAGATCGACCACTTTATCGCTGTCCAAAATGCGGGGGTGGTTAAAATCGACATCCGGTGGGTGGTAGGGCCGCGAGCCGGTAGCGACAATGAAAGCATTGGCCGTGAAGCGGGTTCTGAGGCCGGACTCAGCCGTGACCTCGATGGTGTTGGCATCGACAAAAGCGGCCCGGCCATAGTGAAGATCGATGACGTTGCGATAATAAAAACCGGTTCGCATATCGACCTGCCGGTTGATCACCGACTCGGCGGTGCGCAGTAGGTCTTGATAATTGATGTAGCGCAGGTCGGTGATATTGGCTAGCTGCTCGATGGCCTGACGCAGGGCTTTGCTGGGAATGGTGCCGCGATGGGTGCAATTACCCCCGGCGTGCTCAAAAGCTTCGATGATCGCGACTCGTTTACCTTCTTTGCTGGCTTTCATGGCCGCGCCCTCGCCGCCGGGGCCGGTGCCGATGACGATGACGTCGTAATGGTTGTTCATAGTAAAAATTCCTCGGTGGTTCTAAAACATTACAATGGCTGCATTGTAACGAATTTCGGGAGAAAAACCAAACTAATTTCAATAGACGGGGAGTTTTAAAGAAGAGGCAGGTGTGTGATGAGTCGCGCCTTCTTTTACCACAGAGATCACGAAGGAGGCACAGAGGTCACAGAGGTTAGTTGATGACACGTTTGATGCCGTTTTTAAGAAGGGACACATTGAAATTGATTAGAAGACCTAATTTACATTGTGAAAGTTTCAAATAGGTTAGGACTTGAGCAAGATGTACAGGGAGAAGGGTATCGACCGACTTTATTTCAACGACCAATTTGTTGTCAACCAGCAAATCCAGCCGGTAACCACACTCGAGTTTAACCTCTTCGTAAATCAGCGGAAGCGGTTTTTCTTTTTCGACTTTCAATCCTGTTTTAGCCAATTCATAGTACAGACATTCGTGATAAGCAGACTCTAGCAATCCTGGCCCTAACACTTTGTGAATCTTGATCGCACAGCCGATTACGGTATTGGATAACTTATTCTCAATCATATCTAGCTCCTTGTAAGTGGTAGATGTTGTTCGAAGTAACTTTGCGCCCTTTGTGCCTTCTTTGTGTACTCTGTGGTGAATCTTCTAATTCTCCAAAAATTATAACCTGAATAGCACAAAAAATCACACAAATTGAAAAAGGAGAAATAGAGCAGTAAAATAGAACCAAAATGCGACAAAGATGACAATAAGGCAAGCCGGAGCTAATGCAATGACTATACTCAATAAAACCGAAACCTTAGCCAATCTCCCCCCCGCATGGCCTGTCTCGCTGCTGCCGCAGATTCAGGCGCAGGTGCGGTCGAGCGGGCGCAAAATCGTGGTGCTTGATGACGATCCAACCGGCACGCAAACCGTCTACGATATTCCGGTTTTAACCGAGTGGCCGGTCGAAGTGCTAGCTCAGGAACTGCTGACCGACTCGCCCGCGTTCTATCTGCTAACTAATTCGCGTAGTATGCCGCTATCGCAAGCTCAGGCAATGAACACCGACATCGGACGCAATCTGCTGGCCGCGGCTCAACAAACCGGACACGACTTCGTCGTCGTCAGCCGCAGCGACTCCACGTTGCGCGGTCACTTTCCCGGCGAGGTCGAAGCACTGGCCGAGGCGCTGGGGCGACATTTCGACGCTTGGCTGATCATCCCCTTTTTTTTGGAAGGTGGCCGCTACACCATCAACGACATTCATTATGTGGCCGAGGGTGAGAGCCTGGTTCCGGCGGGTGAAACGCCGTTTGC
>ERZ795053.7782-NODE-7782-length-10238-cov-4.668565_pt1 | contig 10238 bp, 7 predicted proteins | sample MGYA00375137_ERZ795053 | MGnify/ENA primary metagenome ERZ795053 (study PRJEB30182, sample SAMN05720284) | activated sludge metagenome | isolation source: Anaerobic digester | place: Hong Kong | collected 2014-12-17 ... | reverse complement strand
AGACACCGAAAGAGTATCTTCTCACTGTCTCCCAGGATGTCTACAGCGCCATCTTTGACACCCTCCGGGCTGATCCAGGCCTGGATCCCATGACCATCCCTTATACGATCACTCTCTGTGAATATCTGGACGGGGGCGAACCCAACCAGACAAACGGGCCCCTGGAGTTTTCCCTTCCTTTCTCCCTCTATCCTGATTATGAACATCCTCTCCCCACGGATCCTGTCCGCCTTGAATTTATCGGGCCGGCTCTGCCCCAGTACGAAAAGACCGCGGTCAGTCCCCACATGGGGGCCCCGGGGGAGACCTTCACCTTTGTGATCCGTTATGTGGATGAGACGTCACCGTCTCTTCTTCCCGCCATGACTCAGCTTATCCTCTCTGTGAGGGACAAGACCTCGGGAACCTCTCTGGAGTACCCCATGACCATGAACGAATCTGATCAGCTGGATACCAATGTGGGAGACGGGAAGCTCTATACAGCGACCTTCGACCTCTCCATGATCACCGGGATCCCGGAGCCTGAGGAGTGGATTCCCTATAGGTTTGAGTTCGGCCCCATGGACGGCCCGTATATCCAGTATCCGGCCTTTGAAGAGGGGACGCCCTCGAAAGTGATCGAATACGCAACGACGGTCTTCCTCGTGGACCTGAGTGACGCTTTTCTCGCCTACAATTTCATCGACAGGGGAAAGGTCAATGTCTTTATCCCCTTTGTTCCCTATATTCCCCAGGGAAACCAGTTCCTCATGCGTGTGACTCCTGCCATCCCTCCCGGGGAGACGTTCCTTCTCTATAATAAACTCTTCAATCCTGATTATGACGATTTAGAGGAAGACCGTGCCTTGGCCCCGGGACTGACATTTACCCGTTTCAATTTTCTCACGGAAGCAGAACCCAACGACTACCTGCTGACTTTCGAATATTACAGAGACGGGACACAGATCACCGATTTCCCGGCATCCGAACTCTCACTCAATGTGAGCATGTTCGCTCCCCAGGCTGTGGTGGGCGCGGGGCCGTTTCTCATCGAGAATAAGAGGGAGATTCCGTTCAAAGCTCTCTTTTCCGAACAGGAGGACGGAAGCATCACGCTGATCTGCGCAGAATCGGTTCCCGGAGACGTGTGGCTTTCTGTAAAAGAGGAAAAGAACGGATTCGGGATCTTTCGCCAGACAGGGGCGGAAACATACGAGTTCGTGGGGCGAACTGAGGGACGGATCCCCTCTTCGGGGCGGTTCCTCCTTCTGGAGGATACCACGCCTCCGGTGATCGAATCTGTGCTTTACGATCAGGGAAATGTGGTCATCACCGCATCCGATGACCTCAGCGGGATCGCCCGGTATACGGTTCAGCCGCTTCACGGAGAGCCGGTGACTTCGGACACAGGCTCCTTTGTGGCCTCTTTCCTGAACGAAGGGGACAACCCGTTGACAGTCACCGTGACAGACGGGATGGGGAACAGCCGGGTACTGGATGTGATACTCACATCAGGAATCCCGCATCCCCTGGCTGCAGGATCCAAAAGGATCATCAACTACCCCAACCCCTTTAACCCCGAAACAGCGATCGGGATCCGGTTTGAACAGCCTGAACGGGGAGTCCTGGTGATTCTCAACGCCCGCAGACAACAGGTCCGCCTTATCGCATCGGGTCTCTTTGATGCGGGGATCAGGGAGTTTTCCTGGGACGGCCGTGACGAAAAGGGGCAGATGTGCCCCAGCGGCCTCTATTACGCCCTGTTCAAGGGAGAGAGACGGACATTGATCCAGAAAATGGTCCTGGTGAAATAGGAGGGTTTATGATCAAGAAACGATTTATTCTCTTTACTTTTCTTCTCATGACAGCTGCGCTTTCGGCAGCTCCTGCAGCCCTTTTCGGACGTGTGGAGAGCGTGAGCGGCCCATTGACGAGAAACACGTCTTCCGGTGAAGAGGTGCTGAAAACAGGGGACATCCTCCTGGAAGATGAGAGCCTGACCCTTGCTGAAGGGGCGTCTGCGGTCATCCGGTTATCCTCAGGACGGACCACAGTCAAAGGCCCGAGGACGTTCACGTTGACTCAACTAGCCCGGGAACAAGGCCTGACAGGGGAAAACGCCCGGGTGGAATATATCCTGGGCCGTCTTTTTCTTGTCTCCGATGAGGACGAGCGTCCTCTGAGAGCCGGGGACGGCCTCTCCGTGGGGGACAGGATCCGGACCGGGGATGACAGTTATGCCGAGATCAGTGTGAGTGACAAGATCCTGTTGAAGATGGATCAGAATACCACTCTGGAGATCAGGGAATATGGGGAACAGAGTAAAGGGATCCGGCAGACTCTGGGACGGTTGTGGGTCAAAGCGAAGAAACTGGTCGCTGAAAAATTTGAAGTGGATACACGGTTCGGTACAGCAGGGGTCAGGGGGACCTCCTTCGGAGTCACCCTTGATGACCGTGCAGGAATGACCGTGGAGTGTGAAGAGGGAGAAGTCTATCTGAGAAACCCGGAAGGAACAGAAGCCTCTGTCCCGGCCGGTTTTAAACGTTCTCTCGGGAGTGACGGCATCATTTCCGATCCTGAAGAACGCGGAGACGCCGGGGGTTTTGAGGAGCTCGGAGAAGGAAAGAAAGAGGAGATCCCCGCGGAGATCGCCGAAGAGCACCGGCGCCTGACGTTAAGCGGCCAGTCTCTCCTGCGGTCACCCGATGGTATCAAGATCGCGTTTTTTCTCAGAGACCTGGACCTTTTCAAGACAAAGCTGGCGGGCCTGGGCCTGACCGATGATCAGGTGGATGTCTCGCAGCTGGATGAGTGGGCATCAGCCTTCCAAAAGATGAGAGCGGAGTTTGCCCGGGTGACCGGAGATGCTCAAAAGCTGCTCGTTCTTCTTGAAAGCCGGTTCAATGAGACAGAATTTCTGACCTTGAAAAAAGCTGCGGCTCTCATCACCAAGTATGTCTCTGAATGGAACTTCCCCTGGGATGAGTATGAGGAGTTTATGAAAAGGGTGGCCCGTCTCCAGGAGAAGCTGAGCTCGACCACAGACGATCAGAGCGGTGACCTTGCCCTCTCTCTTTTGGATCAGGAGATATCCAAATGGGAGGAACTGCTTAATATTTCCGGTTCAGTGGTGGACTTTTCACAGCTGAGTCTGAACCTGAACCGCTTCACGCAGCGTTATAAAGCACTGAAGTCTGAAGTCAGCGCCTTTAGCGGCTCCTCTTCAAGCCGAAGCACAACGCTGGAGGCGGACAACCTTCTCAAACGGTTGGAAAGGCTTTACAGCAGCCTGCCTCTCCTCAAAGAGATCATCTCTTTTGAAGAGAGGACCTTTGACCAGATGACACGGGTCCGGAACCGGATCTTTGTCTTCAAGCAGACTCTGGAAGCCTTCTCAGCACAGACCGATTCGGCCGCTCTCTGGATCGAGCAGGCGGTGAGTGCCGCCCTGACCGGGGAGAACCTGCTGAAATATCAAAGTGAAGCACGGATGTGGAACAGGCTCATCAGGGAATATGAAGCTCTCAGAAACGACTTCACCCTGTATGAAAAGATCGTCCGGGAAGCCCGCCAGAAGGGAGTCTTCTATACGTCCCCGCGTATCTTGCGGGAGTATGATGAGATGGAACGCCTTCTCAATAACTTCCGTATTAAGAAAGGATGCTGCCTGGTCACCATGAACTTCGGCCAGATCCGGAAAGAATTGATCCTCATCAAAACGTTTCTGCTTACGGCAGAGGGAAGGAGCCTTCTTTCATGAAAAGGGGATTACCGGTTCTTTTTGTCATGCTGTTCTCTCTGGCCCTGGAGGCTCCTTTGTCTGCCCTGGACGGGACAGTCACTGTGGGCGGGGGGTATGATTCCGCTTTCCGAAAAGAGATCGACGGGTCGGAAGTCCGTGAAGATACAGGATATGCCCAGGGATCCCTCTCCCTGACCCTTCTTCAGGGAGAAAGCCAGTGGGGATTCTTTGCCGGCATGAGCCGCGATGATTTCTATGACGAGAAGGAGGGGCGGCTTTCCTATACAGGATCCCACTCCTTCTGGGGAGACCTCTATGCCGCTCTCTCCTATATCGACCGGGACGATATCACAGAGACTGATAACAACAGTGCCACCTTCTCTTTCTATCTCTCCTCTGTTCATTACAGGACAACCGGGGGATACTGGGGCGGAGATGTGACATTTGAGCAGACCGGCTACAGCCGTGAGGAGACGGGGCTGTCTGACTACAGCAGTCTCACAGGGAATCTCTCAGCGGGGCTGGGGGATGTCTATCTTTCATTAAGAGGAGAGCGGAGAGACTATAAAGGTGATGTCACACCTGATTATACAGGAGCCGACCTCATGGCCAGCGGATACTTTTATCCCGGACTCTGGGTCATCAACACCACCGCCTCGCTTTCACACAGGACATACTCCTTTTCCACGGATGAGATGGATGATTACAACAGGGGAGACTTGTCCCTCCGCCTGGGGTATAAGACGGCGCCCTTCTTTACACCTTTTCTTCTGGGGGATATCTCTCTCTATCGCGAAGATCTGGGATGGGGGGATTATCTCCAGTGGGAAGGCGGGATCGAACTCAATTTTTTCCAGAATCCCCTGACACTCATCATCAAGGCGGGCAGCAAGTCGTTTGAACAGGAGTCGGAAAGCCGCCTCTCCTACTCTTACTACATGGCAGAAGGCTCATGGTCCGTCTGGGCAGGCCCCTGGTCTTTTTATGCAGGTAATAACTGGGAGCTTCAAAAAATCGATGACCTGGTATCCACCACCTATCCCGAAGCGAAAAACAGCAATTATATCAACAATCTTTACGGTGAGATCTCGCGGAGCCTGGGACGTGCTCTGACCATAAGCGGTGATTTCTCTTACGAATGGAAAGAGTATTTCATTGAAGATGAGATGAATGCCGATTATACCCAGTATGATCTCTCCCTGGGGGTCAGGTATAATCTCTTTTTCAAGTATATCTTCTCGCTGGAAGGGGCCTACACCTCTATTCAGTATCCCTCCTTCAGTGAAAACAATAACCGGAAATGGACGGTCACGTCATCCATGGAGTATTCATTTTAGAACGGATTGCAGGGGGAGGTTCCCCCCTGTAACCCTCCTGTATATCGATAAATCTCGATATATCGATATTCCTCTTCTTTTTTAAAGATTCTGAAAAAAAATGTTGCTTTTATAAGAGGCATCAGTATAGTGATTTTGGTAACAATATGAAAGCACTTATGTTAGCTTTATATAACATTTTGGGTCATTTCTTTTTCACCGGAAGGAGGGTTTTTTTATGGAAGCGTTAAAAATCCATATTCCTGACAATGAACAATATCGGGAGCTCGGATCCTATATTGCATCAGTCCGGAATATGCCCGGTCCGTTGATCAATGTCCTGCACAGGGCGCAGGGGATCTTCGGTTATCTGCCCATGGAAGTTCAGACTTTTATCTCACGGGAGCTGGAGATACCTCTGAGCACCGTTTACGGTGTTGTCACGTTCTACAACTTCTTCAGCATGACACCCCGGGGAAAATATGTCGTCAATATCTGCATGGGTACGGCCTGCTATGTCAAAGGGGCCTCAAAAGTCGTCGATATCTTCAAAGATGAACTGGGGATCGGCGAGGGAGAGACCACGGAAGACAACCTCTTTACATTGACCACCGCACGCTGTTTCGGCGCTTGCGGACTTGCACCTGTCCTCATGGTCAATGAAGATGTCTACGGGCATGTGGACCGTAAAAAAGTCGTTGAGATCATTAAAAAATATCGCACTTTAGGGTAAAAGGCGGGAGGTATTGTTATGAAGAATCTTGAAGAACTGAGGAAATTGAGGGAAAAAGCACAAAAAGAGATCCAGCTTCGGTCCAAGGATGCCAGGGTCAAAGTCGTCGTGGGAATGGGAACATCAGGAATCGCCGCAGGGGCCCGTGAAGTCCTGAAAGCCTTTATCACGGAGATCAATCAGAAGAATCTCACCGATGTCATGGTGACCCAGACCGGTGAAAAAGGCATGAGCTCCATGGAACCCATCGTTGAGATCCACGAAGAGAAGAAACCTGTCATCATCTATGGGGATATGAATCCTTCAAAGGTGAAAAAAGTTGTTGAAGATCATATCGTCAACGGAAAAGTCGTGGAAGACTACCTGATTTCCATGGAGGAAAAGTAGGGAACGAGGAGGAAAAGACTATGGCTCACAGATTGAATGTGCTGGTGTGCAGCGGCGCATCCTGCATATCAAATAACAGCCTGAAGGTCAAAGAAGCCATGCTGGCTGAGATCGAAAGGCTGGGACTCAACAAGGAGATCAAGGTGATCGAGACCGGGTGTATGGGGCCGTGTCAGTTAGGGCCTGTCATCCTGGTCTATCCTGACGAGACACTGTATAAGAAAGTCCAGGTCGAGGATGTCCGGGAAATCGTCGAACAGCATTTTCTCAAAGGGCGCCCGGTTGAGCGCCTCATGTATAAATCACCTCTCACAGATGAGCTTGTCCATAAAAGCAGCGAGGTGGACTATTTTCAAAAGCAGTATAAGATCGTCCTGGCCAATTGCGGAAACATCGATCCCGAAAGCATGGAGGAGTATATCGCTGTGGGCGGATATGAAGCCCTGGGAAAAGCTCTCACGCAAATGACACCTGATTCCGTTTTGAACGAGATCAAGATCAGCGGACTTCGCGGACGCGGCGGCGGCGGCTTTCCCACACATCTGAAATGGATGTTTACAAAAAATGAAAAGAGCGATGAAAAATATGTCATCTGTAATGCTGATGAAGGGGATCCGGGAGCTTTCATGGACCGCTCTGTCATCGAAGGAGACCCCCATACTCTTATCGAAGGGATGACCATCGCCGGATATGTGGTGGGAGCCTCAAAAGGTTACGTCTATGTCCGGGCTGAATACCCTCTGGCCATCGAAAGGCTTCAGAAAGCCATCGGCCAGGCCAAAGAGATGGGTTTCCTCGGGGAAAAGATCTTCCAGACAGGCTTTTCCTTTGACCTCGAAGTCAGAGTCGGAGCAGGAGCTTTTGTCTGCGGTGAAGAGACCGCGCTGATCCACTCTATCGAAGGAAAACGGGGGACTCCCCGTCCCAGGCCGCCTTATCCCTCAGCTTCGGGAGTCTGGGGGAAGCCCACGGTCCTGAATAATGTGGAGACCTATGCCAATGTCCGGCATATCATCCTGAACGGAGGAGCCTGGATGGCTGATATCGGGACTGAGACAAGCAAAGGCACCAAAGTCTTTGCCCTGTCCGGGACGATAAAAAACACCGGGCTTGCCGAGGTCCCCATGGGGACCACCATCCGTGAGCTGATCTATGACATCGGCGGCGGAGCCCCTGAAGGCCATGAGATCAAAGCTGTTCAGCTTGGCGGCCCCTCAGGGGGATGTGTGACACCGGAATACTTTGATACTCCCATCGACTATGAATCCCTGACTCAGCTTGGAGCCATGATGGGATCCGGCGGGGTCATCGCCATGGATGAGACAGCCTGTATGGTGAATACAGCGAAATTCTTTCTGGATTTCACCTGTTTTGAATCCTGCGGAAAATGCACTCCTTGCCGTGTGGGGCTGAAGCAGATGTACGGGATCCTTGATAAGATCACCAAAGGAGAAGGAGAGGAGGGGGACATCGAAGCGCTTGAAAAGCTGGGCCATACCATCAAGACAACGGCTCTTTGCGGACTGGGCCAGACTGCGCCGAACCCCGTGCTTTCCACGATCAAATATTTCAGACATGAGTATGAAGAGCATATCCATGAGAAAAAATGCCGTGCTCTTGTCTGTAAGGACCTGATCTCTTATGAGATCGATGCCGACAAGTGCAAGGCTTGTACCCTTTGCGCCCAGAAATGCCCCGTGGATGCCATCCGCGGACAGAGAGGCGTGGTGCACATGATCGAACAGGAAAAATGCGTATCCTGCGGCAGCTGTTTTGATGTTTGCCCCTTTGGCGCCGTACAGCGCCTGTCGGGAGAAAACTGATCAAAGACGCAGGGGGAAAGAGCCAGCCACTCTTTCCCGGGACACTAGACTGAAAGGGGAGATGGTATGAAACGAAAGGAAATACTCAGGAAATACGAGGCCAAGCCTGATAATCTGCTTTACATCCTGCATGATATTCAGGACGCCAGCCCGTATAATTATGTGACTGAGGAAGACATGGAGGAGATCGCTGATTTTCTGGATCTGCCTTACTCCAAGGTCTACGGAACAGCCACATTTTACTCCATGATCTCGCAGAAACCGCGCGGAAAACATGTGATCCGGCTCTGTGACTCTCCTCCGTGCCATTTGATGGGATCGGAGAGTATTCTTGACATCTTGAGAGAGGAACTCGGCATCGATGTGGGTCAGACGACCCCCGAGATGCTCTTTACTCTGGAAATCACTTCCTGCTTAGGAGTATGCGGTGTGGCTCCGGCCATGATGATTGACGAAGAGGTCTATGGAAACTTGACTCCCAAGAAACTTCGCAAGATCATTAAGGATTACAGGGAGGGGAATGTATGAGCCTTATTACCAAGTATGTCTTAATAAGTATTGATGAAGATACACTCATCGCCGGAGCCAGGAAAGTCGAAAGCGAACTGAACAGGATCCTGGCGGAGCAGGACTTGTCCGGAGAGATCATGGTCGTGGAGACAGGGACCATGGGGATCCTGGGAAAAGGCGTGGTCATGCTGATCCAGCCCGATGATGTCACTTATGTCAATGTGACTCCTGAGGATGTCCGGGAGATCGTGACGGAGCATCTTTTGAAGGGACGCCCTGTGAAGAGGCTCCAGTTTACCGGAAAAGTGGACCAGAATGTCATCACATTCCGTGAAACAGCTCAGGAGCTCAAAAAACAGAAGAGAGTCGTCCTGGCCAATTCCGGACTGATCAATCCCGAAAGCATCGACGAGTATATTGCCGTCAACGGTTATGAAGCTCTTGGGAAAGCCCTGACGGCCCATAAACCTGAAGAGGTCATCGACATGGTGAAATCCAGCGGCCTTCGCGGACGCGGCGGAGCGGGATTTCCCACAGGACTGAAGTGGTCTTTTACAGCCCCCTTGAAAAATACTCCGAAATACATCGTCTGTAATGCCGATGAAGGGGAACCCGGGACATTCAAAGACAGGCTGATCATGGAAGGCGATCCCCATAAACTCATCGAAGGAATGGCCATCGCAGCCTATGCTATCGGTGCTGAGATGGGATATATCTATATCCGCGGTGAGTACACCCTCTCCATCAGCCGGACACAGAAAGCCATTGAAGACGCCCGCGCCTACGGACTCCTGGGGAAGAATATCTTCGGGACATCCTTTTCCTTTGACCTGGAGATCAAAAAGGGCGCCGGAGCTTATGTCTGCGGTGAAGAGACCGCTCTCATCAACTCCCTGGAAGGCGGACGGGGAAATCCCCGTGTGAAACCGCCCTTCCCCGGTGTCAAAGGCCTCTGGCAGCAGCCCACTGTTGTCAACAATGTGGAGACATTGTCCAATATCCCGTCCATCATCCTCAACGGGCCGGACTGGTTTAAATCCATAGGGACTGAAAAATCCACCGGAACGAAAGTCTATACGATTCTGGGCCATGTGAACAACCCCGGGCTCATCGAAGTGGAAATGGGAACAACCCTGCGGGAGATCATCTATAAATATGCCGGAGGAGTCAAGGGCGGGAAATTCAAGTGTGCCCTGGTGGGCGGTGCCGCAGGCGCTTTCCTTGATGAGGAGATGCTTGATGTCCGCATGGATTACGACCATCTGGGTGAATACAAGGCCGTTCTGGGTTCCGGAGCGATCCTTGTCATGAATGAAGAGAGCTGTATTGTGGATATGCTCCGCAACATACTCTTTTTCTTCAAACATGAATCCTGCGGAAAGTGTTCTCCCTGCCGGATCGGAACAGCCCAGCTCTACGCTCTGGCTGACAAGATCTATTCAGGCCGGGGGAGTGATGAAGACCTTGAACAGATGCTTACGCTTTCCGAGGCCATGAGCACCACAGCCCTCTGCGCCCTGGGACAGTCTCCCTACCTTGTGATCCATACCGCTGTGAAATTCTTCCAGGATGAGATCGAAGAACATATCCGGCGCAAGGTCTGTATGAAGGATATCTGCAGGATGAACGGAGCGGAACGCCAATGAACGGCTGTTCTGTGGCCATAAATAGGAATTTACGCTAAGGAGGGTTTATTATGGCTGAAATGGTCAAATTGTATATTGACGGCATTGAAGTGGAAGTAC
>ERZ795053.7781-NODE-7781-length-10238-cov-4.888638_pt1 | contig 10238 bp, 4 predicted proteins | sample MGYA00375137_ERZ795053 | MGnify/ENA primary metagenome ERZ795053 (study PRJEB30182, sample SAMN05720284) | activated sludge metagenome | isolation source: Anaerobic digester | place: Hong Kong | collected 2014-12-17 ... | reverse complement strand
GGGCGTGGTGCTGCGGCTCGTGCTGGCTGCGGGCTATGCCCGGGCCCACGGGGCTGAGATCGCCGGGCAGATGCTCCATCGCGCGTTCGAGCCGCTGATGGCGCTGAAGATCCTGGCGTTGGGCATGATTGTTTTCGCGATCAGCCAGTTGCTCGAGGTGGAGCATCTGCGCGCGGTTGGCCGGCGTATCCTGCGCGTGAGCATCGCGGAGGCTGCGGGCGTGGTCGTCTGCACTGGCGTCGTCTGCGCCGTGATCGGCTACTTCACGGGCGGCGGAATCGCGGCGATCGGCGCGGGCGTGCTGCTGGGGATCGTGGCGGTCGAGACGGCGCCGTCCGCGACGCTGATCACGCTGCAGGAGTACGACGCGAAGGGGCCCGTCACCGACACGGTGCTGACGCTCACCGCGATCAACTGCACGGTCTGCATCGTGCTCTTTCACGTCGCCTATCTGCTGCTGGCTTCGACGGGCGTGATCGCGCCGACGTCCATGGGCGAGCGCTGGGTGTGGCTCGACCTGGCGATGACCACGCTGGGCTCTGCGGTGCTGGGCAGCGCGCTGGGATTTCTCTTCAGCGTGCTCTACGCCAAGGTGACGCTGCCCGAGTTTCTGCTGGTTTTTCTCGCGGTGATGATCGGCCTGGGCACCGGGGCCGGCGCGCTGGCGGAATCACTGCACCTGTCGTTCAACTTTCTGCTGACGACATTGTTCATGGGCGCGGTGTTCACAAACGTCACGCTCAACTCCGGTCCGGCCTTCGACCTGCTCAAGACGATCAGCGCGCCGCTCTACGCCATCTTCTTCGTGATGGCCGGTTTCGATCTGCACATCGCCGACGTCGGCTCGCTGGGCCTGCTCGGCGGCGCCTACGTCGCGATGCGCGTGGCCGGCAAGTACATCGGCATCCGGCTCGGAGTGCGCTGGGCGCACTGGACCGACGAGGTGGGCCCGCACGTCGGGCTGGGCATGCTCTGCCAGGCGGGCGTGGCGATCGGACTGACGGATTTCCTGCTGAACGCGTGGCGCAGCGAAGCAGCCGCTGATGCCGGACCGCATCCGCTGGCGCTGCAGTTCAAATCGGTCGTGCTGGGGGCGGTCGTGCTCTACGAACTCGTCGGCCCCATCATCCTGAAGCGGATCGTCATGCGTTCCGGTGAGGTCAAGGCGATCACGCTGCTGCGGCGTCCCGGACCCGCGGTCGAGGGTGAATCGGTGCTGCGCCAGACCTGGGGTGCGTTCGTGCGGGCCTTCAAGCAGCGTGCGCCCGCGGCCCCGATGCCCGGCGACCTGCAGGTCCGGCACATCATGCGGTCCAACGTGAAATTCCTGAAGGCGGGCGCGAACTTTGACGACGTGCTGCACTTCGTCGAGGCCAGCAAGCACAACCACTTCCCCGTCGTGGATGACCACGGCGCGTTCGCCGGGATGATCCACTTCGGCGACCTGCGCGAGATGATGTACGACCCCTACATGCGCGACCTGGTGACCGCGGTGGACCTCGCCGCCCCGGACGACATGGTGCCCGCGGACCTGCCGCTCGCCGAGCTGATGGCGGAGTTCAATCGCCGCGACGTGGGGGCGCTGGTCGTCGTGCAGTCGCGTGAAGATCGCCGGGTCGTGGGGCTGGTGGAGCAGCGCGACCTGCTGCGCGCGCTGCGTCACGGCGGCGCGCACTGACGGCGGGCTGGCTGCAACTGCGTTTTCTCAAGCTGAACAAAACGACGCCCGCCCTAGGTCGGGGGCGTGCTTGCGGCGCTGGTGCTCGCCATCATCGACGGCAGCGCGGGTCCCGCGGGTGTGTGGTTTCGCTGAACGACGAGTGACAGGCAAATGACACAAGCTGTCACGAGGAGCAGGGTTAAAGCGGTGCGTTGCCACATGAGGGCCGCCTCCATGCAAGTCTGCAGATCCCGATGCGATCAGCCCGCCCTCCTGGCTGGCGATCCGAGCATCGGAACGATGCGGCATTCTGACACCCGCCCCAAAGTTGTCAACTCACTGAAAAAACATGAGTTACGATTCAAGTGGGTGGTGTGAAATTGGGTGGTCTGCGCAGAATTTCACAGGCGTGGACGCTCGCCCGAGAGCGCCAGGACAGCCAACCTGCGCGGGTCGATCAGGCGGGGAACCGAAATTCGCGGCGCTGCGGATCCGCCGCGGCGCAATGGCCCAGGAGCAGGTGCACGTAGCTGGCCGTGATGGGCTCGGCGCCGGTCAGGCCCAACTGGTGGCAGACGGCCTCGACGGTGCGCTCGTCGGGCGCCTCGATCTCCACGAAGCAGCCCAGCTCGGGCAGCTCGTCCAGCTCGATGCGGCAATCGCCAAGACGCCAGGTTTCCCGGCGTTTTTCGTAGACGAGTGCAGTGCGAAAACCCAAACGCTCGAGGATGGCTACCACGCCGGCGGCGTCGTCGATCGCGACCTCCAGCTCCTCGCGGACCTTGAAGCGGCTCGCCTGGACGGGCCCCTTGAAGGTGAGCCGGGATGACTGGGGCGGGCCGTCGAGCGCCCGGCAGGCCCGCACGCGCAGGGCGGAATCGTGCTGCGCCAGGGGGTCGTCGCGCCGGTCGAGCATGTGGTTGGTCTCGTGCCGGCGGCCGACCCGGTCAGCCGCAACGGCTGCGAGCGCGGCGCGCACCGCGTCGAACGCATCCACCTTGAACTTGGCTTCGATCTCCAGCGCCATGGGACTTGCGGCCTGCGGCTCCACCGGGTGACTCAGTTCGCGACGACGTTCACCAGCCGGCCCTTCACGACAATGACCTTCCGCACCGTCTTGCCGGCGAGCAGCTCCTGCATACGCGGATCCGCCAGCGCCGCCCGCTCGAGCGCTGCATCGTCCGCGTCCGCGGGCATCATGATCTTGCTCTTGACCTTGCCCAAAAGCTGCACGGCGATCTCCACCTCGTCGTCCCGGGCCAGCGCCTCGTCATACGTCGGCCAGGGCGCATAGGCGAGACTTTCCTCATGGCCGAGGCGCTGCCAGAGCTCCTCCGCCAGGTGCGGGGCGAACGGCGCGACGACGAGAACGAACGGCTCGACGACCGCCCGCGGCCGCTGGGCCATCGGCGTCAGCGTGTTGACGAACTCGAAGATCTGTCCGATCGCGGTGTTGAACTTGAAGGCCGCGATGTCCTCGCCCACCTTCTTGATCGTCTTGTGCAGGATGCGCAGGGCGGCACCATCCGCGGGTCCATCGACGAGCGCGGGCGAGCGTTCACCCGTTTCCTGGTCGACCACCAGCCGCCAGATGCGCTGCAGCAGCTTGAACAGGCCGGGCACGTCGCGCGTGTTCCAGGGCTTGGAGGCCTCCAGCGGCCCCATGAACATCTCGTAGCAGCGGAACGCGTCGGCCCCGAACTCGGCGATGATCTCGTCGGGATTGACGACGTTCTTGAGCGACTTGCTCATCTTCGCGATGACCTGGGCGAGTTCCTCGCCCGATTCGCGCTCGAAATACTTGCCGTCGCGCTCCTCGACGTGGTCGCCCGGGACGTTCATCCCGCGGGCATCCCGGTAGGCAAAACCCTGGATCATCCCCTGGTTGGTGAGGTTGTGGAAGGGCTCCGCGGTGCTGACGTGGCCCAGGTCGAAGAGCACCTTGTGCCAGAAGCGGGCGTAGAGCAGGTGGAGCACGGCGTGCTCGGCGCCGCCGACGTAGGTGTCCACGGGCATCCAGTACTGTTCGGCGCCGGCGGCACAGAAACGCTCCGCGTTCGCGGGGTCGATGAACCGCAGGTAATACCAGCATGAGCCCGCCCACTGCGGCATCGTGTTGAGGTCGCGCGCATAGGTTCGCCCGTCGCGCTCGACGGACTTCCACGCGGTCGCGCGGCCCAGCGGCGGATCGGGCAGGTGCTCCTTGTCGTGCGATACGGTCGGGGAGTAGTCCTCGACTTCCGGCAGCGTCAGCGGCAGTTCGGCGTCGTCGAGGGCGACGAGGTCGCCGTCGGGTCCGTGCAGGATCGGGAACGGCTCGCCCCAGTAGCGCTGGCGGGTGAAAACCCAGTCGCGCAGCTTGTAGTTGACCGCGCCGCGGCCCATGCCCGCGGCCTCGAGCGTGGCGATGATCTTCTGCTTGGCGTCGGCGATGCCCAGGCCGTCAAGGTAATCGCTGTGGATCGCGGGTCCCTCGCCGAGGTACGCCTCGCCGTCGAAATCGTCCGGCGGCTGGACCGTGCGGATGATCGGCAGGTCGAACTTCTTGGCGAAATCCCAGTCGCGCTGGTCCTGGCCGGGCACGGCCATGATCGCGCCCGTGCCGTAGCCCATCAGCACGTAGTCCGCGACCCAGATGGGGATTTCCTTACCGTTGACCGGATTCGTCGCGTACGCCCCGGTGAATTCGCCAGTCTTTTCCTTGCTTTCCGCCGTGCGGTCGAGGTCGCTGCGGTTGCTGGCGACCGCGACGTACTTTTCCACCGCCGCCTTGCGGTCCGGCGTGGTGACCTTGGCCACCAGGGGATGCTCCGGGGCGAGCACCATGTAGGTCGCGCCGAACAGCGTGTCCGGGCGGGTGGTGTAGATGCGGATCGCGTCCGCCGGGCAGCGCGCGGGAAAACCTGCGGCGCGCTGCTGCTTCCACGCGTCGAACGGGCCGGCCAGGGGGGCTGCCGGGCCGCCGCGCGCGATCGGGAAATCCACGTCCGCGCCGGTGCTCCGCCCGATCCAGTTCCGCTGCATCAGCTTGATCGGCTCGGGCCAGTCCACCAGTTCCAGGTCGCCGAGCAGCCGCTCCGCGTAGCTCGTGATCCGCAGCATCCACTGCCGCAGCGGCCGGCGGAACACCGGATGGTTGCCGCGATCGCTGCGCCCGTCGTTGGTCACTTCCTCGTTGGCCAGCACCGTGCCCAGCGCGGGACACCAGTTCACCGGCACCTCGTCGATGAACGCGAGGCGGCGCTTCTGAATCACCTCCGTCTGGTCAGCCGCATCGAGCTTCGCCCATGGGCGCGAACCCGCCTCGCTGCCGCGCACGATGTTCAGCGCGTCGTCCACCGTGAACCGGCCAGCCTCCAGCTCCGCGACGAGTTCCTCGATCGGCCGCGCCCGGCCGACGGTCTTGCGGCCGTGCGGGTCGGTCCACGCGCAGGTCTCGTCGAACCAACTGTGGAACATCCGCAGAAAGATCCACTGCGTCCACTGGTAGTAGTCGGGGTGGCACGTCGCCATCTCGCGGTCCCAGTCGTAGCTGAAGCCGAACATCTTGAGCTGGCGGCGCATGTTCGCGATGTTCTTCTCGGTGGTGACCGCGGGGTGCACGCCGGTTTCGATCGCGTACTGCTCCGCGGGCAGGCCGAAGGCGTCGTAGCCCATCGGGTGCAGCACGTTGTAGCCCTGCATTCGCGAGAAGCGGGCGTAGATGTCGGTCGCGCAGTAGCCCAGCGGGTGCCCGACGTGCAGGCCCGCGCCGCTGGGATAGGGGAACATGTCGAGGATGTAGCGCTTGGGCTTGGACGCGTCGAAGCCCGCGTCGCCCGGGTTGCCGACGTGAAACGTCTTGTGGGCTTCCCAGTACTGCTGCCACTTCGACTCGATCGCCGCGAAGTCGTATACGCCGGGACTGGTGCTGGTTGACTGGGACATTTCCGCCTGTTCCTTCCGGGGATTCCGGGGGTGCGCGCACACGCTGACCGGCTGCGGACACGCTTTCGAGTCAAAAGGGGGAGTTTACCGGAGAAGCCTGGGGCCGACAACGATGCGCAGGTCATGCGCACCCGCGGCGCTGACCGGCGGCTGACACGGTCGACGTAGCCGGCAACGGGGATGGGCCCCACGCCGGTTGCGGCGAAAGCAGGATCCGTAGATGCGCGCCGCCTCGGTCCTGTGGTTGCGGGGTCGAGCCTAGCCGACGTGGTGGCTGCGGATGATCTCGCTGGCCTCGTCGGTCTGCAGGTTGAGGGCGCCGAGCGACTGGCTGGCCGCGGTCCGCATGGTCAGGTCGGGGGCGTCCTTGGCGGCGTTGACGACCTGGGCCACGAGTTCGGGGCTGAGCAGGTTGCCGAAGCGTTTGGCCGACTCCGCGAGCGCGTTGAACCCGGCGATGCGCAGCTCCGGAGCGTTGTCCTCGTCGAGCGCCATCCGGGCGATGCCGCGCTGGCCGGCTTCGGTGCGGATCAGGGCCAAAACGTTGGCGGCTGCCTCACGCAGCGCCGGGTCCGACGCCGCCAGCGCCGTGATCAGCGCATCGACGGCGGGGGTGTAGTCGATCACCGTGCGGCCGTCGAGGGCCACCAGGCGGAGGACAGCCGCTGCCCGGAGGGCCAGTTCACCGGCGAGTTCTGGAGCGAGCGGCTCGGTTCCCTGGGTCTTGCCGATCTCCTCGAGCATGGTGTGCAGCTCGGCGGCGTCAGCCGTGTACTCGGTGCTGCGCGCCGCGACGGTGCCCTTGAGGATCTGCTCGGCGCGGTATTCCTCCTGCGGCTTGACCGTGATGACCACGGGCGTCCGCGCGTAGCGGAACTCATCACGCAGTTGGTTCACGGCGGAAGCAGCCGAGGGGGAGCTGATGTCCGTCGCGATCACGAAGCCGGCGATCTCGCCCAGTTCGCGGCGGGCCCGCTCCATCGCCGCGAGGAAGTTCTTCTCCGCGACGACGTTGGCGCCCTGCCCCCGGAACTCGGCCGCCAGGCGGTTGAGGTTGGTTTCATCCGCATCGACGATCACGTACTCGTCCACGCCCTGCTGGCGCAGCGCCTCGGCGAGAACGTGCCCGACGACGTCGGCGCCGGTGAACTGCTGCTTCGGCAGGGCCCGGGCCAGGGCGATGGCGGCCTTGATGCGCACCTCCGCATCGGGAAAACGCAGCGCCTGCACGAGCGGCTGCTTGTACTCCTCGCTGCCCGTCAGCGACGCCGCGCCGGCGATCACGTCGAGCGCGGCGATGGCGCCGAGCGCCACCGGCTTATCCACGTCGCGGACCGCGCGCCCGAGCACCAGGTGGCAGTACTCCGGACCGGAGGCCCGGGCGAAGTAGATGCTGCGCGGGAAGTCGTCCGGGCGGGTCGTGTCGGCCTCAGCCGCCGGGTCGCGCTCGGTGCTCTCCACGTCCATGCCGAGCCGCGCCTCGCGGCGGAAGTCGCCGGCCAGCCACAGCGCGATCGCGTCCTGCCGGTCGGGCTCGAGCAGCAGCGCCTCCTCGCAGCAGCGCAGCGCCATCACCGTGCCGTAGATCTTGGTCGGCACCTGCTTGGCCACGAGCGAGCTGGCCTCCCAGAACCATACGTTGGCTTTTTCCAATCGCGGGTCAGCCGCCACCGAGCCGTGCTCGTAGTAGTACTGCGCCGCGAGCCGCACGAAGGCGTCGGCGGCGGAGTCGCCGAGGCGGCGGTCGGACGCCTTCCAGATCTGCTCGATGGCGTCGGAGGCGACGTCGCGGACGCGGTCGGGCTGCTCGGGGTCGGCGGCGATCTTGAGCAGGTAGGGAATCGCCTGCGGGTAGCCGATCTCGCCCAGGGCCCAGACGAGGTTGCGGCGGATGTCCGCGTTGTCGACCGCCAGGGCCTGCACCAGCGGGCTGACCGCGGGTTTCCCGATCTGCGGCAGGGCGCGGATGATCCGCGGCCAGAGCTTCTCGTACGCGGAATTCTGCAGCGCGTCGATCAGTTCCGGCACGGCATACTCGCCCGACTCCTTGAGCCGCTGGATCGCGTTGAACTCCATCTGCGGCGGCCCGCCCAGCTTGTCGATGTTGCTGCGGATGCGCCCGGTCTCCTGGCGCTCCTGGAACTCGCCCTCGCGGATGAGGTCGAGCACCTTCTGCGCGGTGTCGCGCAGCGAGGTGTGGCTGATCATGGTGATGAGCGTCGGCACGGCCTGCTTGTCGCGATCGGCGATGCGCAGCACCTGCACCGGGTCGAGGTCGGGATAGGCGAGCAGCTTGTCGGCGTACGCCTCCGCCTCCGTGAATTTACCCAATCGGGCGTAGTGCAGGAAATCGTTGAACAGCGTGGCCAGTTCCTCCGACGGTTCCGGGCGATCGACCGCCGACGGCGCGGAGGCGTCCTCCGCCTGGGCCAGACTCACGGCGGGGGCGACGAACAGCGCCGCGCAGGCGCAGCTCATCGCGAGAGGGAAAAACCGCCAGGTTCGCGGGTGGGCAACTCGATGCATGGGAGTCTCCGAAACAGCCATAGGGCGGGCACGCGTCCGTGCGCTGGTGGGGCCGGCATGGGGCGGGACCCCACGGGAAAACGCAGCCATCGTGCGGTGCTGAACACGCCGCTGCGCTGCGCGCACGCCAGTATAGGTGGGCGCACGCACCGGTCAAACGGCGCGGTGCGTCGCCGGGGTCGGAATTCCGCCGGATCGCCGGCGGCTAAACGTTCTTGATCAGGACGATCCCGCCTGCGGCTGTGATCGCCAGCAGCACCGTGTTCACCACGTCGAGAAACGTGATCGTGCTGGTGTCGAAGGTGCATCCCGTCGTCATCAACAGCAGGGCGGCGGCGACCGCTCCCGAAGCCAGGCGGCGAAGCCGAAGGCGGTTCATAAGGCGACTCTCCTGTGGAAACCTGGGGGTCTCGCTTGGGACGCAGCGGGGCGGCGCCCCAGCGTCGATCGAGCCACGCGCCGAGGCTCGCTGGCGGTCAGTGTATCCGGCGCCCAATGCGGGTCAACGACAGAGCGGGCTGCCTTCCGCGGTTCCGGCAGGCGCAGGCGGCCGGCGTCGATCCGCAGATCATGCAGGTTGACCGCGGACGTTCGCCGCGCCGGGCAGGTTGCCCACTCTCGCCGGGCAGGTAATCTGGGCGGGCAGACGGACCGACGCCGACACATTCGAACAATCGGGGCAGCCCGAGCGAATAATGCTAGTACGCCGAGCGGGGTACCCGCAGTCCAGGTCTGGGGGGTTGAATCGCCGTAAGCGCCCTAAACTAGCGGGGTTACGATGGCCGATAACTAGAGGCGCTGTCCCGGGCGCACTCTGCGCCGACCGGAGTGCCACAGCGTCCATGGTGGGCGATATTGTGGTAACTATCTGTCTGGATTAAGGTTACGAGTATCTTGGGGTCATACGTGGCAAACGACGCGGCGACATCCTCAGCGGACCGGCCGGCGACCGTCCAGCGCAACCGATCCCGTTCCTGGCACCGAAACGCAGCCCTGCTCGCGACGGTGTGTCTCAGCGGCACGGGCCTCGGATGTCAGATGTTCGTCAACAGTTGGTTTGATCCTTCCCAGGTCGGCAATTTCCAGCGCGAGTGCACCCTGGAGATTCGCACGTCCCTGAGCATCCAGGACACGCCCATCGGCGTGCCCGGCGCGACCGATCCCACCCCGGAGGACCTGATCCCCATCTACCAGGAGTACCGGTTCGAGGTGGGCGACGCGCTGAGTATCCGCGTGTTCGAACTCGTGGCCCGCAATACCGAAACGGCGGCGCAGGTCGTCATCGACGAGCTGGGCACGATCACGATGCCGGTGCTCGGCGAGATTCACGTGGTGGGCATGACCCGCAACGAGATTCGCGACGAGATCCGCCAGATGGTGGTGGACCGCGGGATCCTGCAGGACGCGACTGTCATCATCGAGCCCCTGGTCCGACGCGGTCAAAGCTATCTCATTTTCGGAGCGACGGCGGCTCCCAACCTCTATCCGTTGTCCACTCCCAATACGCGGTTGCTCGAGGCGTTGAACACCTCCGGCGGCTTCTTCGACACGGTCACGGACATCTACGTCATCCGGGAGGAGACCGTGGCGCCGGATACTGAGCTGGGCAGCGGGCGGCGCGGAGTGCCGTCGCAGCCCATGTACGCCGCGGCTCGTCCGGTGAGCCTCTCCGGCGGATTGATGCGCGGGACGGGGGGACGGGCGCGGGCCGGCGAGGATCCCCAACCAGAGGCGCAGCGCGCTGCCGAGGACGAGCTGCGCGATGCGGTTCTGCCGCCGACCAGCGCGCCTACTCCTACTCCGGCGCCGCGAACGCCGACCGACGATGAGAAAGCTGACGCTCCCGCCCCGGTGGAGCCCGCCGAGAACACGGATCTGTCCGCCGGGCAGGCGCCCACTCAGCCGCGGTGGATCTACCTGAACGGCGAGTGGATCGAGACTTCCGAGGTGCCGGCGACGAATGAGCCGGCGCAACCTGCGCCGGTCCGGCCGGCGGTGCCCAGCGCGCCCCCGTCGCGCGAATCGGATGCCACGATGCCGGATCTGGACTGGACGCGGCTGGCCGGTGACACCGAGACCCGCGTGATTCACGTGTCCGCGGCGGCACTGCGCGACGGGGATCCGC
>ERZ795053.7780-NODE-7780-length-10238-cov-7.268388_pt1 | contig 10238 bp, 10 predicted proteins | sample MGYA00375137_ERZ795053 | MGnify/ENA primary metagenome ERZ795053 (study PRJEB30182, sample SAMN05720284) | activated sludge metagenome | isolation source: Anaerobic digester | place: Hong Kong | collected 2014-12-17 ... | reverse complement strand
GCTCACGCCCCCATTGTTTGGCTGTATAGTGGTAAAAGACTTTCTCATAGATATAGCCTCCCAGCTCACGGAGCCTTTCATCCTTTGTCTGCAAAAGCTCCCAAATGGAAATCCGGGCTCCTTGTCCGAAGGCTCCGGCCAGTTTTTCTTCCAGGCGAAGGGCTTCTTTGGGAGAAAAAAGGGTTTCCAGAGAATCAAAATTAAAGGGAAGAGGGACGAGGTGTCCGTCGATGGAGGCCAGGACACGGTGCTCGTAGGGGTGCCATCGGGTGAAACGGGAGAGGAATTCAACGATTCTGGGGCTGGCTGTATGAAAAAGATGAGGCCCATACCGATGGACAAGGACTCCGTATTCATCTTTTTCATCAAAAGCCTGTCCGGCGATATGCCGGCGCTTCTCCAGAAGAAGAAGGGCTTGTCCCTTTTCTGCCAGAAGCCTTGCCAGGGTGCAGCCGGCGACACCCGCCCCTACCACGACTGCATCGAATGTCATTTCCCACCTTCCCGGGGAAGGTAACGGATGGCCAGAAGGGTGATATCGTCGTTCCTGGGGCCATTCCCGCTGAACTCATTATTTTCCTTAAGCATTTTTTTTACGACATCGACGACACCGGAGGATCCGTAGCTGTCCACGATCTCTCTGACGCGTTCTTTTCCGAAGAGGTCACCCCGGCTGTTCATCCGGTCTGTGATTCCGTCGGTATAGAAAAAGAGAAGATCACCGGGAGAAAGCCACAATCTCTTTTTTTCGGTGAACTCACCGAAGGAAGGATTTTCCAGAAGATTGAACCCGATCCCCCTGGAGACAAGGAAAGTGCTTTTCCCCTTCTCCTCCCGGTAGAGCAGCGGCTCGTCATGACCGCATCTGATCCAGTCAAAATAGCCGTGAACCGTATCGATGACCCCGATGATCATGGTGACAAAAAAGCCTCTCTTTTTGGTCTTTCTCAGATAGTTGTTGATGAAAAGCCCTACATCCACGATATCGTTTTCAAATGTAAAAGCTGAATTGATGGCGCCTTTGAGTTCCGCCATGAAAAAAGCCGCCGAGACCCCCTTCCCCGAAACATCGCCGAGGACAAACCCGTACTTATTCTGTCCCAGGGAGACAAGGTCATAGTAATCTCCCCCCACCACCATGGAGGGGATATAGGCAGCTTTGATGTCAAGTCCGGGGATAGAGAGATTTCTGCGGGGAAGCAGTTCCATCTGGATCTTCTTGGCGATCTCCATCTCCCGTTTCATCCTCTGGTTCTCTATGGTCTCGGTAAGGTCCTCGAAGGAGATGATGGTACTCACCAATGAAGAGTGGGCTTCGCCTGCATAAAAACGCTTCAGGTCTTCCAGGCGGGAGATGAAGGGAACCACCTTGAACTGAAGATAGGCTCCCTTATGCCAGAACTTGACACTGTAAGATTCCAATGTCTCGATGGCTTTACCGATAGCCTCTTCGAGTTCCTTCAATGTCTGAGTCTCAAAGACATCGTGAAGATCGACCAGGTGCTTTCCGCGATAGACACAGCGGGTCCTGTTACAGGAATAACACATTCCCATCCCGGTGCAGATGATGCCCTTCTGTTCCCCGAGCCCCAGAATCCTCCGCCCAGCCGAGTTGATATTGGCCAGCAGGCTCCGGTCAGCGGACATGAGGCCGAAAGGGATCCCTTCGTAGAGAGCGGCATTCAAATTCACAAAGGACCGCAGGGCTCCAAAGGCGCTGTAGCGGATCGCATACTGATTGACCAGAAGCGAGAGCTGGACGATCTCTGTCTCAGTGATAGCATTAGCGCGTTTAAATCCGATGTGCATGATGTCTTTCAGGTCGAAATAGAACTCCCTGTTCTGAAAAGCCGGTTTTGACCTGAATTCCATCCTCAGGGGGATGAAAATGGAGGTCCGGCTTCCGGTCTTTTCAAAGACATCCTTAAAAAATGGGTCTGAAGAAGCATCCAGAGAGTAATGGACATCCACCTGCCCGGCAAACTCTTTGACATAGGGCTCCATCCACTTTTCGATCTCATAACCCTTTTTATCCAACCCGTAATGAAGGCACTTCTCATGATCCATGTCCAGGAGAAAAAGCGAATCGATCCCGTAGGTATGGGTCAGGACTCCGAAGACATCTTTGAAGAAATTATAGGCATCGTCATTGAAATAGATTTTAAAACGAGAAAAAAAATTGATCGTTTTCATTGTTCCCGATGGAGGACTTCTTTAAAAAAGGCCTTGAAGGTCTCATCCGACCGCCGGAGGCGGATAACCATCTCGCGGATAAAAGACCTGTAGACCTTGTACCTTATCTCGGCATGATCTCCCAGAATGCGTTCGAAATCGCTTCGCAGAAGGACGAGAAGCTCCAGGTCTGTCTTGGCCCTGGCATTGGCAAAACGCCCTTTGGAGTCGATGATGCCTACTTCACCGAAGAAATCACCGTTTTTAAAGGTCATGACCGTCTGGGCCGGTTTTTCACGGATATATCGGAAGATCTCGACTTCCCCTTTCTGAATAATGAAAAAAGCATCGGCGGCCTCCCCTTCTTCGAAGATCATCGTCCCGGCTTCATGGGCTTTGAGAAAAAGTCTCTTTTCGATAAGAGCCGCCTCTTCGGGGTTCAGAAGTGAAAAGAGATAGTATTTTTCGATCATGTCAGACCCCCATATCCATGAGATAAAACATATTCAATTTATCACTGGTAGATCGGATGCGTATGCTCAGCTTGAGGATGATATTCTCCATGATCGCCGTGGCATAGGGAGCCTTTTCGTCGATGAGGGAAAGAAAGTCCTTCCGGCTGATCCGAAGAAGTTCCGTCCCCTTATGGGCGATGGCGGTAGCGCTCCGGACATCACCGTCTATGATCGCCATCTCTCCGAAAAAGTCATAAGGATGAAGGATCGCCACCTCCTCTTCCCCGATTCCCGGGATGTTCAGGATAATACTGACTCCTCCTTCCCCCAGGATATAGATATCTTCCCCGACATCCCCCTCCTGAAAGATCGTCTCCCTTTTGTCATAGCTCATTTTTTCAAAGAGAGAGATGACCCCTGGAAAGAAGGCCAGGGGAAGTCCTTTGAAGAGGTCTGTCTGTTTCAAGATTTCAATTTTTTCCACAAGGGCTCCTCCAATGCTCTCATTTTATCCAAAGCCTTATAATCTGTCAAATCAAACTTCAGAGGAGTGATAGAAACATACCCCTTCATCAAAGCCCCGTCATCACATGCCCCCTCCTCATCGGGGACCATATGCCCGGAAAACCAGTAATATTTCTCCCCCATGGGATCGATCCGCTCTACCAGGCGGGTATGGGTAAAGCTGCTACCCTGACGGGTAAACCTGACCCCGTTGATCCTGTCCAGAGGCAGGTCGGGGTAGTTGACGTTAAGGACCAGCCTCTCCTTGAAGAAGGGGCTCTCCGCCCAAACGGGAAGAAAAAGGGATATAAAACGGGCGATCTCCGGAGAACGGTTATAATGAAATGCTGTGGAGACAGCCAGAGATGGGATCCCTGCCATATAGCCTTCGGCTGCGGCTGACACCGTTCCTGAATAGAGAATATTGTTGGATGTATTGAATCCGCGGTTGATCCCTGAGATGAGGGCCTCAAAGGGAGGTCCTTCATTGATATGGGACAAAGCGATCTTCACACAGTCGGCCGGTGTCCCTGTCACTCCCCAGCCTGTAAACCCCCCTCTCCTGCTGACCTGTTCGATACGAAGAGGATGGAAGAGGGTTATGGCGTGGCCCGTGGCGGATTGCTCCTCCAGAGGGGCCACTACTGTGACTTCATTCTGCTCACTCAGAGTCTTCCACAGAGCATGGATCCCGTCGGAATAGATCCCGTCGTCATTGACTAGAAGAATCTTCATCTTAATGTTTGGCCGGGCTCTTCAGGTCACGTTCCTGGTTCCACTTGACCCATGCGGACTGTTCTTCAGCGCTCATGGGTTTGATGGTATCCATACGGACGATACGCCCCTGGGCATCGACTTTCAGCTCCATCATCTCCCGGACGATGATCGTCCACTCCTCTAAGGTCACCTCTTTAGGCCCTTCCACTTCCGTTGGCCCCTGGATCTCACGGGGCTCGTCATCAGCAGGGGCATCTTTGGGAGGAGAGGGTTTTCCGGAGACCTCCACGTTCCCGCGATAGACTTTTATCAGAGTCCCGTCATCTCCCGTGTCGATGCGGAAAATGGTCCCGATGATAGAAGAGGAGACAGCTGTGGAATCTACGGAGAAGAGTTCGTCCTCTCCGGTCTTATTGACGTTACCCCAGATCTCACCTTCGGCCACCTCGATATTGGTCACGATCTTATCTTCGGCTTCTTCATACAATTTGTTCATATTGACCGTGGTCTTGGGAGCCAGACGGATCACAGAGCCTCTGGAAAGAGAGATCTCGGCAAAAGATTCGGGAAGGGTCCGCACCATCTCTCTGGAATAGATATCCATTTCAAGGGCCGCCTCCAGCCAGTCCGCTTCGGGAGCCTGACGCTTTTCAGCCTCTCCCTCCAGGGCTGTAATAACTCCCCGGCCCAACTCCTGGGCACCTGCAAAAGCAGTCATAAGAACGATTATGGCAAAAAGAATCATCTTTCTCTTCATATTTACCTCCGTTAGTTGGTCTATAGGAATAATATCACTGAAAAGAGCGCTTCACAAGGGGAGGAGGGCTTACTCTCCGATGATTTTTATGAGGACACGTTTTCTGCGCCTCCCGTCGAACTCACCATAGAAGATCTGTTCCCAGGGGCCGAAATCAAGGGTCCCCCCTGTCACAGCTACAACGGCCTCCCGTCCCATGAGCTGTCTTTTAATATGAGCATCCCCGTTATCCTCTCCGGTCCGGTTATGGTCGTACCTTTGCGGGTCATGGGGGACTTTTTCCTCCAGCCACCGTGCATAGTCCCGGTGCAGTCCGGTTTCATTGTCGTTGATAAAGACACTGGCGGTGATATGCATGGGATTCACCAGGCAGAGGCCTTCGCGGATCCCGCTCTCTGCGAGAGCCTCCTCCACCTGTCTTGTGATATTAATGAACGCCATTCGCGTTTCTGTATGGAACCACAACTCTTTTCTATAGGACTTCATCTCTCTCCTTTCCTTTGATTTCGCTTGACAGAAGAGGGTGAATGATTATAATTCAACCGCCTTTATGCCGAAGTGGCGGAATTGGTAGACGCGCTGGATTCAAAATCCAGTGGAGGTTAACTTCGTAAGGGTTCGAGTCCCTTCTTCGGCATTTTCAAGGCTTTTCCTTCTTCGTGCCAAGCCCCAGCTCCTTGATCAGCCTTGACAGGTAACTGGGCTGGATTCCCATCTCCCGGGCTGTCTTTCTCTGCATCCATCGGTTTTTCTCCAGCCTGAACCTGATATATCTTTTTTTAAATTCCTGCTGTGCCTCTTTGAAGGGAAGGGTGTAGAGTTCTGAGTCTCTTTGTCCCGGCAGGAATCCCATGGGCCGGATATGATCCCGGACATCTTTCAGGCGTAGGGGCCCCTCCCCGGGATAAAAGACAAGGATCCTCTGGATATTGTTGTAGAGCTCCCTGATATTCCCGTGCCACTCAAAACTCTGCAAAGTAGCCATCAGCTCTTCATCTATCTCCGGGATAGTGCCTAATTCCTGGCGAATGATAAAGCGGGCCAGGTAAGGGATATCTTCAGGCCTCTCTTTCAAAGGGGGTATATTGATGGTAATGACATTCAGGCGGTAGTAGAGATCCTCTCTGAACAGCCCTTCTGAAATCATCTCCTCCAGGTCCCGGTGCGTAGCAGCGATGAAACGGACATCTGCGTCCAGGGGGGTGACCCCCCCTAAGCGCTCAAAGGTCTTTTCCTGAAGAACCCGGAGCAGCTTGACCTGAAGAGGAAGAGGCAGATCTCCGATCTCGTCGAGGAAAAAGCTTCCCCCTTCCGCTGTCTCGATCTTACCCGGCTTTCGGCTCTCAGCCCCGGTAAAAGCTCCCTTCTCATATCCGAAGATCTCCGATTCGATAAGCTTTTCCGGGAAGGCTCCTGCATTGATAGCGACAAAAGGGTTCTCCCGCCGCCTACTCAGGTAATGGATCCACCGGGCAGCCAGCTCTTTTCCTGAGCCGCTGGGCCCTCTGATGAGCACCGTGTTTTCAAAGGCGGCCACGCGCCGGATCAGCCGGCGGACTTCCCGGAGGGCATCGGAGACACCGATCAAAGAGAGAGGCCGTTTCATCATGGAAACAGCCTCCGCCTGTTAATCTTCAAGTTCTTTTTTAACATCGCTCTCCAGGATCTTCACCAGTAGTTTTATAGCTTCTTCGATATCACTGAGTGAAGCTGTCTCTGACACAGAGTGGATGTAGCGTGTGGGAATGGAGAGACATCCCGCCAGGACACCCGAACGGGAGAGGTTGATCGCGCCGGCATCCGTTCCTCCGAAAGTGAGGATCTCAGGCTGATAGGTGATCTTGTTCTTTTCGGCTACGCGCATGAAAAAATCCTTGACGCGCCTGGGTACAAGAAGAGAGTTGTCTTTGATCTTGACAGCGACTCCCTCTCTGAGTTTCATGGGCATCTTCGGAGCATCGGGAGTATCTCCTGTTCCTGTGACATCCAGGGCGATCCCCAGGTCCGGCTCGATATTGTAAGCGGCTGCAATAGCTCCCCTGAGGCCGACCTCTTCCTGGACCGTAAAGACAAAATGGATCTCGTTGGGACTCTTTTTCAGCTGCCGGGCTGCCTCGACAGCGATGACACAACCCACCCGGTCATCCAGCGATTTGGCTGTGATCAGGCCGTTCATCTCGGTCATCTCATTGAGAAATGCTCCGAAAAGCCCCTCTTGAGCTAATTTGCGGGCTTCTTTCTCATCACGGGCCCCGATATCCACATAGAGTTTGGAAAAATCGATATCATTGGGGTTTTTGACACTCTCCACTCCCACGACTCCCCTGGCTCCGTTTTCCAGGAGGACCCGCTGATAAAGGCAGCGGACAGGGGCCACACCGCCTACGGGAGAGATTCTTAGAAAACCCTTCTCGTCGATATGAGTCACGACAAACCCTATCTCGTCCATATGGGCTGCCACCATGACCCGGGCTCCCTTTCCCTCTTTCACTGCATGAAGGTTGCCCATATTATCGATGAAAGTCCGGTCCACATAGGGTTTGATCTCATCAAGAAGAAGCTGCCGGATCGCGTCTTCGCGCCCTGAGGGGCCGAAGGTTTCCACTACTTTTTTCAACAATGCCTTCATAGGACCTCCTTAAAATTCATCAGGGCTGCTTTAGCCAGACGAATGGTATTCTTATAATCTTCTACAGCCAGAATCCCCCGGGGAGCGTGGATATACCGGACAGGGACAGAGACCACCACAGAGGGGATCCCTCCCTTGGTGTGTATGACTCCGATATCCGTCCCCCCCGAAACGGTCTTTTTCATCTGGAAGGGGATCTTGTTCTTCTCGGCTGTCTTCTTTAAATGTTCGATAAGACGGGGAGAGCCGATGGCCGTACGGTCCATAAAACTGATGGCCGGCCCTTTTCTCATTTCAGTGGAAGGACTGGCATAATCGTCCCGGGGAACATCGCCGGCTGTGGTCCCTTCAAAAGCAATGACAAAATCAGGGCGGACTCTTTCAGCTAAGAGAGAGGCCCCGCGCAGCCCCACTTCTTCCTGGACGGTAAAGACCGCCGTAATATCCACAGGATAGGATTCGTCCTCTTCGGTCATGAGCAGCTCTGTGATCAAAGCACATCCCGCCCTGTCGTCGAAGGCCTTCCCGAAGACCACATCCTCCTGAGCCTCGAAAAAGGTATGGAAGGTACCTGCGGTACCGGGGGGGACTTTGGCCGCGGCCTCTTTTTCATCTGACGCCCCAATATCGATATAGAGCCCCGACAGGGGGATGGGGGATTTCCATTCATCACGGCTTTGGAGATGAATCGGCTTGGCTCCGATCACCCCGGGGACGCGCTCCTTGCCGAGGATGACCCTTTTAGAGACAAGAAGACGGGGGTCGACACCTCCCACCGGAACGAAACGGAGCATCCCGTTACTTTCCACTCCGTTGATCAGCAGGCCCACTTCATCCATATGGGCTACCAGAAGAAGATGGGGCGCATTTTTTCGGCCGCAGGGCTTGTGAGCGTAGAGATTGCCCATGAAATCCGTTGAAAGTGAGTCCACATGGTCACGTACACTCTCCTCGATCCTGCGCCGGATATCTTCTTCATGTCCGGATACCCCGAAGGCCTTCGAATACTTTTCTAAAATATGTATCATCCTAAAACCTCCCTGTGGGCCTGTTCCAACTGCGCTGCAAAGAGAGCCAGAAGCCTGGCAGCCCGTTTAATATCCTTGAGGTCCAGCGTTTCCACCGTCGTATGCATATAGCGCAGAGGGATACTCACCTGTACCATAGGGACACCCCTTGCAGCGATCTGCATAGATACGGCGTCTGTCCCGCCCGGACGGGGGATAAACTCTTTCTGAAAGGGGACTTCCCACTCCTGTGCCAACTCCATCAGCTTTTCGGTGAGCGCCGGATGAAAATTAGGCCCGATGGCCACAGCCCCTCCTTTTCCGAGTTTCGCTGTATCTCTTTCCGGTATCCCGGGGAAATCGCCGAACGTCACGTCGATGGCTATCCCCACATCCGGGGCGATCTCATAAGCTGTCATGGCCGCTCCGCGGGTCCCTACCTCTTCCTGAACAGTCCCCACCATATAGACATCCCAGTCATGTCTCATCTTCTCCAGGATCTTCAAGGTCTCCAGAAGTACCAGGACGCCGGCCCTGTTGTCCATGGCAGCTCCGGCATAAAGCCCTCCCTGAAGCTCCGTACAGACATTGTCAAAGAGGACAGGGTCTCCGACCCGTACCTTGTTCTTAAGCGTTGTTTCATCCAGGCCGGTATCTACATAAAGGTCATCGAGAGAAGTGATTTTAGCCGTATCCCCCGGTTTCTGCAGATGAGGCGGAGTAGTTCCGATGATCCCCTTGACCTGCTCTTTCCCGTAGATCACCACACTCTGGCCCGGAAGGACGCGGGGGTCATGCCCTCCTACAGCGGCAAGGCGGATAAACCCTCCCTTATCGAATGTCTTGACTAAAAATCCGATCTGGTCGATATGAGCGGCCATCATCACTTTCCCGCCGGATGTCCTTCCCTTCTTCACACCGATGACATTCTGAAACTTATCGATGGTCGCTTCATCAGCCAAACGGGCGAAATAATTTCTGAGAAGGTGAGCCACATCGTCTTCCGCCCCTGATATTCCCGGGGCTTCCGTAAGGGCTTTCAGCATATCTTCAGTTTTCACAGACAAATCCTCCCTTGTTTGTGTGCCTCCTTGACACTGATACAATTTTATTTATAATCAGAGGAACTGTCAAGATATTAAGCATAAGGAGGATTTTATGAAACGCATAATACTGTTGACCCTCATTATCGTATCCGGCTGGTGCTTTCTGGCCGCTCAAAATGCAGCTTCTTTCTATAACGAAGGTGTTTCCCTGCTGAATCAGGGACAATATCAGGAGGCCGCTGAACAGTTCAAACGCGCTGCCATCGAGGACTCGACTCATCTGGAAGCTCGCCTCGGGCTGGCTCAGGCCTATTTCAAACTCTCCCAATGGGAAAACGCCGAAATCGCTTTGAAAGAAGCCCGGGACCTCTCTCCGGATAACCCTGCACTTCTGGATATGATGGCAAAAGTCAAATATATGCTCAAAAAATATGAAGAGAGCGCCGCTCTTCTTGAAGAGCTTTCTGTCAAGGATCCCCAGCCCGACAATCTTTCCCTTCTCGGGAACGCCTACTACCGTGCTGACAAGGGAACCAAAGCTATCAGAGCCTTCGAGCGTTCCCTTGAAGCGGGAAACCGCAATACGGGGGATTACCGTATTCTGGCTTCTCTCTACTATCAGGAGTTTAAACAGAAAAAAGATAAAAACGACCTCAAACGTTCCTTGTCCATTCTGGACCAGGCTGTTTCCATCAAACCTGAGCCGGATACTTATTATTTTAAAGGGCGCTACGCCTATTTCAGTAAAGAACTGGACACCGCCAAAGAAGCTCTGACAGAAGCCCTGGCTCTGGATCCCGGCCACACAGATGCTCTCTACTACCTGACCAGGACCCTTTTTAAGCTCCATGAATACGATGAAGCTCTTGCCACTGGACGCAAACTCATCAACAGGAGTCAGAATTCCAAATATTATGCCTTGTTAGGGGATATCTGCCGGGAGAACGGAGA
>ERZ795053.7779-NODE-7779-length-10239-cov-7.780636_pt1 | contig 10239 bp, 6 predicted proteins | sample MGYA00375137_ERZ795053 | MGnify/ENA primary metagenome ERZ795053 (study PRJEB30182, sample SAMN05720284) | activated sludge metagenome | isolation source: Anaerobic digester | place: Hong Kong | collected 2014-12-17 ... | reverse complement strand
GAGATGTTTGAGGTTCTGCTGCTCATAATAGCCGAGCGCTTTCTGCCCGACGGATTCAAGAACGTTGAGCTTGCCGACGGGTTCAAGCTTGTCCTTGAGGTCGCCGAGCATGAATTCGATGAGGTCTTCGGCCTGACCGCGCATCGTCTGCGCTTCGCCGCGCGCGGTGATCGCCTCCACGGTCAATCCGCCGAGAACGATCGAAAGCGCCGCAAGGCCGCCGATGACGAGTCGCGCCCGCCGCGCGCGCCGCGCAGCGTCGCGCTGGATGAGATCGTCGAGTTTGACGCCGAGGAGCCCTGCGATGAGCTTCAGCTTTGCGTCGCGTCGGCCGTCGCCTTTGGCGCGCGCATCGGCGGCGATGGGCTCAGCCGGCTCGTCCGTAATCTCGCCGCTCTCATCGACGCGAAATCGCAGCGCAGGCGGGAAACACTCTTCGGCTTCGCGGCCCGGGATCGCCGAAGCGCCCGGCTCGCCTGAAACGATGACGGCGAGCGTGCGCTCCTGGCCGTGAAGTTTCTTGAAGAGTTTGATCTCTTCATTCACCCAGCGTGATTTCGCAGCGTTGGGCGAGCAGATGACGACCTGAAACAGGCTCTCCGAAAGGGCGGCCTGAATTTCGGAATTGAGATTACCGGCGGCCGGCAAGTCCGCCCGGTCTCTGAAAATGGGCGTCAGCCGCCGCGGCGCGGGGCCCCATGGGGTCGGCTTGCCGACGATCGCTTTCGGCGCGACATAGCTCTCAAGCGCATGCTGCAGCCAGTCGGCCGCCTTCTCATCCGCATGGCTGTAGCTGATGAAGGCTCTGTATTTGAATTTTTCCACGGCTTGCCCTGCCCGCGATGAGTATAACCTCGTGAGAGCGATGCGACCACACCGAGAAACTGCGGAATACCGGAAAGCTGAAATGATGACGTGCGATGCCTGAATTGCCGGAAGTTGAGACGGTGCGTCGCGGCCTTGCGCCGGCGATGGAGGGCGCGACATTCTCGCGCGTCGAATTGCGCCGGCCGGATCTGCGCTTTCCCTTGCCGCAGGATTTCGCGCGGCGACTGTCTGGCGCGCGCGTTGAGAGCCTTGGGCGGCGCGGGAAATATCTTGTCGCGTCGTTGTCGACCGGCGAGAGCCTCATCATGCATCTCGGCATGTCGGGCAGGTTCACCGTGGAGCGGGGCTCGGATCGCGCGCCGGTTGAGGACAATCGCGCCCTCGGCCCCGAGGCCCCGCCCGATCCGCGCCACGACCACGTGATCTTCGAGATGGCGGGGCGCGGGGCGGGCGCGCGCATCGTCTTCAACGATCCGCGCCGCTTCGGCTTCATGGACCTTGTGGAGCCGGGAGGGCTAGAGACGGCCTCCCACTTCGCCGGAATGGGGCCGGAACCCTTGAGCGAGACTTTCACCCCTGAGCGGTTCAATGCGACCCTGAAAGGCCGCTCCGCACCCATCAAGGCGGCTCTTCTCGATCAGCATGTCGTCGCCGGGGTCGGCAATATCTACGCCTGCGAGGCCCTGTTCAGGGCCGGGATCTCGCCCCGCCGGAAGGCCGCCAGCGTCGCCGGGGCGCGGGGCGTGCGCCTCCACGCCGCGATCCGGGCGGTTCTGGAGGAGGCGATCGAGGCCGGGGGCTCCACCTTGCGGGATTTCGCGGACGCCAGCGGGGGGAGGGGCTATTTCCAGCACAATTTCGACGTTTACGATCGGGAGGGCAGGCCTTGCCCCGCCTGCGGGACGAGCGTTCGCCGGATCGTCCAGTCGGGCCGGTCGACATTTCTGTGCCCGGCCTGCCAGCGGTGACAGAACACCGCGATTATCCGTCGTTGACGGCCCCATATCTCGCCGCTATAAGCCACGCCTCGCCCGCGACCCGGGCGCAAGAAATAGCTGAATTTGCGAGACGAAATGGCCAACACCTCATCAGCCCAGAAGATGGTGCGCAAGATTGCGCGCCGCACCGAAGTGAATAAAGCGCGCCGTTCGCGCGTCAGAACCTTCCTTCGCAAAGTCGAAGAAGCGATCGCTTCGGGCAACAAGAGCGCGGCGAGCGAGGCGTTCAAGAGCGCGCAGCCGGAACTGCAACGCGCGGTGACCAAAGGCGTCATCAAGAAAGAAACGGTATCGCGCAAACTGTCGCGCCTTTCTTCGCGCATCAAGGCGCTCTCTGCATAATCCCTTTCGGGTATAAACCGCACACAAGATGATGCGTCGACGCTTTCGCGTTGACGCATTTTTTTTCGCGCGCAACGATGTGCGAAGTGCGATTTGATGCGTGTGAGACAGAAACGCTTGCATGCGTCGAATGGAAGAGTAGTGTCGCTGCAAGACGCATCTCGTGCATTACGCATAAAGTGCATAGCGTGATGCGTTTTAACATGAATGCGCGCTAGCGTTTTGAATCTCCTTGTTGTGTTCGGTGAGTGAGTTTTTGCGGCGAAGAGTCTGCAATTTCACTTGCATCTTTTTCACGAATTTTGTTCGCCGTTTTGGTTAAAAAAAATCGCGTGTAAGGCGATCAACTCTTGACCTTCACAGAACCTTCAAACTAAGATCGAACTCCAATCGCGACGCATACGGACGAATTGTTTTGAACGTGTTGCATCGTGATCGTTTCAGTAGAGTAAGCACGTTACATTCCGCAGCAGGGGAATTTGCGGACAAGATTAACTGCGCTAGTATCTGCGCGAGACAAATAAGGCATAGCGATGAGCTGGGGAATTTCGATGAAATCCGATTTTGCAATTTCTGTCGGATTAGTTAATCGATACGCTCTCAGTCGGATGCTATAGCCCAGGTCAACTGCGCGGCCTGTCAGGTCGCGGTTTTCAAAATTCTTTTGTAGTGAACTGCGCGCTTCATGGGTCTGTTTCTGATCACGTGAGCGGCGCGCTTTGGGCGGCATTTTTTCTGAATCGGGAAACGCAATGACAGACAATTTTGTTGTCGAATCCGGGGCTGATTTTCAGAAGTTCGTTGCGGCGCTTCATCGCCGCCTCGGGGACAAGATCATGACCTCGTGGATGTCTGATCTGCAGCTTGAAACCAAGACGGATGACAGCGTTACGCTTTCGACGGAGTCGAAGCTGAAATGCGACACGATCGGCCAGCGTTTCGTGCTGTTGATGAAAGACGCGTGGTGCGAAGAAGTGGGGCCTATTCGCCGCCTTCAGATCATTACGCGCGATCGCCTGAGCGCGGATGCTGCGCGCGTAGACGCATTGAAGCCGATGAATGGCGGTTTCAACGGTCGCCCGGCGTCGGCGAGCGTTCGTTCGCTGAATGGCGGCTATGAATCTCGTATTCTCAAAGGCTTCGACGCTGATCGTAAGTTTGATGCTGAGCGCAAAGAGGCGCCGCGTCCGGCGCGCGCCGAAGCGCGCGTTGAGAAGAAGTCAGCCGACGAGCATCGTTCGCCCGCGCTTGATGATCTCCTGCTGCCGATCGATGAGCGCGCGACATTTGATCGCTTCGCGGTGGATGAATCGAATGCGATGGCGTTCGCCGCCGCGCAGCAGGTGTTCGTCAAAGAGGCGCCGTCGGAGCTGACCTATCTCTATGGCCCGTCGGGCGTCGGCAAGACGCATCTGCTGTTCGCTATCGGCAATGAGCATCGCCGCCGCGCGAACGCCGGCGTTTCTTCCGGCGGCTGCGCCTATCTCACCTACAATGCGATGCAGTCGGGCTGCGTCAGCGCGGTTTTCTCGAACGGCGTTCTGGCGCTCCAGAAAGACCTGATGGCGCAGGACATCGTCCTCATCGACGACATCCATCACCTCATTTCTTCGCCGCGCACGCAGACCGAGATCCTCAATCTCGTGAACGCGTTCCTCGCAAGCGGGCGCAGGATTGTCTTCGCTGGCGAAATGTCGCCGGCCAAGCTCGCGGAAGCCGGTATGAATCCGCGCCTGTGCGACCGGCTTTCTGGCGGCATGAGCGTCGCCATCCGTCCGGGCGAGGCCTCGCTCCGCGCGCGCGTCTTGAAGGCCCGCGCGGAAATGGTCGGCGCATCAGGCCGCGTCGATGACGAGGCGGTCGCCTATGTCGCCGAGAATTTCCCGAACAGCCTGCGCGAGGCGATCGGCGCTCTGCACCAGCTCCTTCTCGCCTATGCGTCGAAGGACGGCGTCATTGGCCGGGCGGACGCAGAACTCGCTCTTCGTGCGCGCCTTTCCGAGTTCCGCCGCCCTCCCAATCTCGATGAGGCGGCTGAGGCGACTTCGATGGTTTTCGGCATCTCCGTCGATGAGCTCAAGGGGCGCGGCCAGCAGCAGCGCCTTGCGCGGGCGCGCCACGCCTATGTCATCATCGGGCGCGAAGTTCTGCGTGAATCCTTCCCGCGGATCGCGCGCGCGCTCGGCAGGGACCACACGACGGCGATGTCAGGATATCGCCGCGGGCACGCTCTTCTGGAGCGCGACAAGCGCTTCCAGGCGGCGATTGCGGCGATCCGCGAAAAGCTCGGCGCGCCCGCCCATTAAGGGCCTTCAAAACCCTTGAAAAAATAACACGCTTCGGGCGCGGATAATCGCGCCCGAAGGCGTTGTTTTGCTGGCTTTTCAAGCCCGTTTTCGGCTATAATTCCCTTTACTTTCGACGCGGCGATTCCCGCCCGCGATGCTGCCTGTCAGGGGCGCCTTTTCAGGGTGTTCTTCACGGCAGGCGCAAGGGCCAAGGGATCGCCGAATTTTCATTCCGCCGGTTCGCGTCGGGCGCCCCTCGTGGGGTTCGGTCCGCGGGCCGGGCTTCTGTTGAGCGATCCTTGAGAGAGCAATAACGCATGAAGGTGACAATTGAACGGTCGGCGCTCGCAAAGGCGCTCGGGCATGTGCAAAGCGTCGTTGAGCGGCGGAACACGATCCCCATCCTCTCCAACGTGCTGTTGCAGGCCGAAGGCGGCTCGCTGACGCTGACCGCGACCGACCTCGATATCGAAATATCGGAAGCGGCGCCCGCCGACGTGGCGGCGAAGGGCGCGGCGACAGCGTCGGCCCTGATGCTTCATGACATCGTCAGGAAGCAGCCGGATGGCGCGCAGATCCGCCTCTCGCTCATCGCCGAGGAAGGCCGTCTGCAAATTACGGCGGGCCGTTATGAGGGCTCGCTCGCGGTTCTTCCCGATGAAGATTTCCCGACGCTGTCGACCGACGACATGAAGGTGCGCTTCTCGATGCCGGCGGCCGATCTCGCGCGGCTCTTCGGTAAGGCGCGCTTTGCGATGTCGCAGGAAGAAACGCGCTATTACCTCAATGGCGTCTATCTCCACCCCTACACGGAAGGCGGCGTAAAGCTCATTCGCGCGGCGGCGACGGACGGTCACCGGCTTGCGCGCCTTGAGGCGCCGCTGCCTGCGGGCGCGGACAAGATGCCGGGCGTCATCGTGCCGCGCAAAGCCGTGGCTGAACTCTCCCGCCTCATCGACGATGCGGACGAGACTGTCGATGTCGCTGTGTCCGAAGCGAAGATCCGGTTCGGTTTCGGCGCGGGGCGGATGACCTCGAAACTCATCGACGGTTCATTCCCGGATTATGAGCGCGTCATTCCGAAGGGGAATGCGAATATCCTGCGCGTCGACGCGAAGGATTTCGCGCAGGCTGTCGACCGCGTGTCGACTGTCGCCGCCGATCGCACGCGCTCGATCAAGCTTGCGCTTGAGGCTGACCGTCTGCGCCTCACCGTCAACAATCCGGAAGCCGGCAGCGCGATGGAAGAGCTGTCGGTCGACTATAGCGGCGATCCGATCGAGATCGGCTTTAACGCGCGTTACCTCCTCGATGTCGCAGGGCAGGTCGATGGCGAGACGATGACCTTGCGTCTCGCCGATCCGTCTTCGCCGACGGTCGTCGTCGATGAGGAAGACGAGCGCGCGCTTTACGTGCTGATGCCGTTGCGGGTCTGAAGCGGCGCCGCAATTGAACGTCGCCGGGAACCGATCTGAGGAATGATGAGCGTGGCTGACGCGGCCATGAAGGCTGAGCTGTTTGAAACGCCGTCCGAAAGCGGCGCGCGCGCGCGCCTGCGCCGTCTGACGCTCACCGATTTCCGTTCCTATGCGCGCGCCGACATCGAGCTTGACGGGCGCCCCGTCGCGATCGCCGGCGCGAACGGCGCCGGGAAGACCAATATTCTCGAGGCGATTTCGCTGATCGGCCCCGGAAGAGGGCTCCGCTCCGCGCGCCTTGATGAATTGCCGCGTATTGAAGGCGCGGGCGGCTGGGCGGTTTCCGCGCGCCTTGAGAGCGGCGGCGACGAGCGCCGGCTCGGCGTCGGTGCGACGGCTTCTGCGCCAGACCGGCGCGTCTGCCGCATCGACGAATGCTCCGTGTCAGGACCGGCGGCGTTTTCTGACGCCGTGCGTTTCATGTGGCTGACGCCCGCGCAGGACCGTCTCTTTATGGAAGGGGCGAGCGAGCGGCGCCGCTTTCTCGATCGGATGACACTCGCCCACGACGCCGCGCATGGGCGCGCGGCGAACGACTATGAGCTCGCCATGCGCCAGCGCCAGAAGTTGCTGGATGAACGCCGGCGCGATGAGGCTTGGCTCGGCGCGCTTGAAACGCAGATGGCCGCCGCCGGCGTCGCTATCGCTGCGGCGCGCCGCGAAACGGCTGGCGCGCTCGCAGCCGCCGATGTCGCCGATGCGGCGGATGCTGACGGCGCCTTTCCCGGCGCCGACATTGCTCTCGAAGGCGATCTCGAAGCCGCGCTCGAGCGCACACCCGCCGGCGATGTCGAGGAAGAATTCGCAGAACGCCTAAAGGCGAACCGCCGTCTCGATACGGAAGCGGGGCGCGCGCTGCTCGGTCCGCATCGCAGCGACCTTCTCGTCACGCATCGCGAAAAAGGCCGCCCTGCAAGGCTTTGTTCAACCGGCGAGCAGAAAGCGCTCCTCATCGGGCTCGTGCTCGCCAATGCGCGCGCGCTCGCGCTTCGCAGCAGGTTTGCTGGCGGCTCGCCGGCGCCGCTGATCCTGCTTCTTGATGAAATCGCCGCCCATCTCGATGAATCTCGGCGCGTCGCGCTTTTCGACATTCTCGATGCGCTCGGTTTTCAGGCCTTCATGACGGGTACGGATCAATCGCTTTTTTCCGGCTGGGGCGACCGCGCGCAGGCGCTGTCCGTCGCTGGGGGTCGGATCACTGAAACTGAATTGAAGTAAAGGCTATATCGACTATGGAGAATACTGCGACGCCAGACGGTCAGGAGCCCAACAAAGCGCCGAACGCCTCAGCGGGCGATGACGGCGGCTACGGCGCTTCTTCGATCAAGGTCCTGAAAGGCCTCGACGCCGTCAGGAAGCGTCCCGGCATGTATATCGGCGACACTGATGACGGCTCTGGCCTGCATCACATGGTCTATGAGGTCGTCGACAATGCGATCGACGAAGCGCTCGCCGGTTACGCCGACTTCGTCGAGGTCGTTCTCAACGAGGATGGTTCGTGCACGGTGCGTGACAATGGCCGCGGCATTCCGACCGACATTCACCCGACAGAGGGCGTCTCGGCCGCTGAAGTCATCATGACCCAGCTGCATGCAGGCGGGAAGTTTGACCAGAACTCCTACAAGGTTTCGGGCGGTCTTCATGGCGTCGGCGTTTCCGTCGTCAATGCGCTGTCGGAGTTTCTTGACCTGCGCATCTGGCGCGGCGGGAAAGAGCATTTCCTCCGTTTCAAGATGGGCGTTCCTGACGGCGCGCTCGCCGAAGTCGGCCTCTCCGACAAGACGGGCACGGAAGTTACGTTCCTTCCCTCGGGGACGATCTTCACGGGCACGGAGTTTGACTTCGACACGCTCGAGCATCGCCTGCGCGAACTCGCCTTCCTCAATTCAGGCGTCGTCATCATCCTCAGGGACAAGCGCCACGTCGAGCCGCGCGACGTGACCTTGAGCTATGAAGGCGGGCTTGAAGCGTTCGTGACTTATCTCGACGCCTCGAAGTCGCCGCTGATCGACAAGCCGATCGCCTTCCGCACCGAAAAAGACGGCCTCACCGTCGATGTCGCGATGTGGTGGAACGACAGCTATCATGAGAAAGTCCTCTGCTTCACGAACAACATTCCACAGAAAGACGGCGGCACGCACCTCGCCGGCTATCGCGCGGCGCTGACGCGCATCGTCAATAATTATGCGAGCGAATCCGGCGTTGCAAAGAAAGAGAAAGTCTCACTGACGGGCGATGACGCGCGCGAGGGGCTGACTTGCGTTCTCTCGGTGAAAGTGCCCGACCCGAAATTCAGCTCGCAAACGAAAGACAAGCTCGTCTCCTCCGAGGTGCGGCCTGTCGTCGAGAGCATCGTCGCCGAAAAGCTCGGTCAGTGGTTTGAAGAAAACCCCGGCGATGCGCGCAAAATCGTGCAGAAAATCGTCGAAGCGGCCGCCGCGCGCGAAGCGGCGCGCAAGGCGCGCGAACTGACGCGCCGCAAATCAGCGCTCGACGTCGCCTCGCTGCCAGGCAAGCTCGCCGACTGCCAGGAGCGCGATCCGTCGAAAGCAGAACTCTTCATCGTCGAGGGCGACTCGGCCGGCGGTTCAGCGAAGCAGGCGCGCAATCGCGAGAACCAGGCCGTGCTTCCCCTGCGCGGCAAGATCCTCAATGTCGAGCGCGCGCGCTTCGACAAGATGCTTGGCAGTCAGGAGATCGGCACGCTCATTACGGCGCTCGGCACGGGCGTCGGGCGCGATGACTTCAATCCGGACAAGCTGCGCTATCACAAGATCGTCATCATGACCGACGCCGACGTCGACGGCGCGCACATCCGCACGCTTCTCCTGACGTTCTTTTTCCGTCAGATGCCGGAGCTCATCAGCCGCGGCCATCTCTACATTGCGCAGCCGCCGCTCTTTAAGATTTCGCGCGGCAAGTCAGAGCAATATGTGCTCGATGAGGACGCGCTCGAGGACCATCTTTATGCGGACGGTATCTCAGACGCGCAGCTGATGCTTGAAGGCGGCGAGGTGATCGCGGGCGGCGATCTCGCTGATCTCGTCGCCAAGGCGCGCAAGGTGCGCGAGGCGATCGACGAAGTGCCGCCGCGCTATTCTCGTGACATCATCGTGCAGGCCGCGCTCGCCCGCGCGCTCCATGAAGCGCCGGCGGAAGAAGCGGAAGCGCAGGCTCTCGCGGATAAAGTGTGCGAACGCCTCGACATGATCGCGGATGAATTCGAGCGCGGCTGGAAAGGCCGGCCTGACGGGGAGGGCGGCTATCTCTTCGAGCGCGAGGTGAGAGGCGTCAACGAAAGCCATCACCTCAATCGCGACATGCTCATCTCCGGCGACGCCAAGAAGATCGAGGCGGGCATGGCGGCGCTGGCGGAAGCTTTCGCCCGGCCCGCGCGATGGGTCCGCAAGGACCAGCGCGAGCGCGTGACAGGCCCCAACAGCCTCCTGCGCGCCGCCCGCGCCGCGGGCGAGAAAGGCGTGCAAATTCAGCGCTATAAAGGTCTTGGCGAGATGAACCCGGAACAGCTCTGGGAGACGACGCTCGACGAGCATGCGCGCTTGCTTCTGCAGGTGAAGATCAAGGAAGCCGACGCTGCTGACGACATCTTTTCCCGTCTCATGGGCGATGTCGTCGAGCCGCGGCGCGAGTTCATTCAGGAGAATGCGCTCTCGGCGGCGCTCGACGTCTAGCCCGGCAGAAAAGCCAATCGCTCAAGCGAGGCGCCGCGCGTGAATGCCGGCGCCTTTCTTTTTGCGCAAAATAATTCGGTGGACCAATGGCTTGGCTCAAAACCTCAGAGCGATGGCGCTCGCCTGCGTGCGCCTTGCCGCATCCTGTCGGCGCCGTAAGCGGAAAATCCTTCGGCGGCAATTGATCCGTATACGGTTTTCATGCCGTAACGACTCCCCCCTTCGCAAGCGCAGCAATAATTTTGCGGTGCAATATTCGCTTTGCGGCGAGAGAGAAATCGTATGCGCCGCATCCTGGTTAATCACCTCTTAATGGATTTGGACGAATGTCCGCACGCTGTGCGTAGACGATGAAGCATTTGTGCGTTGCACAAACTATTTCGTCGAAAAGTGCTGTTGTAAAATTGTAACGGAACCGCTTTGGCTCAGCTCTTGGCTGTCGGAGCGGCTGGACTGGGATACGCGGACGCGCAAAGGATACAGCAAGGGCGGAAACTGAAGAGTTCCGCTCGCATCGGCCCCACCAGGGAGGGGCGGCCAAAGGGGTGTTACACATGAGCCAGAATAAAAGAGTAGTGAAGTTCGCCGGCCGGCTGCTTTCCGGCGCGGCGCT
>ERZ795053.7778-NODE-7778-length-10240-cov-25.864310_pt1 | contig 10240 bp, 18 predicted proteins | sample MGYA00375137_ERZ795053 | MGnify/ENA primary metagenome ERZ795053 (study PRJEB30182, sample SAMN05720284) | activated sludge metagenome | isolation source: Anaerobic digester | place: Hong Kong | collected 2014-12-17 ... | reverse complement strand
CGAAAAAACCCCGTCAAGAAGTGGCGGGGTTTTTCCTACGAACACAACAAACCATGTGAACGGAAGTGGTATTAACGACAAACACTTTGCTTTCGTAGCATTCATGACCATGAGTGTGGTATACAAAAGAACGAACACCCCGCGCAACTTCATCGGTGATGAACGCAGTCAACTGACAACTGCCATGACGGGTTAGCCCATATCCGACACCTTCTACAGGTAGTATTGTCCAGAAATATCGCACACGAGCCACTTCGTCTTTGGCGAGCATTTCCGCTTGACCAAAAATACGCTTGGCAAGCTGGATTTCCGCCCCATCGCCCTTCATGTCGTCAATATCAACGCCGCCCAGTTCGCCATCAATATAAACGGTGCAAGATGAGTAGAATCCTTCTTTGCCTTCCATCAGCAGGTCATGGGAGATGGATAAACATACCTCAATTTCGCCATCATCAAGTTGGATTTTCCATACCAAGTCAATGTAGCCCGTTTCTACCGTGTCAATGCGTTCAAAATCGCTGCCATCAGATAATACAGATGTTGAGATGGTTTCCGCCACCTCGAACATGGCATCCTCAACAGTGTCAAGGGCAAAGCCAGCCATATATGAGCCAGGCCCCAGAGATGGGAGATTGTGGGAGATTGAGGATTGGCGTACCATTGTACACCACATCATAACCGCCACGGGGGCCGTCAACAATCTTGGTACCTGTATCTTTGCATGTGTAGTAAACGTTTGGGTTATTCATGGCGTTAGCTTACCTCAATTTTGTGGGCAACGCTGTTAACCAAGCGACATATTTTTGGTCAAATCGGCATACTTCCGTTTTGCGCGGGCAAAAAGGATTTGCAGCGTCCCGTGCGACACCACCAGCGATACAAATCGGGCAATATGCCACGCAAGCGGTACGAGTGCGGCCGCAAGCAGCATAATGGCTATCACGATTACATGCCCTAAGTACAGCGGATTGCGACGATTCCGCCATAATACATACACCAGTAATAAAGCTAGAATCACATTCGCCAATGGCAGAACAGTCATCGTAATCATAACACCACCTTTTTTGTCTTGACATACCATCTCACTGACCATGCCAGTTCCTCGTTTAGCACGCCAAGTAGATAGTCAATTCGCGCCTGTGTGGGTGGGGTCTGCTCCCATCCCATCATCTCCAATCTCACCATCCGATAAGCCTTGACCGCATCGTTGTAGCTACCGTTGCACACCGAACATGCAAACGCGGTTTCGTGATACGAACCATTAGCTGACCTTTCGCCGACCACGTTTAGCCGACCGCCAACATAGTATTCCACATTGCAGCATGGACACTTAACGGCATGGCGCAACAACTCGCCTTTAGGGTACTCGACCAACTCCCCCAAGTCAAGCGGCACGTCCAGCTTGTCATGCACACGACGCAACCGATGATTGATTTCTGACTGCCAATATGGGCTGGCAATTTTCTCGCGGAGCGACAACAGCATAAAGCGGAGGGCGCGATAATGCCCGCCATCCCACAGACTTTGATAGGTTTCATTCAACGCAAGGGAGATGCCATCTTCAAAACATAGCGCGTTGATGGCTGCTCCATCGCAGTGGTCGCATACCACATCAACAACTTGGCCGATATGGTAATAGGCTGTGTTACAGCGTGGGCAACGGACAAGAGGGTGTACATATTGGTGCCTAGTTAACTCGCTCATATCTTTATCATAGCAGGCCATCACAGGTCGTGAGGTGTCCTGGTTAACAATATTCCTGTACATAACCAAGCATAACGCTCAACGTGGTTGAGATGTCCAGATTAAAACCAATATTCTTAACCACCAACGCATCCAGTAAGGCGGCTTCAATATTCTGACGCGGGTAACATGCTGTGTTTTTCGCAAACCCCCTATACTCACCGCCAAAGTCAAGATAGCCAAGCTCATTATTTTCACCTAACAAAACACTATTCGGGCCACCCTTCTGGGAGTGCGTATATTCGGGCGCATTCCCAATGGCTCTTATGACAGCCTGTGTCAAGGGCATAATGTCAGTGGTGCGACAACCAGACCGCGCCACCAATAACCATACAAGGCATTTGTCAAACGATTCGCATGGTAAGCTAATATTGCCGTCCCATTCCCAACGCCACTCATTGCCGGTTTTGACAATATAGGCACCCTTAGTTACCAATTGTTTCATGCCGCCGCCTCTTTCAACTGGCTCACCAATTCTAGTGAGGTGAAGTGATACCAGCCACGCTCCGCACTATAAATGTCAACATAAATATTGCCACCCATAGCGGCACACAACGTATAATGCACGCCATTTGCGGCAACAACAGTACTGACCTTGAGCGAGAACTCACGGTTTACCGGCAAAGATAACAGATATTTCATTCGCCGAACAAGGGCATCAAATGCAGCCTTGTCAATTGAGGCGGACGTACTGTACCCGAACAAACATGCTTGGAAAGCGATTTCGTTATTCATGGGTATATCCTATCACGCCTAGTCCGCGCTGGCTGTTAAGCGGTAAACACTCATGATGGCAAACAGACTACTTCGTGATGCTCTTTGCAGTAGTGAAAGCACTGCTTCCGCTTCCCACAACCGCCGTACTCGCATATGTCGGCAACGGCGACCCACTCGCCCTCTGTCATGACCTGCAATCCGCCAATATTGCTCCCTGTGGCCTCCCGTAGTTCAAACAGGGTATCCGCCACCAGACGGACACCCGAACGCCGTACACGGAATTTAATCGGCTTTAAGTCCATAAGTAATCAGTTCGTTAACAAACGCCTTTAACTTGCGTGTGGTGGCATAGTGTTTGTCCCGGTTGGCCGTGCCATTCCGAATGGGCAACGCTCGTACATCACCCAAGATGGATTCGAGTTTGTTCACCACGTATGCCATGTTGGTCACGCGCTCAAACATCAATCGGCTCCATTTTGCATGGTGCGCTTTGACAAATTCGGCATTTGCTTGCGCTTGTCTCTCCATTTCCTCAAGAGAACCCACCAACTGACGGGATGAATACTCTTTGATAGTTTGCACGCCGCTGTTGAAGAACACTGTCCAATCACGACCAGCATGATAGTGGAAACCGCTGATAGCACCATCACCCCATGCCTGATTCAATAATCGGCGGAGATGGCCTTCTTCGTCGTATTGTGCAGTATGCTTTTGCTTGGGCGTAGCTTCGTGAACAGTGATAAAAGGGATGCTTGGCTCTGGCGTAGGCTGGCGAACTTCAATAGAAACCTGTCGGTACAACTGTTCAAGGGCATAGACAGGGTAATAATCTTCCCCTAACATACCACCCAAACCAGCAATTTCCTGAGCTTTCTCAATCGTGATGATGTTGCTCCGGTCGTGGATGTCCGCGTAATGCAACAGTTTGTCGTGGTTGTACCGCGATGTCACAACCAGCACCTCTTTCGGCACTTCATTGACAGCCAGCATTCCCTTGGTGACAACCATCGGTTGGCCGTCAACCACCAACCTGTCTATAGAAGTGCTGCAAACACCTACATAACCGCCACTTGGCTCTTGTGTGAAAGTAATCTTCTCATTCATATGACTATCTTACCCGATTTATGTGGCTTGAGCTATCAACCACTTAACAGATTGACAACAAAAAAGGTCACATTTCTGTGACCTTTCTGTATAGCGGGGGCAGCAGGACTCGAACGCTGCGAATACATCTAGCTCCAAGGTAGATGCACCAGTTTGGAACACTGGCTCGGATTAGCCACCAGCCGAAATCACCCCCATAACTATTTCTTCCACATAACAACACGCTGGTACTGATGCTTTGTCGGCAGGGGTTCCAACTCAGGGAATGCCTGTTGAAATTTCCAAACCGTTGCACTAAATAGCATATCAGCGACACCAAAGTTTTCAATCGTCAGACTAGATACTTCCACGCCCAGACCCACATTCGCCCGCACCTCCACTTCGACATAATTCGAGGAGTCAGCATGAATCCGAAAAGAGAAGGAGGTAGCAAATATCCCCTTACTAAACATAGGATTGACGCTCGTATCTACTATTAGTTGGGCAAACCCCTCTATGTGCTTGCGAATGCCTTGTCCAATCGCCGAGGCAGTATGTTCTCCATCCTTATACCAAGTGTGTGCATTACCACGAATGCGCTGCTTGATAACTTCACCACTTAGTTTGTAATGTACAAACACCTCGCCCCAAGACTGGATGCGATACGGGGTCAATTCAAGGGTAGTGTGGTCGAGTCGCCATGCTTGTGTTGTCATATCAGGAGTATAGCCCAATCAACGACGCGCTGCTGTCAACTGGGCTACATATCAAATGTTAATCACTGTATGCCCAACCGTGATGTCGTACCCATTCACAATAGCCATTGAAATATCGGCACGTGTGACTGTGATAACGTCCGCCCCGTTGATATATACCAGCACCGCATCCTTGGCACCGGCATCGTGGTATGCGGAATGGACGAAAACACGTTGGTACAGTTTCCCCCCGATTGACACATATTCAGCATCAGCGAGCTTCTTAAATACTTCTGTCCGGGCCATCCCCTTCATCAAATCCGCTAATACGACGTGTACGCTAAACTTTTCGGGGTCTGACTCCCAACCAGACTCCCAAGTGTACAGTTCAAATCCGTCCAAGTAATCCGCAAGTTCGGATAATGCGGAATACACAATGTCGGGAATCTCACCCTTGTTGTTATCTATCCACTGTTAGATTGCAGCAATTCTATCTTGTGCAATCTTAAAATAAGTCTCGTCTTTTTCAATTCCAATAAACTTACGGTTAAGGTTTTTACAAGCTACGCCTGTTGTACCACTACCCATAAAAGGGTCAAGTATTACATCTTGCTCGTTGGACCAGGTTGTTATATGGTCATTTGCTAATTGTATTGGGAATGGCGCAGGGTGTCCTTTAATTCCTTTCGTTTTTGAATAATACCAAGCATTTGACTTTTGCTTATAGTCATTTACTTTTACGTTTTTATTGCCAATTGTTGGTGCATTTTGGTTCGATGTTTGGTAAAAAGTTCTATTTTTTGTAGAACTTCCTTTTGTTTTACATTCTTCCATGATTGGATTGAATGTTTTCGGCGCACCTTTGCTAAAAACAAACATATATTCGAACGCTTGTTCGTATCGGTTATGCGTAAGCGGAACAATTTGATTTTTCATGTAAAGCATTGTGTCATGCAGACGGAAGCCGCATCCCATGAAAAATAACGCTTGCTTAAAACTTGTGCCTGTTTCGCTTCCCTTGATTGTCGCATCATTAACAATCCAAACAACCACACCGCCCTGTTTTGTAACTCTAAACAATTCTCTCAAAACAGGCTTCCAAACGTGTTCTCCCCAATCCAAAGTATTGTTGTATGTTCTTAAATTGTCGTAAGGTGGGGAAGTCACCGTTAAATCAACACTACTATCAGGTATCTCTTTCATGCGCTCTAAGCAATCGCCCAACATTAAATTTATCATCTTGTCACCTGCAATCTAACTTCTGCATCAACAGCGACAAGTACCCAATCGCTTACAATGCAAATTAAAAATTATTGTGGGTACTTGCGCGTTATGCGCCTAGTTCAAATGCGTTCATGCCCTTATCTTAACCCACATCCCCCGCACTGTCTGTCAAACAGAACACACTTGCACTAGAAACAAAAATACCACCCGAAGGTGGCATCTTTGCATGAACTCAACAAAACACTTACTCGGCCAACGCCTCTTGTAGACGCTGGATTTCGGCAGCACGTTCATCTTGCGTCATGGCTTTTTCAGCCTCGACATTCGCATCGGCTTGATACTCTTGCAAACGGGCTAAACGGGCGAGGGTTTCGGCGCGGGCGGCTTTCTTGTCGGCTTCGGCTTGACGGTAATCGTAAAATTCCTTCACAATTGCCATCTTGCCCTCAACAACCGAAATTGCCTTCGTGCTACGCTTGCCGGACAAACCCCGACCTTGTGCCTGTAGCGAATCCAGTTCATCTTGCAGGCTTGCGTACAGGGTATCAAGGCTCCATACCCCAGAACGGCCTTTCGGGTTGACTAATGGCAATTGGGCGACACGGTACAAGTCCAGCAGGCCGATTGATGTTAGCCACTCCCACTGTTGTAGGATGGCTTGGAATAATGGGTTATTCATGGTTAAATCTCCGTTGGTTGTCATGCCAATTAGATTAGCAGGACAACCATAGCTTGTCTGTTGTTTAATTTACAGATTATTCGTCAAAAACTACACGGTAAACCTTACCGTCAACACGCAGGATGGCCGTGTCCTTCTCGCCACCAAACCCGATACCAGATAGCTGGTCGTCACTGTCGGCAACTACCATTTTGTTGGCTAATGCGCTAAACACCTTTCGGTGCGGCATCAGTTCTGGCAACAGATATTCAGGGAAGAAGCCGGATAGATTTCCGTTGGACTTTGCGCCGTCAAGGAAAAAGTACACCTGTTGACGACCGGCACCATTGCCGTTACTCCATAGGTTGGGCGAACGGGTCACAACGGTAACAGGTTGCCACTGGTTGGTAGCCAGACCAAACACAGACCCACTAGATGATTGATGGGGCTGTAGCCCATGTTTAACAGTGAGATTGCCGTGGTGAAGCGTCACCTCTGCGACCGTCACCGTCTTGTTATTACCGAGATGGTTGGGGTGGTCGTAAGAGTACACTTCGCCGCCGACAACGAGTTCTACGCGGAACCCTTGACCTCTAACGTCATTGAAGTTATGAACCTTAAAGGTGTATGTCCCGTCAACCATCTTATCCAGTGATGGATATGTGATGTTTTCTGCACCGACTAAGTGCGTCCCTCTACTTGTGGGAATGTGGTCTATATCCAGATTGCCACCCGTCCGTCCTGACACCTTGTGGCCGTAGTAAATCAGTGTCCCCTGCGGCTCTAAGCAGTGGGCATCAAGGTCACTATGGTTGAGACGGCCTTCTTCGTTCCACACAATGCTGAACCGAACCACGCCATCCGTTTTCCCGCCACGTTCCGCTACCAAACCCGCAATCTGACTTTTTCCAGCCACGTTGCCAGCAAATGCAGCGCAGAAATTATTGCCCCACTTAAACAGTGTAGCGGCATCTGGCTCAGATGGTGCAATGAGGGACATTGCGTTGCCTTTGTGTCGGCTTTCGAGTAGCAGTTCAACCGTGGTTGCCCCTTTCAATACGTCATCCATAAAATCCGCCAGCGACATAGCAGGGGTTCTCTTGAACTTGTCGGCATTCACGTTGCCTGTGTCTTTTGCCAACCCGTCAAAGACGGATAATTCGCCCGTAACGACACGACGCGCTGCGCTGGCTACCCATACCACATCCTCGACGTGAATATCCCGTAGCGTGGCAAAACGGCGGTCTAACGACGATAGCAAACCAAGCTCCCGAACCGCATTAACCGCTTTGTCAACCATGCTTTGGGTCGGCTGAACGGTGGAACGGCGGTAGTTTGCCGGGTCAACAATTCGCACGAACTTTCCGATAGCTTCGGATAGTTCCATTTCTGCGGTCAAATCTTGTGCAAGCTGCCCGACGGACGTGTTATTGAACCCTGCGACACTATCCCCAACCTGCCGCGAACGCTTCCAAACATAAGCCTCGCGTTGGGGCAATGGGATGGCTTGATAACGCTCAATTTCGCGGCGAAATAACTGCACGCTGGATGCAAATTGGCGCAAAGCGGGTACTGTCTTTTCTTCAATCAGTTCCAAAATCGTGTCCAATGCGTCGGGAGAGAGTTCTGTTAAGCCACGGTTAAAAACATGGCGCATTGAACGGTATCTACCCATTACGGTCTCGACAGTTTCGCGGCCACTGTAGCGTAGACGCTCTGGCAATTGAATGCGGAAATGCTCCCACCGGATTGTACCAGTCTCGCATACTTCAAAGTTGAAGTCAGTGCCATACGTGATGTCTTTTGTCACCAGTGCGTTGCTGACATGCGAATCAAGCACGGCCGCTGCAAGTTGCTGGGTCACAGGGTAAAACGGGCTATCGGCTGGAACATCGAAATCCCAACCCGTATAAATCTTGCCATCATCACCGATTGCCACGATGGAACCGAACTGCCGAATGAATGTCTTGCAGCAGCCACAGTCATATTCGCGCCGTTGCCGAAACATCTTGTTATCGGCCGGGGCAAAGCTGTCAAGGTACACCGACCATAAATAGTCTGGATTTACATCCATCACAAACAGGGTGTTGTGGCCCTTAATCATATCTTGCACATGCTTTTGATGTGCCGCCTTCCATTGGGTAAATGTTTGTCTAGTCATACCTATATCCTAAACCACTTTCAAGGTCTATGCTGTATCCTGCTTAACATATTTTTGGGAAAACGCCACAGATTCCTGTGCAACATGGCGCAAAATATCGTCATAAGTACCATATTCCCTTTCGCCGTCCAGCACGGACACCGCTTGTGCTTCATCAAGAGGATAAATCTGCCCACTAAAACAGACTTCAGGGTTTTCAAACCAGATTGTCACTGCCAAGCACTCCTCTCGTGGCTCCCATCCCATCACGGCCTCAATAACACGTGTATTCGTATGTAAACGGCCCAAATACTCTGATACCAACGCTTTCATGAGCAAAGAAACCGTCATATGGGTCAACTGAATTGTATGCCAAGTCGTCATGATTGCTCACCCTCGTTAGCGACCTCGCGGCCATGTTCGCGCACATAATCATTTATCGGCATCACCAAGACAAGTTGGCCTTCAACCAAGCGATTCTCGCCAAACTGACGCTCGACACTGGCCGAGAAATAACAGCCGTCAATAACATATATGGGTTCATCTACTTTAGTTTTCGTCGTATTCATGTCTGTATTTTGCACCATATCCAGAAGTTGCGCCCCTAACCGGTATACCTCTCAACTGTCATCTTGTTGACAGTTGGCTCGTCTATTATGTCAACAAAAAGTGCCACGTGTGAAACTTTTGCTTTACATAAAGATTGGAGCCTGGACATTTAGGACGATACCAAATACCAGAACCAAAGCCTCGGATAAAGTATGGCACATAGATTCCCGCCCAAGGCAAGTCAACTTGAATGCGTCACCATCCGGCTCAATGATGGCTTCCGCATAACTGATGACGCTTTGTATATGGACAACGTATGTATCGCCGTCTTTCCGCACGCTTGGTTCATACTGACCCCCAACAATCTGCTCTGCGAATAGGCGGCACATCGTCGTGGAGGCTTTTGCGTCAACCATTGCCATTAAATGCTCAAGATACCGCTGGCGCAGGCGTAACGGGTATTTGACGGCCGCAAACACGCCAGGGGAGCATAGCGAATTGTACAGACTTCGATACGTGTCAAACACAAATTTGTCTGTGATTAGGTCAGGCGTTCCCGCAACAAAAACATTAACCCGTGGGTCAGTTAGAAATGCAGCTATCATCCGGTCATCGTTTTGTACATTACTCATAGTTTTCCCTTTCATTCATCAAATTTTATTGCACGCCACCGCAAGGCATTGAGAATGTTATGCGCCTGTTTAAGCTCGTTATCCATCAAACTCACGTCGCCAAACCATCTATCGAGCAATACCCTTACATCGTCGGGTGACAGTGGATGTGCGTCCAATGGGGCGGGAATGCTTTCGTTATACAAAATTTTCTGCACATGGCACCAGTCAAGAACTTGGCGGCTGGAAAACATGGCAGGTATTACACCAAATTGGGCTAATATCTGTTTGGTTATGTCTGTTTCGACCGCTTGCTTGTTGCACATAAAACTCATTCCCCCGACACCCACATCATCACGATTTCATAAACGGCCTGGGGTGCATCGCTGGTGACAGATACATCCTCACCACCTGCGTTGAACACATGGAACCCATCAGGCTGCAAGCCGATTTGATACACATTGCCACAAATATCCACTGCACAAACACCACCATCTGACAGGTATGTATGTGGTTGCTCGTTGGTCAAAAACTCAACAGCACCCTGAACGGATTGGCGACAAAAGATGCGGTTTACTGCATCCGCCCAGACAGTTGCCATCAAAACCAAGGCATTGGCATATGTAACCGCGCCTTCAAATGGTGTCTCGCCAAAATAATGGCACAGTTCGTCATGTGTCCACTTTTCGCCGCCACGTGACCAGCAATCCAAAATGAACTGTGGCTCCCGAACTAAAAATAATGTTTCGTTAATCATCTCAACCGCGTTTTGTGTGTTCATGAGTATCATCATAGCAGGTATGTGTGGGCAATACTGTTA
>ERZ795053.7777-NODE-7777-length-10241-cov-5.851266_pt1 | contig 10241 bp, 8 predicted proteins | sample MGYA00375137_ERZ795053 | MGnify/ENA primary metagenome ERZ795053 (study PRJEB30182, sample SAMN05720284) | activated sludge metagenome | isolation source: Anaerobic digester | place: Hong Kong | collected 2014-12-17 ... | reverse complement strand
GAAATGAGAAGGCGCCCGCCGGGTTTCAGAAGCCGCGCAGCCTCGCGCACCGCCGACGCAGGCTCGGTCAGGAAGTGCAGCACCTGATGGAGGCAGACAAAATCGACCGACGCGCTTTCGATCGGCACGGAGAAGATGTCGCCGTGACGAACCTGAGCATGAGCGACGCCCGCTTTTTCCAGATTGGCGCGCGCGACAGCGAGCATTTCCCGCGACAGGTCGAAGCCGAGCCCTGCGTCATAACGGTCGGCGAAGAGTTCGAGCATGCGCCCCGTTCCCGTGCCGAGATCGACGAAGCTCGCCGCACGCTCATCGCCAGCGAGCTTGCGCATGCGCGATTCAATGTCGGACTCCGGCAGGTGAAGCTTGCGCACCTGATCCCACTCGGCGGCGTTCTCCTGAAAGTAGGCCGCCGCCGCTTGCGCCCGCGCATCCCGGCTCTGGCCGAAACGGTCGCGATCGCGCGCGATCACCCGGTCCGAAGCGGTGCTGAGATCGGCGAGCGCGCTCAGAATGCCGGGAATGCCCGCCTGCCCGCTCGCGGCCGCGCGATAGAACATCCACGAGCCTTCGCGGTAACGCTCTACCAACCCGGCGTCCGCGAGAATCTTGAGGTGCCGGCTCACGCGCGGCTGGCTCTGCCCCAGAATCTGGGTCAGTTCGCTCACGGTCAGCTCTCCCCTGAGGAGAAGCACCATGATGCGCAGCCGGGTTTCCTCCCCGATCGCCTTGAAAACATTGAGGGTCGTATCGAGATTCATCCGTCGGCCTCGAAGATTCGGGAGATATAAACATATCCTTATATCCCCGGCAAGTGAGGCCCGGCTTCCGATTTAGTGGGAATAGCCGCTGTCGCCGCAGCGCATCACATGTCATGCTGACGAACAATCGGGGACTTATAATCGTCGCCGGCGCGCTTTAAATGGGCGTCCGCGGGTGGCTGAAACGATGTTGGAGCGAATGATGAGGGGAGTTCGGGGGCGCTTGGCGCTGACAGCGTTGGCGAGCGTTTTGATGGCGGCCGGTCCTGCGGCGGCCCAGCTCGGCAACACTGGCGACGTCGAGTCGACAACCGCTGACCTTGAGCGGGCCGCAGGCGACACCGGCGGCGCGGAAGGCGACCCCTGGGAAGGCTTCAACAGGAAGATTTTCGCGATGAACCTTTTCGTCGACGACAATCTATTCGTCCCTGCCGCGAAGGCGTATCGGTTCGTTACGCCGAAGCCCGCGAGAAAAGGCCTCAGTAACTTCCTCGCCAACGCCGCCTCGCCGAAGACGCTCGTCAACGACATCCTTCAGGGCAAGCCGAAGCGCGCGGCGGAAACGACGGGCCGCTTCATCATCAACTCGACGATCGGCTTTCTGGGCCTCACGGACGGGGCGGCGACGCTCGGCATTCCGGGGCATACGGAAGATTTCGGGCAGACGCTCGCTGTCTGGGGCGTCGGTTCCGGCCCTTACGTGTACCTGCCCTTCTTCGGACCGTCATCGGTGCGCGACGGTTTCGGCTCGGCGGTCGACATTGCGTTCGACCCGCTCATCTACATCGACACCAATCCGGCCTCGCTCGCGCGCTATTCACGGGCGGGCGCGACCGCCCTCGCCTTGCGCGAGCCGCTGATCGAGCCGCTTGACGACATCCGCTCGAAGTCGCTCGACTATTACGCATCCATGCGCAGCTTCTACATGCAAGCGCGCAAAAGAGAGATCGCCGACGGCGTAACGAACTACGAAGATCTGCCGGATATTGGCGAGTACGAGGAATTCGACGAGATCGAGTGAAATCCTAAGGGGGGACGACGCTTTCTATGATGAATGAATTGCACAGTCTGACCCGGAGAGCCGCGCTCGGCGTTAGCGCGGCCTTGGCCTTCGCGCTCGCCTTCTCATCACCTGCGCGCGCCGACCAGGCCGCGGAAGACTTCATGAGCGGCATTCTCGACGAAGCGAACATCGTCTTCGAGGCGCAAGACGAACAGACGCGCCTTGATGGCATCGAGACGCTGGTCAACAAATATGTCGACATGAAGCGCGTCGCCATGTGGGTGCTCGGCCAATATGCGCGCCAGATCACGGACGCGCAGAAGGAGGAGTACTTCCCCCTCTTCCGCCGCTACGCGACGCTCGTCTATCAGGAAGCGCTCTCGGATTATTCCGGCCAACGCCTTGAGATCGTCAATTCGGTCGACCGTTCGCCGCGCGACATCATCATCAATACCCGCTTTTCGAATCTAAGGCCGAACGATCAGTACGCAGACGTCACCGTTCATTGGCGGGTTTACCGCGACGGCGACGGCGAGATGTCGATTTTCGACGCCGGCGCGAACGGCGTCTGGCTCGCGATCGAGCAGCAAAGCCAGTTCAAGTCCGTTATCGCGAATAATGGCGGCGGAACGGCGGGCATTGACGCGCTCATCGCCGACCTCAAAGCCAAACTCGCCGGGTAAGGAGCTTTCCGGCGCATCCGCCAATGAAAACGGCCGCCCCGAAAGGCGGCCGTTCTGAGATTCCTGTTCGTCGCGAGTCTTACGACGCGTAGTATTCGACGACGAGGTTCGGTTCCATCGTGCACTGGTAAGGCACTTCGGCGAATTCCGGCACGCGGACGAAGGTCGCCGTCATCTTTTTCGGATCGACGTCGATATATTCCGGAATGTCGCGCTCGCCGCTTTGCAGCGCTTCAAGCACGAGGGCCATGTTCTTCGAGCGGTCTTTGATCTCGACGACATCGCCCGGAACGCAGCGGTAAGACGGAATGTTGACGTTCACGCCGTTCACTTTGACATGGCCGTGATTGACGAACTGGCGCGCAGCGAAAACCGTCGGCACGAATTTCGCGCGGTAGACGAGCGCATCGAGCCGGCTTTCAAGAAGGCCGATCAGGTTCTCAGCGGTGTTGCCGCGGCGGCGCACAGCTTCCGTAAAGATGCGCTCGAAGTGACGCTCGGAGATGTTCCCGTAATAGCCTTTCAGCTTCTGCTTGGCGCGCAGCTGCAGACCGAAGTCGGACAGCTTGCCCTTGCGGCGCTGGCCATGCATGCCGGGGCCGTAGTCGCGCTTGTTGACGGGAGATTTAGGCCGGCCCCAGACGTTTTCGCCTACCCGGCGGTCAAGCTTGTGCTTGGCGCTGATGCGCTTAGACATTCTTCCTCGCTTTTGACGCCCCCTGGTTCCGGAGCCAATCCCCGAAACGATTCCAACGGCAGGCAGGGCGCCGCCCGTTTTGAAGGGCCGGGTGATAGCCGCCGGCCTCACGCCTGTCAAACCCCCGGCCCCGCCAAAACAGCCGGATTCAATAGAAAAGGCCCGCATCTATCAGATGCGGGCCTTGGAAACCCTGCCAGAGGAACTGGCTTAGATCTTCTTCTTGCGGCGGGAGCCGAAGCCGAGGCCGGCGATGCCGGCGCCCATCAGCCAGAGCGCGCCCGGAACCGGGATAACGTCCGCTTCGCCGAATTCGGTGAAGTGGCTGAGGCCGAGGCCCGTCGCGCCATTATAGGCGAGAACGATGTTCACTTGTCCGCCGGACGTGTTCTTCACGTAAATCCGTTCATTGCCGAGTTTCAGGACAAGGTACTCAGCGAGCGAGTTGATCGTCGTCGGCGGATTGCTCGCCGACTTGCTGCCATCCGTACCGATGAACAGGCCGGCTGTGCCAATGAGGATGCTCAGCTTCGAAGCTTCGTCTGACTCGTTCGACGGAACGCCGTCATAGAGCTGCGCGACGGTCGAAGAAAGCGAGCCTGCCGCAGTCGGGTCATTGCTGCCGTTCGGGCTGCCGCCGGTGAAGGCTTCGCAGCTCGGCGAACAGGTGATGGTGGCGGGACCGCCCCCGATGGTGATGACATTGGCGAAAGCAGGCTGCGAGAGCAGCGCGGCGGCGGCGACGAGCGAAGCGGCGACCGCCTTGGTCAGGAAACGCATTGAACAAACCCCACAAAACGCAACTAAACCGGGACGCCCCCGGCTCTTGGGGTACTGATATTCAACTTTCGATCCAATTGTCAGGGGGCTGTTAGTACTTTTTTGTCGCAGATGCGAGAAAGATGCTTAACATTCCCCAAATGCGCGCATCGGACGGAAGCGCTTTCAATTTAAGCTCGAAACTGCGAGCGATTCTCCGTGTCCGGACGTCATCATCAGGCGATTTTGCGAACCGTGCTCGCAAAGCCGGTCAGGATTTGATCGTGAACGGCGTAAAGTCCGTATCCGTATCATAGACGTCAACGCCCTCGGCCCGTTTCAGGAATCCGACGACGCGGTAGGTGACCGGCGTCAGCAGGGCTTCCCACGCGACTTTCAAGGCGTAATTCGTCGCCATGACGGTCAGCAGCAGCTCTGTCGACCACACGCCGGCGAAAGCAAGCGGATAGAAGATGATGGAATCGGCCGCCTGCCCGACGACGGTCGACCCAATTGTCCGCCGCCAGAGATGCTTGCCGCCCGAGGCGACTTTCATTCGCGCCATCACATATGCGTTAGCGAATTCGCCAGCCCAGATCGCAAGGCATGAGGCGAAGACGATGCGCGGCGCCTGTCCGAAATTGAGAGCGAACGCCGCCTGCTTCGTCACGCCGCCGCCGAGATCGATGTTCCAGCCCGGCGCAGGCGGCATAGCGGTAATGACCGCCGCCATGCCGGCGGCGAAAGCGGCGGAAGCGAATCCCGCCCAGACAACGCGGCGCGCGCGGGCATAGCCATAGACCTCGGTCATCACATCGCCGAGGACATAGGAGAGCGGAAAAAAGAGAACGCCGGCGCCAAAAGCAAAGCCGTTGACAGAGGCGACTTTCCCCGCCCCGATAATGTTCGCGCAGACGATGATCACGCAGGTCGCCGCCATCGCGAAGTCGTAATAGCGGAAGCGATGCGCCGAGAGCGCCTGCGCGTGATCGATCTTTTCGATGTGGTCGCTCACTCGGCCTTTTCCCAGCCGGTCCAGCCCGGCCCGCGAACGACCTTGCCGGCGAACGCGCCCGTATGCTGTTCATTTTCGAGCGTCAGCACGCCGTTGATGAAGACGTCTTTGACGCCGGTCGCGAGCTGGTGCGGTTCTGCGAATGTCGCGTGATCCTGAATGGTTTCCGGATCGAAGATGACGACGTCGGCGTAATAGCCCTTCGCGAGCTTGCCGCGGTCACGCAGTTTCAGATTTGTCGCGGGCAGCAACGTCATCCGATGGATCGCATCTTCCAGGGTCAGCGCTTTTTCCTCGCGGACATATTTGGCGTAAACGCGCGCGAAATTACCATAGGCGCGCGGATGGGTGCTCTGTTCCATGAAGACGCCTTCGGGCGCCATTGAACCGGCATCCGAGCCGAAGCTCATCCACGGCAGGGCGACCTTCTTTTTCACATTGTCTTCCGACATGGTGAAGTAAGCGACCTGTACGCGGCTGTCGTCTTCGACGACGAGATCGATCGCGGTTTCTTCGGCAGGCGTTCCGCGCTCGCGCGCAACATCGCCGAGCGTCTTGCCGATATATTTCCGGAGCGCCGGGTTCCTGAAACCGAGAAGCAGCACACCATCCGGTCCGCCCGCATCGTCGAAGCGGTTCTCCGACCCTTCGCCCGGATTGCGCATTTCCTCGGCGACTTTCTTGCGGATCGCAGGGTCCTTCAGGCGCGCTACCCAGGCGTCGTGCCCGCCTTCCTGCACCCAGAGCGGCATGGCCGCGTTAAGGCCCGTAGAACTCGCCGGATAGGAATACATGTCGGCGGTGATCGCGAGGCCTTCGGCGCGCGCATCGTCGACCATCTTGATGGCGACGTCGAGCTTGTCCCAGTTCGACCGGCCGCTCGCTTTGAAGTGATAGATCTCAGCGGGCACGCCCGCCTCTTTCGCGATGCGCTTCACTTCATCAATCGCTTCGAAGAAGTGCGAGGACTCCGAGCGGATATGCGAAATATACATGCCGCCGAACTCGCCGGCCGCGCTTGCAAGCGCGATCAGCTCTTCGGTCGGCGCGAAGTTCGCCGGCGCATAGATGAGCGAGGAACCTACGCCCATCGCGCCTTCGCGCATCGCCTCGCGCGTCAGCTCTTCCATGCGCGCCAATTCTTCCGGCGTCGCCGCGCGGTTGTCGTAGCCGACTTCGTGAATGCGCAAGGTCGTCGCGCCGACGAAGGACGCGACATTGGTCGAGATCCCCTTCGCCTCAAGCGTGTCGAGATATTCGCCGAGTGTCGTCCAGCTGATGTCGAAAAGGATATCCGTCTGGTTTCTCTTCGCTTCTTCCTTCATGGCCTCGTTCAAAGGCCCCATCGACCAGCCTTCGCCGAAAACTTCGAGCGTCACGCCTTGCCGCAAGTCGCCCATGCCGCGACCGTCGATGATGAGGTCCTCATTCGCCCAGCTGAGCATGTTGATGAAGCCCGGCGCGACGGCGAGCCCCGCCGCATCGATGACTTTGTCAGCCTTCGCGCCTTTAAGGTCGCCGATCGCGGCGATGCGCCCGTCCTTGATTGCGACACTCGCGGAAACGCCCGGAGCGCCCGTGCCGTCATAGACTTCGCCGCCGACGATGAGGGCGTCGTAATGCTCCGAGCCGCCGCCGCATGCTGCAAGCAGCAGTGGCGCAGCGAGGAGCCCCAGATAGCGACTACGAATTCCCATGATCATCCCTCCCGTCTCGGCGAATCGGGAAGAGCTTAGAGAGGGCGGGTCGCAGATTGAAGCTCGCGGCCTGCTATTCGCCCGCCTGCCGATCTCGCGGTTGGCGCGACAGCGCCTTGATGACGCCGCGGAGCGTTCGGGTCTCGCCTTCGGTGAGCCCGGCGCGCGAGAACGCGACGCGCAGGTTCCGCTCCATGATCGGCTGCTTTTCCGGCGGGAAAAAATAGCCGCGCTCGTCAAGCGCGGCGAAGAGATGCGCCATCAACCCCTCGAAATCTTCCCGCGAGGCTGGCGCGGCCGCATCGAGATCGCTGGCGAAGGCCTCGCGGCCGTCAGCGCGCGCCCATTCATAGCCGACGATCAGCGCGGCCTGGGCGAGGTTGATCGAGGCGAAGGCGGGATTCACAGGGATGGAGATGACGCCGTCAGCGCGCGCGACCTCCTCATTGGTGAGGCCGGACCGCTCGCGGCCGAAAAGAACGGCGCATCGCTCGCCCCGGTCGATTCGCGCTTTCAGGGCCGCCGCGGCCTCGGCGGGATCGAAGACCGGGAGCAGCATCTCGCGCGGGCGCGCCGTCGTCGCGAGAACGAACTGGCAGTCAGCGAGCGCCTCTTCGAGCGTCGCAAAGACCCCCGCCCCGTCGATCACCGGCGCCGCGCCTGAGGCCATCGCCGCCGCAGCCGGATTCGGCCAGCCATCACGGGGGTTTACGAGCCGCAGGCCTGAAACGCCGAAATTCAGCATCGCCCGCGCCGCCGCGCCGATGTTTTCCCCAAGCTGAGGCTCGACAAGGATGAAGAGCGGCGCGGGGCCAAGCGCGCCTGCGCCATCTCGCCTCGCTATTCGCTGTTCGACCATCGCCCTGCCGTCCGCCTCTTTTTTCCCGCGCCCCCCGATGCTATAGGCGCCCGCGAGCCATTCTCAGAGCGCCCGCGGCCGCATTCCGGCGCGCCCGAAACCCGGTAGGACCTTCCATGCAGAAAATCAAAGTCGAAAACCCGGTCGTCGAAATGGACGGCGATGAGATGACCCGGATCATCTGGGCCCTCATCAAAGAGAAGCTGATCCTCCCCTATCTCGATATCGACCTGAAATATTTCGACCTTGGCGTTGAAGAGCGCGACCGCACGAACGACCAGATCACCATCGACGCGGCGAACGCGACCAAGAAGTACGGCGTCGCCGTCAAATGCGCGACGATCACGCCGGACGAAGCGCGGGTCAAAGAATTCAACCTCAAGGAAATGTGGAAGTCGCCGAACGGCACGATCCGCAACATTCTTGGCGGCGTCGTTTTCCGCGAGCCGATCATCATCCGCAACGTTCCGCGGCTTGTTCCCGGCTGGACTGAACCAATCATCATCGGCCGTCACGCTTTCGGCGACCAGTACCGCGCGACCGACATGCTGTTCCCTGGCAAGGGCAAGCTCACCATGAAGTGGACGGGTGAGAACGGCGACGTCATCGAGAAGGACGTCTTCGACGCGCCGGACGCCGGCATCTATATGGGCATGTACAATCTCGACGGATCGATCCGCGATTTTGCGCGCGCCTGCTTCAACTACGCCGTCCAGCGCAAATATCCGCTCTATCTCTCGACGAAGAACACGATCCTCAAGAAGTATGACGGCCGCTTCAAGGATATCTTCCAGGAGCTCTACGAGACGGAGTTCAAGGCGCAATTCGACGAGATGAAGCTCACCTATGAGCATCGCCTCATCGATGACATGGTCGCTTCGTGCCTGAAATGGTCCGGCGGTTATGTGTGGGCGTGCAAGAACTATGACGGCGACGTTCAGTCCGACACGGTCGCGCAAGGCTTCGGCTCGCTCGGCCTCATGACCTCGGTGCTGATGACGCCGGACGGACAGACTGTCGAAGCGGAAGCTGCGCACGGCACCGTCACGCGCCACTACCGCGCTCACCAGAAAGGTCAGGAGACGTCGACGAACTCGATCGCGTCGATCTTCGCCTGGACCCGCGGCCTCGCCCATCGCGGCAAGCTCGACAACAACGACAAGCTGAAGAACTTCGCCACGACGCTCGAAAAGGTCGTCATCAAGACGGTCGAGAAAGGCTACATGACGAAGGACCTCGCGCTCCTCATCGGCGCCGAGCAGAAATGGCTTACGACCGAAGGCTTTATCGACAAGGTCGACGAGAACTTCCGCAAGGAAATGGGGGCGTAAGCCCTTATGCGGGCGCAGGCGCCCGCATCAAACCCCACGACCATCGGCCTCCTCAAGGCGCGCCTTGAAAGCGTTTTCGGTTTCAAGGCGTTTCGTCCGGGTCAGGAGGAAATCATTTCCGCCATGGTCGGCGGGCGCAATATCCTCGCCGTCATGCCGACGGGCGCGGGCAAGAGCCTGTGCTATCAACTCCCCGCCCTTGCCGGCGAAGGCCTGACCATCGTCGTCTCGCCGCTCATCGCGCTCATCGACAATCAGGTCGCCCAACTCCGAAGCGTCGGCGCGCCGGCGGAAGCCGTTCACTCCGGCCGCCTGCGTGAAGATAACGTTGCGGCGTGGCGGCGCGTCGCCTCCGGCGAAACGCGCCTTCTCTACATGTCGCCAGAGCGGCTGATGACGCCGCGGATGATGGAAGCGCTGGAGCGCCTCAATGTCGCGCGCTTCGTCATCGACGAGGCGCATTGCATCAGCCAGTGGGGGCATGATTTCCGCCCCGATTATCTCGGGCTCGGCATTCTTCGCGAACGCTTCCCCCGCGCGCGCATCGCAGCCTTCACGGCGACCGCCGACCGACGCACGCAGGAGGACATTCACTCACGCCTTCTGGGCCCGGACGCCGCCGTCTTCGTCCATCGGCTCGACCGGCCGAATATCGAAATTTCGATTGAACCAAAGCGCGACGCGCAGGCCCGACTTCTCGACCTCGCGCGCGAACACAAAGGCGAGCAAGGCATCATCTATTGTCTTTCGCGCAAGGGAACGGAAGAGACCGCCGATTTTCTTTCCGCAAATGGAGTCAAAACGCTCGCCTATCACGCCGGCCTTGATGCGGCGACGCGCGCCGAACGGCTCGATGCGTTTCTCTCCGAGCCCGATCTTTCAATCGCTGCGACCATCGCTTTCGGCATGGGAATCGACAAGCCGGACATCCGCTATGTCTTCCATCTTGATATCCCCTCATCCATCGAGGCCTATTATCAGGAGATCGGGCGCGCCGGCCGCGACGGCCTTCCCTCCCGTGCGGTGATGCTGTTCGGCGCAGGCGACATATCGCGCCGCATGCGGATGATCGATCGCAATGAAGGGCCGGAGCATGCGAAGCGCGCCGAGCAGCGCCGCCTCCTCGATCTCGCCGCGCTCTGCGAAGGCGATGGCTGCCGCCAGCAGGCGATCCTCAAACATTTCGACCAGGAAGCCCCGCCTTGCGGGAATTGCGACAATTGCCGCAATCCGCCGACGCTGAGCGATGCGAGCGCGCAGGCGCGCCTCGCCCTTCAGGCGATCGTCGAGAGCGGCGAGACCTATGGCGCCTCCTACATCACCGAAATCCTGCGCGGCGCGGACACGGAAAAGGTGCGCGCACGCGGACACGAAGCGCTTGCGGCTTACGGAGGTGGCGCAGGCGAACCCGCCGCATTCTGGCGTTCGCTGTTGCG
>ERZ795053.7776-NODE-7776-length-10243-cov-4.853357_pt1 | contig 10243 bp, 10 predicted proteins | sample MGYA00375137_ERZ795053 | MGnify/ENA primary metagenome ERZ795053 (study PRJEB30182, sample SAMN05720284) | activated sludge metagenome | isolation source: Anaerobic digester | place: Hong Kong | collected 2014-12-17 ... | reverse complement strand
TATGTCGCTAATCTATTTATCGTGGTCGGAACCGTCTCTCATTTGATGATAGCCAGAGCAGCCCTATCACCAGAAGGCTTTCCCAATTGGCTGGTCGCGCCCTGGTTTATTCTTTTGGCTAACTACTTGCCCCTGACCATTGGGGTTACCATTGGCTTATTTGTCACCTGGCGTTACTGGAGTTGGCTAATTACAGAATACGCCCGACAATAGCCATCGAATGGTCAACTAATCTAACAATCAACTAAATAATCGGGTAGCTAGTTTCAAGTTAAACTACCCGATTATTTTATTAACCATCTTGTTTCAGCTTGCCAAAAAAGTAACGTCTGTAGCTTTAATATGACTGTACTAAGCACCCACAAAGAGAAGCGATCGATGCCTCCTCGCGATCTTAGGCCCACAATTTTCACGATGCCGAAAATTGATCTGCATCGCCACCTGGAAGGGAGTCTGCGGCTCTTTACATTAGCCGAAATTGCTCATGAACATGGGGTCGATTTGCCGAGCATGAGTCCGGAAGAACTCCGTCCTTATGTGCAGTTTGTTGATGACGAAGCGCCTGACTTTTTGAATTTCTTATCCAAGTTTAGGTTACTTCGCCGCTTCTATAGCAGCCGTGAAGCTGTGGAGCGCATTGCTTATGAGGCGGTGGTCGATGCGGCCAACGATAACATCAAATATCTGGAACTACGGTTTAACCCTGTGGCTTTGGCGATGAATCAGGGTTTCAATTTTGAAGATGTGGCCGATTGGGTGGTTATGGCCACGCAAAAAGCCCAAGAGGATTATAACATTCAAGTGCGGCTTATTGTTCAGATTGGCCGGCACGAACCCCAATATGCCCGCCAATTGGCCGAAATCGCCGTTGACCGGCAGGCCGGAGGCATTGTTGGGCTGGACCTGGCCGGCGATGAAATCCACTACCCCATCACTAATTTTATCGATGTCTTTCAATGGGCCAAAAAACAAGGGCTGCACGTTACTATCCATGCGGCCGAAGCGGGCCCGCCCGGCAACATTAAAGACGCCATTGAAAAGCTGGGCGCTGAACGTATCGGTCACGGCGTTAGAGCCAGAGAAGACATCGCCATTATGGACCTGCTCAACCGCAAGCAAGTCACCCTCGAAATCTGCCCGACCAGCAATCTACAGACCGGCATCATCCCGAAGTTGGGTCAACATCCGCTGTTGGCCTTTTACCGGCTGGGTATTCCTGTTACGGTTAATACGGATGATCCCTCTATTTCTAACATTACCTTAACTGATGAATTTTTGGTTGCTACGGTGAATGTCGGTGTCCCATTCCGAGACTTGTGTAAAATGGTTATTTTTGCCGCGCAAGCCGCTTTTTTGCCGGAAGCGGAAAAAGCCGCTTTGGTTGACTGGTTTCGAACGGCGTTAAAAAAATATGTTCCAGATTTGCCCTAATGGGCTATAATTTACCAATTTGAGAGAGAGATGGACAATGCCTATACTTCAAGACTTAGAGTATCATATTATCAGTGATGGGGTCAGTTGGACCGATGGGGGCGGGGCCTTTGGCCTGGTCCCCAGGACTATTTGGGCAAAACAGCTACCCCCTGACGATCAAAATCGGATTCCGCTGAGCCTCACTTCGCTACTCATTCGCTCTGAAGGGAAAACTATTTTGGTCGATACCGGCTACGGACGAAAACTGAGTGATAAAGGCAAGCAAGTGGCGGGCTTGGTCCGCGCCGAGGGTGATTTATTAGAAGCGCTAGCCCGGATGGATGTGTTGCCTGAAGACATCGATATCGTGATCAACACCCACCTCCATGCCGATCACTGCGGCGGCAATACAATTGAGCAAAACGGCCGGCTGGTACCCGCGTTTCCAAACGCGCATTACTATATCCAACGGCTGGAATGGGCCGATGCCATCGCCCCCAATGAGCGTACCCAAGCCACCTATTTACCCGACAACTACGCCCCCCTACAAGAAAACGGTCACTTAAAACTAATCAGGGGCGACACCCAGATCACCCGTCACGTTCGCACCGCTGTTACACGGGGACACACTCGAGCGCATCAGGTGATTATTATTGAGGCTGGGGGACAGACGCTTATTTTCATGGCCGATCTGGCCACGCTTCATTACCAATTTCAACGATTAGCCTGGGTAACGGCCTATGATGTTGAGCCGTTGGAGACCATTGAAAGCAAACGGTACTGGCAGCAGTGGGCCTTAGCGAATAATGCTGTACTCATCTTCCAGCATGACACCCAAATACCCATGGGCCAACTTGTGCGAGATGGAAAAAGATTGAAAGTCGAACCGATATCGATCAGTTAGCGGCGTTCCCATTCTTTAATCGAAGATTTGATCAGATCGCGTACCGCCGGATCGGTAATCTCATCGGGGCTGCTGTAATAGCGGTTATTGACCTTGATCCGAATGCCGCCCCCGGGATCGGACGAAATAACGATCTCATTGCTCTGTTCCAAGGGCGAAGAACGTAGCCTGGCCTGCACGATATCGTTGATCTCATCAGCTAGATTGAGGGTAGGTATATTCGCCGGCGGAGAGGGAGGTTTAATTACACCCAAAAGGCCGCTTTTTTGGCGTAGGGTTTCGCTTTCAATGCGGCTATCTTTTAATGACGCCAGGAGTTTATGTTCGACATCTTCTGGCGATGGTACCGATACCTGACCGGCTGTAGGAGCAGGGGACGGAAGATCGGCCTGACGGCTGACCATCGGCATAGGCAAGTTGCCTGTTTTTGGAACAGAGAGGGACTTGATGCCGGCCGGAGTGGCAATCACCCCATTGGTAAACGCTAAGAGATGGGCGGTAAGTTCCAGGATATATTGACCTACCTTTTTGTCGGAAACATCGGCAAGTTTAGTGTACCGCCGGCCATCAACTTCTACGACAAGCTGACCGGATTGGTCACGGAGCAGCCTTAGTAGTTCGGCCGAATCCGATAACACCGCCGAGGCTGGTGGTGCAGCCGGGCTAACCTCTTCCAATCTGGCAGCAAGATCAAGGTTTGGCTTATCCTCTTCTGATTTCATCGTAGTGACCGTTTCTTCAACTGACTTACTCAAAACCCCCAAATTCAAACTGTCGCTTGAAGAAGAATGCTTCTTTTTAGAGACACGAGAAGCTGTATCGGCAGCCGGAACGGAGCGCGCCGATTTGTTGTCGTCAGGTGGCTCTCCCTTGGGCGGGATGCCCAGTTTCATTTGAGATTTTTTGGTTCGGCGGTTAAATGAAAAAATAATAAAAGCGGTTAAGAGTAGCGCCCCGATACACGGAACACTCATCAAAAAAAGAATCTGGGTAGGAGGGGCACTGCCAATAAGATCTTCCATAGCATTATTACGGTGGTTAATTGGTGGATAAAATTTTTTCCTCTAATAAAGTCAAGAATTCGCTTAGGATCATAGCCGTCGCTCCCCAAACTTTGTGTCCCAAGATTTCAAAGAAAGGGATCTGGCGCGTCCCATAGGTTTCAAAATGCCACATTTCTGATTTCTGAATAGCCGGGTCTAACAACAGGCTTAACGGCGTTTCAATTATTTCGGCCACTTCGACAGCATCGGGTATAAAAGATGGGCGAGTTGAGCAGAAAGCAACAAACGGATAAATACAAAAATTACTCGGAGGAATATATAAGGACGACAACTGCCCGATCACTTTTAAGGACTCGGGCACGACGCCAATTTCCTCATTCGTTTCACGTAAAGCGGTATCGACCAAAGCCTCGCCTTTTTCACGCCGGCCGCCGGGCAGCGAGATTTGTCCGCCATGAACGCCAGGATACTCCGGCCGGCGGGTTAATACAAAGTAGAAATCTGACCGTTTATTTTGATCGATCATGGGATAAAAGAGCAGTAAAACGCTAGCTTCTCGGCAATCGTCCGGTTTATCCCATCGATTCGCAGACTCGCCAATCGGTTCGGGCGCCATTCTTAATTGACCAGGTACGCCAGGTAACGGGCCTTTGAGCGCCTGGTGGATATTATTGACGGTGATAACGGCAAGATTTTTTTTAGTGACCAACAATAATATGCTCCTCTATCTGTTCGGGGTGGCTTTCGACAGAGGCCTTAAATCGATTCATATTCTGTTGGGCTATTTCAGGATTATTTAACTGCTGAAGAAATAGATCGGCCAGAACTTCTACAAAGCCGGAAGCAGGCGTATATTCCACGCTAACTCGCATGGCCGTCGCTTGAGCGCCAATTGAATTCAAGTTAATCGTCCAAAGACTGTTAACGTCGCCGTAAGTTTTGGTGATTAGCAACGACTCAGTCTGCTCCATGACTTCGCTCGTGCCGCTAAAATTAAAATCACCCACGGAATAATGCCAATTGTAGGTCATCCCCACGCCCTGGCCTTGGATATTTTCGATGGTCCCTTCGACACTAGCCCAGTTGGGGATGTCGGCCACATCATTCAAAGCAGCCATCACCCTCTGCATCGGCGCTTTAATGAGGATAGATTGTTCTACGACGGGCATAAATGAGTCATCTCCTTAATATAAGTTTTATACCAACCATTGTAACATGTAGATGTAACTATATCAAGGTTGCTCAAAAACGAAAATTTTTGGCCACCTATACCTCCACCCTATCGATTTTATCGGAGCAAATAAAAAAACGACAGTACTTTTGGTGCATACCCATTGATTCTTAGGCCACTCAGTTGTACAATGTTAAAAAACTTAGCGATCTAAAAATACGGCCAACCACAGCTCACCGGTTAACTTTTATGGTATAATTATGATCGTACCTTTAACAAGGTTTAGAGTTTACCATAGCCACACAAGAATATAGCCAAATTCCTCCTAAGTAATAGTTTAATACCTAACGAAAAGGAAAACGCTGGAGATTACAATATGAGCCATAAGCTACTGATTATTGATGATGATGTTCAACTATGCGAACTTTTACAGCTTATGCTAGCTAAAATGGATTTTGAAGTAGAAATCGCTCACGAAGCCGTGACCGGATTAAAAAAGGCCTATTCCTTAAAGCCGGATGCCATCGTTTTAGATATTATGATGCCCGGTATGGATGGCTGGCAAACTTGTCAACGCTTCAGGGAAATGACAGATGTCCCCATCGTGATGCTGACCGCACTTGGTTCAGAAGATGAAGTCATCAAAGGGCTTAATCTCGGCGCCGACGATTATTTGGTTAAGCCCGTCACGGCCGATGAGTTAGGAGCGCGAGTTCGGGCGCTGTTGAGACGCGTCTCGCGCTCACACAACAACACAAATAGCCGCGAGCCAATTCTGACCCATGCTAATCTTGTCATTGATTTAGATAAATATGAGGTAACCGTTGACGGCAACCGAGTTGATCTCAGCCCCATTGAGTTCAAACTATTGTCTGTACTAGCGAAATATAAAGGACGCGTCTTGCCTCACGAATTTTTGCTGACAGAAGTATGGGGACCTGAGTATGTTGGCGAAATCGATTACTTACGCTTGTATATTAGCTATTTACGACGTAAACTAGAAAAAGACCCTTCAAATCCCGACCTCATCCAAAATGAATGGGGGGTGGGTTATCGCTTTGGCTAGATATCAGAGGACATACCTCTAACTTTTTTCTAATAAACTTCACACATCTTTATCATTAAAAACTGTTACATTAGTAACAATTATACTCTTTCATTTTCTAACAGATCTTATATCTACTTCATCAGTTTTTAGACAGTTTTTGTGATTAGAGTACGGTGTGTCTATAAACAGCATTTCCACAATAAAATCTAAGTCAAACCCCATATGGCATCACGCGGGAAATACTCGGCAAGAACTGGCTGAGTTCATAGAAGTTGTCAACCACGCCGTGTGGTTGGTAGACTCTAATTTGCACTTTACAGGACAAAACGAAGCTGCCAGAAAAATGATGGGCTGGCCAACCAGCGAGATTAATGGCCGTCCACTCAATGAACTTATCACGCCCAATCATGAGGCGCTGGCACAGTTCGCTCAAATAATCAACCAGGCTATTCATCAGCGTTGTACGCTTACCCTTGCCGAAGGACTGTCTTTGCCAAGAAAAACCGGTGGTTCGGTGTTAATAGACGGCAAAGTTATGCCTATCCTCCGTGGTGATCAAGCCATAGGTGCTATTTGTGCCTTTTGGGAACTGTACCCCGGAAAAGATGATACCTATCTAAGATACGAATTTGCTAATATGGCCTCTCACTTGTTTCGTACCCCCCTCAGCTATATTCAAGCTTCGATTGACTTTTTGATGAGTTCAGATTTAGATGTTCAAGAAAGGCAAGCCATCTTGAGCAAAATGAGGACTCAAAGTCAACGTCTGGCCAAATATACAAACGAGTTATTAAAACTATTACGCTTGGAAAACGAAGATGTACTTTCCTGTATCGAGCCGGTAGAGTTGTTACCGCTTATAGAACGGGTACTCACTTTGATTCAAAGTGAGAAACCCCGTCATCGACTCCAATTAATCAACTCAAGCATGCCCTCCTTCCCCATAATCGCTGCCGATCCGACTAAAATTGAACTGATACTTCTTAATCTTTTACTTAATGCGGTTAGACGTTGCCCATCCGGAGGGGAAATCAAGATAGAACTACATAACCAAGACTCTAACATCGTCATATCTGTGGCTGACGACGGTGAATTTATTCCAGCCAGACAATTGCGACGAGTCTTCTGGCAATTCTATCCTGTAGATGACGAGTTGGATAAAATGCCGTCAACTTATAACTTAGGATTGTATAACACTAAACGGTTGGTTGAACTACAGAGAGGCCGTATTTGGGCAGAAAGTTATCCCGGACAATATTCGCAGTTTAGCTTCTCTATACCTATTTGGGAGCAAGAGTCAAATGATAAAGATATTGCTAATCGATCACAATGAAACCACGGTTGAAGCTTTAAGAAATTCTCTTGAAAAAGAAGGCTACTATTTTTATGATGCCGACAGCGGCCAGGCCGGTCTGAAAGTGGCTTGGCAACAATCACCTGATTTGGTAATCCTTGATCTGACAACACCGATGACGGATGGTTTTGAAACGTGCCGCCGGCTGCGTGAATTAGGTGTGCCTTCGATTCTAGTAAAAAGTCCCAAACATGATGAAAAAAGTGTAGTCAAAGCGCTTGAAATGGGCGCTGATGATTACTTACACAAGCCGGTGGCCGTTCCCATCTTACTGGCTAAGATTCGTACGCTTTTACGACGGCATAATCAGAACGGCTCAGAGAATCGATCGGTCTACTATGATGGTCAGTTATCGATTGATTTAGAAAGCCGTCAAGTTAAGCTACGTGGACAAGTGATCAAACTCACCCCAACTGAATTTCGCCTGCTCTCAATACTCATGCGCCGGGTTGGCCGAGTGGTAACTCATGAAGAGCTAATCCAAGAAATCTGGGGCACTGAGAAAGATGTCGGGTTGGGGTCGCTAAAACTATACGTTCACTACTTGCGTCAAAAAATTGAAGACAAACCTAAAAAACCTTACTACCTCCTGGCCGAGTGGGGCATTGGGTATCGTCTGCGTGAACCCAAGTCTGAAGCGATGCTCCGTTCGGCTAATTAAAGCGATCCCGATTATTGGCCGCAACATCGTAACCCTTTATATAAAAAAGGAGCCTATGGGCTCCTTTTTTTTACATTCCCATAACACCACCAAGTCTAACCTTTTTCATAGTTTACTCCTATTCAGTCTATATAAAATGCTGTTAGACTTTAGACAGTTGCTCAAAATGTAGTCAACTATTTTATTTAGGCTGATTTTATTTCAAAACGACATTAATATTTTATGGGAACAAAACTGTTGGAGGTAGCAGGGTGACAACACAAACCAATACTGCTCGACTTAACGAGTCCATACCGGTAAACCTAAGTAGGCAATCGGCCCACCAAATTACTCTGCTCGCTCTATTGGCATTTACCGATTTAATTGCGGTAACATTTGGATTCTTTTTAGCTTATATCATCCGATTTGAAATAGGCATTTCCTGGATGTACCAACCTTTGGAGTCACCCATTGATTTCTACCAATCATTTGTCTTTTTTATTACACCAAGCTGGTTGATAATATTTGCCGTATTTGGTCTATATGACTCCAAAAATGTATTTAGTGGGATGAATGAATATGCGCGTGTTTTTAACGCCTGCACATTCGGGATGATGTTTATTATTGCTTTAACCTTTTTATACCCCACGTTAGTTATAGCCCGGGGCTGGGTTATTCTGTCCTGGTTGCTTATCAGCGCCAGCACAGGCTTAGCGCGATTTGGGTTTAGGCGAGTTGTACACCAACTGCGGAATCGCGGTTATTTTGTAAGAAAAGTCATTATTATTGGGGCCAATGAGGAAGGCCAAGCCATTGCCCACCAATTCCAAAGTAATATCAAAGCCGGCATTAAGGTTATTGGATTTATTGATGATAAATTCAATCCCGGTAGCGAACCTGTTAAACGCATTCCAGCTCTCGGTTCAAGTGATTCGATAATCAATTTGGTTGAACAATATAAACCTCAAGAAGTCATTATTGCCTCAACTGCTTTGGGGCGAGAGAAGCTTCTTGATTTGTTCCAAACGCTCGACTCGCTCGAAATTCCGGCCCGTATGTCTTCGGGACTTTATGAAATTCTCACAACAGGTGTTCAGGTTCAGGAAGTTGGCAATGTACCCTTGATTAGCGTTAACAAAGTTCGACTGACCGGAGCCGAAATTGTTCTCAAAAGAGTGTTGGATATTGTTGGGGCTACTGCCGCAATTTTAATATTCTTACCCCTTATGATCACGATAGCCATTGCCGTAAAACTGGACTCGCCTGGTCCCATTATTTACCGACGCCGAGTAGTTGGCGTCGGGGGTAAACTGTTCGATGCCTTCAAATTCCGCACTATGGTAGTTGATGCCGACAAAGTTTTGGCCCAAAATAGCGCCCTACTTAAAGAATTCGAACAAAACCACAAGCTCAAAGAGGATCCACGCGTAACTCGAGTCGGAAGCCTATTGCGCAGGGCTAGCCTGGATGAATTACCCCAACTATTCAATGTTCTATTTGGCCAAATGAGTTTAGTTGGACCGCGCATGATTACCAGTCCGGAACGCGCCTATTATGGTAAGTGGAGTATGAACCTCTTCACCGTCAAACCGGGCATGACCGGTCTGTGGCAGGTTAGCGGCCGCAGCAACGTTAGTTATGAAGAACGCGTCAAATTAGATATGCATTACATTCGAAACTATAGTATTTGGCTGGACATATATCTACTGTGGTTAACCATTCCCGCTGTTCTGCAGCGTCGCGGAGCTTTTTGATTACGCCAAGCGATATTCTTAGGCTAGACCTCTCTGGTACAAGCCCTAAAAGCATCTTTCAATTGTGTAATTCATTTTCTTGACCATTCTAATCTAACTCGATAGTAGTTCCATTTAATATCATCAGGGAGAATCTCTACAAATGATTAAGACGATGCAGAACATAGCCACCTATTTCGCCGAAATCCAAGAAGTTGTCGCGCAATTACCGACTGAATCCATCAATCAAATTATCGATATTTTGCTGGAAAGTGCCTCAGCCGGCCGGAAAGTGTTTATTTTCGGCAATGGTGGCAGCGCTTCAACCGCATCTCATTTTGCTTGCGATTTATCAAAAAATACCATGGTTGATAATGCGCCTCGATTTCGAGTGATTGCCCTCAATGACAATATCCCACTCATAACAGCTTGGGCCAATGACACCGCGTATGATAACATCTTTGCTGCGCAGTTATCAGCCTTCGTTGAACCTGGTGATGTTGTAATCGGCATAAGTTGCAGCGGTAACTCCGGTAATGTTCTAAACGCGATGCAAGTGGCCCATCAATATGATGCACTAACTATAGGCTTCACCGGAGATAAAGGCGGACAATTGAAAGACATGGTCGATGTGTGCGTTACAGTGCCAACGCCCCGGATTGAACAGCAAGAGGATATTCATTTGATGTTGGAACATTGCATTTGCGCCAACATCCGCGAAAGACTCTTGCAAGAATATGCGCCTACCCTCACCTGGGAATCGGCTGTTCGCAAGTCGGAATTGGTTGAAGGATAATATCTGATTGTCAAACGACAATTAGAAATACGCATTAGCGACAATTAGAAATGCCCATAAAGGATAATTAGATTGGGTCAGACAGGTCAGCCGGTGGCTGACTGAGTTGTAATTGACGTTGGGCCGCTTGTTCAGCCCGAACACTGCCCATATCGGCGCCGAATTCAATAATGCGGCTGT
>ERZ795053.7775-NODE-7775-length-10243-cov-16.953867_pt1 | contig 10243 bp, 8 predicted proteins | sample MGYA00375137_ERZ795053 | MGnify/ENA primary metagenome ERZ795053 (study PRJEB30182, sample SAMN05720284) | activated sludge metagenome | isolation source: Anaerobic digester | place: Hong Kong | collected 2014-12-17 ... | reverse complement strand
TCAGCCGCAGAGCTTGACGATGCGCTCGAACTCCTTGTCCACCTGCTTCTGGCTCTCCTCCAGCCGCCACTCGTTGCCCGGCTTGAAGAGGTGGCGGAAGCGCACCTGCTTCTTCATCCACTCGGTGATGGGCGGACGGTCCTCCTTGGGCTTGTACGTGAGCTTGTACTGCCCGTCCTCCACCTCGAACAGGGGCCAGAAGTTGTTCTCCACGGCCTCCTTGCACAGCTCCATGCCCAGGGCGGGATCGAAGCCCCAGCCCACGGTGCAGGGCATCAGGATGTTCAGGAACGCGGGGCCGTCCACGCTCAGGGCCTTCTCCACCTTGGCCTGCAGGTCGCGCCAGTGGAAGGGCGTGGTCTGGGCCACGTAGGGGATCCGGTGCGCCACCATGATGGCGGTCAGATCCTTGCGGTGCTGCTCCTTGCCCTGCTTCACGGCGCCCGCCGGCGAGGTGCTGGTGTGCGCGCCGAAGGGCGTGGCGCCGGAGCGCTGGATGCCCGTGTTCATGTACGCCTCGTTGTCGTAGCAGACGTACAGCATGTTGTGGCCGCGCTCCATGGCGCCGGACAGCGACTGCAGGCCGATGTCGTAGGTGCCGCCGTCGCCGCCGAAGGCGATGAAGTTCATCTTCTCGCGGGGCACGGGCAGGTCGCCGCGCTTCTTCAGGGCGCGGAAGGCGGTCTCCGCGCCGCTGACCGTGGCCGCCGCGTTCTCGAAGGCCGTGTGGATGAACGGCGTCTTCCACGCGGTGTAGGGGAAGATGGTGGTCACGACCTCCATGCAGCCCGTCGCACCGCCGACGACCGTGTCGGGGCCGGCGGTCAGCATGATCTGGCGCAGGATGTTGGCGCCGGTGCAGCCGGCGCACGCCCGGTGCCCGCCGGACAGGAGGTCTTCGTTCTTGGAAAGCGTCTGCAGATTCACAGCCATGTCGGCACCTCCTCTAGAGCCGGACACCCAGCAGGTTGACGTCCTCGGACTTCTGGCCCCCGGCGATGGCCTGGAGCTGCGCGATGAGATCCTCGATCTGGGTCGTGTCGGTGTCGCGGCCGCCCAGGCCGTAGATCCAGTTGTGGATCTTGGGGGCCTTGGCCTTGCCGTACAGCGCGGAGCGGATCTCCATGAACAGCGGCCCGCCGTGGGCGCCGAAGCTGGCGGACTTGTCCATCACGCCCACCACCTTCGCCTTGCCCAGGGCCTTGGCGATGGTCTCGGCCGGGAAGGGACGGAACATGCGGATCTTCACCAGACCCACCTTCACGCCCTTCTCGCGCTGGGCGTCGATGACGTCCTTGGCGGTGCCGCAGGTGGACCCGATGGCCACGATGATCAGCTCGGCGTCCTCGGTGCGGTACTCCTCCAGGAAGTCGTACTGCCGGCCGGACAGCTTGCCGAACTCGTCGAACACCTTCTTGATGGTCTTGGGCGCCCGGTTCAGGGCCTCCATCTGGCTGACCTTGTGCTCGAAGTAGTAGTCCGTGAGGTCCAGCGGACCCACGGTGATGGGTTTCTCCACGTCCAGCAGGGAGTAGCCCGTCTTCAGGTCCTTGGGACCGATGAACTTCCAGGCGTCGTCGTCCTCCAGGATGTGCAGCGACTCGGCCGTGTGGCTGATGATGAAGCCGTCGTAGTTGATCATCACCGGGATCCGCACGTCCTTGTGCTCGGCGATGCGCCAGCACATCAGGGCCGTGTCGTAGGCCTCCTGGGCGTTCTCGCAGAAGAGCTGGATCCAGCCCGCGTCGCGGCCGCCCATGGTGTCCGAGTGGTCGTTGTGGATGTTGATGTTGCCCGACAGCGCGCGGTTCACCACCGGCATGCAGATGGGCAGGCGCAGCGACGCCGCGATGTAGACGACCTCCCACATCAGGGCGAAGCCGGCGGAGCTCGTGGCGGTGAAGGTGCGCGCGCCCGTGGCGGCGGAGCCGATGGCGGCGCTCATGGCCGAGTGCTCGCTCTCCACCAGCACCATCTCGGTGTCCACGCGGCCGTCGGCCACGAAGTCCGCGAACTTGTGCATCATCTCGGTCTGGGGCGTGATGGGGAAGGCCGGCGCCACGTGCGGACGCGCCTGGCGGAAGGCGGTCGCCACGGCCTCGTTCCCGGTCAGCCCGACGTACTTCTGCTTCATGGGACTCTCCTTTCCGTGGCTACTTCTCTTCGCGGACCATCACGATGGCCGCCTTGCCCTTGGCTGCGGGCGGGCAGTGCTGCGCACAGATCCCGCACCCCTTGCAGTGATCCAGGTGGAAGCCCTTCATCAGGGTCTTCTCGCCGGAGGTGTCGATGTCGATGGCGGTGTCCGGACAGTAGATCCAGCAGAACATGCAGTGGATGCAGTTGTCCGCCACGAAGGTGGGCACGTTGGAGCGCCAGTCGCCGGTCTTGAACTCGGCGGCGTTGCCCGCGTCCTGGATGATGCCGCCCTCCAGGAGATCCTTGGTCGGGATGAGACTCATTCGGACATCAACTCCTCGTAGGCCCGCTCCACGGCGGACACGTTGCCGTCCACCACGGCCTGGCTGAACTTCTTCTTGAGGCGGGAGGCCATGGCGCCGGTGAGCTCCTCCAGGGAGATCACGTCGCCCACCTTGGCCAGCGCGCCGATCATGGGCATGTTGGGGATGGAGCGCCCGAAGCTCTCCTGCGCGATCAGCGAGGCGTCCACGGTGAACACCTTGCCCCCGGTGATGCCCAGGCGCTTCCGCACGGCGGCCGGCGTGTCCATGGTGTTGATCAGGAACACCGTGTCCGGCGTGGTGCCGTCGGCCACGCCGGCGGCGGCGGAATCCATGAGCGTGGGATCCAGGACGATCACGAAATCCGGATGCGCGATGGCGCAGTGCAGCCGGATGGGCCGCTCCGAGATGCGCGTGTAGCCCCGCACGGGAGCGCCGCGGCGCTCGGGACCGTACTCGGGGAAGCCCTGGCTGTGCATTCCTTTATCGAGGACCGCCTCGGCCAGGAAGGTGGCGGCCGTCTTGGCCCCCTGCCCCCCGCGGCCGTGCCAACGGATCTCGGTCATCTTCGCGGCCATCGTCACACTCCTTGCTGGACTCGGCGGGGCCCGTGCCCCGATGATGAACCCTGCCGCAAAGGTAGCGCGCGCCGGAAGTCGGTCAACTGAAAAGCACTATCAACACTAGGGTTATCCGATTTTCAACACTCGTTGTCGCCCGACGGGCGCCCGCGCCGTTCCCGACCGGACGCTTTCAAGGCCCAACTGCTTCACCCACAAGGGGATGCATCGATGACCGGCAAGCATGTGAGGACCGACGCCCACGGGGTCAGCTTCCGCGCCGGCGAGACCGTGTGCCGCGTGGAGGTGGGCGCCGGACGGCTGGCTGCCCTGCCGGAACGCCTGCACGGCCGGCCGGCCCTGGTGGTGATGGATGCGGCGGTGGCCCGCCGGCAGGCCGCGCGTCTGGATCCGGTGCTGGTGGACGCCGCCGGCGCCCCCCTGCCCCGCCTGGAGCTGCCCGGCGGCGAGGACGTGAAGACCCCGGAGAACCTCCTGCGCCTCTGGCGCCGCCTCGCCGCCGACAACCTCACGCGCGACGGCGTGGTGGTGGGCGTGGGCGGCGGCACGGTGCTGGATCTGGCCGGCTTCGCCGCGGCCACCTGGCAGCGCGGCGTGGAATTCCTGGCCGTGCCCTCCTCGCTGCTGGCCTGCGCGGACGCGTCGGTGGGCGGCAAGACCGCCGTGGACCTGGACGGCCTCAAGAACCCGGTGGGCGCCTTCCACGCCGCGCCCCTGGTGGTGGTGGATCCGGACCTGCTGGCCAGCCTGCCCCGCCGCGAGTGGCGCTGCGGCATGGCCGAGGTGGTCAAGACCGCCATCCTGGGCGCCCCCGGCCTTTTCCCCGCCCTGGAGGCCGAGGCCCCCCGCCTGCGCGCGCTGCTGGCCGCCGGCCGCGACGACGAGCCCCCCGCCGGCATCGGCGCCCTGCCCTGGAGCGACTGGCTGCTGCAGACCGTCACGGCCAAGGCCCGCGTGGTGGCCTCGGACTACCGCGAAGGCGGCCGCCGCCGCGCCCTGAACCTGGGCCACACCCTGGCCCACGCCCTGGAGCCCCTGCTCGGCCTGCCCCACGGCGAGGCCGTGGCCCTGGGCATGTGCGCCGCCACCCGCCTGGCAGCGGCCCGCGGCGTGTGCGCCGAGCGCACCGTGACCCGCATCGTGGCCCTGCTGGACGCCTGCGGCCTGCCCACCTCCGTGGCGCCCCCCGCGCTGGCCGACGCCGCCCCCTACGTGGAGCGCGACAAGAAGAAGTCCGCCGGCGCCGTGCGCTGGGTCCTCCCCGCCCGCATCGGCCAGGTGGTGCTGGACGTCAAGATCCCCCTCTCGGAAGCCCTCCCCCACCTGCATGCCTGATAAGCGACGTCCCCCGGCCCAGAGGGCCGGGGGACGAGCCGACTCGCGTGGAATGCGAATGGCGGCGCGGAGGGGCCGACCCGCTCTATTTGCTGAGCACCACCTTGGACGTCCGCACGGAGACCCCGTCGTCCAGCCGCACGAAATACACGCCGGCCGCCGCCACGGCGCCGCGGTCGTCGCGGCCCTGCCAGACGGCCTCGTGGGCGCCCGGGCTCAGCACGTCGTCCTGCAGCGTGGCCACCACGCGGCCGCGGGCGTCGTGCACGCGCAGGTGCACGCGGCCCTGACGCGGCACCTCGAAGCGGATCAGCGTGCGCGGGTTGAACGGGTTGGGGGCGATGGAGGTGAGCGCCAGGCTGCGCGGCGCGTCATCCACGCCGGTGCCCGTGGCCACGGGATCGGAGTAGCCGCCCACGTGGCCGTCCACGTCCACGGCCACCACGCGGTACGTGCCCGGCGCGCCGTCCACGGCGAACTCGGTGACCGGATGCGTCACCTCGCCCAGCATGGCCTCGGCCGCGTACGGGGGATCCGCCAGCGTGCTGCGGTAGATCACGTAGGAGGCCGCGTCCGCGGCGGCGCAGGCGTCCCAGCGCAGCATCGTGGCGGACTCCTCCAGGCGCGCGTTGGCCACCTTGGCCGGAGCCACGGGACGCGCGTCGGGGCCGCCGAAGCAGCCGCGGTCGTTGGGCGAACCGTCCGGGTCGGCGCAGGCGGCGTCGGGGTCACCCGCGTCCAGGCAGGGCGAGTGCAGGGCCAGGCCGAAATCGCCCGCCGCGGCGTCCACGAAGAGGGGGTCCGCGGCCAGGTCGTGGGCGCCGGCCGGGAAGGCGCCGTAGGCGTCGCCGGTCTGCCAGAACACGTTGTGGTCCGCGTCGTAATCCGGCAGCGAGCCCAGCAGGGCGCCGCTGTTCTGCGTGAACACCGTGTTGCGCACCAGGCCGGGGCCCGCGCCCAGGGCGAAGACCGCCGGCAGGCCCTGGTCCGTCACGTTGCCGTGGAGCACGGAGTTCTCCAGGGTGAACGCCGCGCCCTGGTCCATGTAGAGGCCGCCGGCCAGGGTGCCGGCGCGGTTGGCCACGAGCTCGCAGTTGCGCACGTCCAGGGAGCCGCCCACCACGGAGACCGCGCCGCCCGAGTAGTGGCCGCGGTTGGCCTGCAGGCGCACGTGGCGCAGCGTCACGTCCGCGCCCACGGCGCTCACGGCGCCGCCGCGGTAGGAGCCGAAGTTGCCGGTGAACTCGCCGCCGTCCACCAGCAGCGAACCGCCGCTCACGTACACGGCGCCGCCCAGGTTGGCCGCGGCGCTGTCCAGGCAGGCGTTGGCGGTGAAGACGTTGTCGCGCAGCTCCGCGCCCGCGCAGTCGTAGAGGGCCACGGCGCCGCCCAGGGTGGCGCGGTTGCCGCGGAACTCGCAGTTGCTGATGAGCGGAGCGCCGTTGCGCGCCATGACGGCGCCGCCGGCGCCGAAGCCGCCCAGCTGGTCCGCGTCGTTGTCCACGAACACGCAGGCGTTGATCCACGGCGAGGCGTTGTTGCTGAACACGGCGCCGCCGTGATGGCCGGGAGCCGGGAAGTCGAAGGCCAGGCCGCTGCAGTCGTGGAACTCCACGCCGTCCACGCCGCCGTAGTCCTCGGCGCCGGCCTGGAAGCGCACGGCGCTGTTGAGGCCGCGGATGCGCGTGGGCAGGGTCTTGGCGTCGCGCGTGGCGAAGTCCTGGCTCCAGCCGCCGAAGATGCGCACGGTGCCGTCCACCTGGATCAGCTCCAGGTAGTCGCCCGCGGCCACCATGACGGAGTCCAGGCCGGTGCAGGCCGACACGGCGTCCTGGATGGTGTGGGCCGCGGTCTGGGGCGTGTCGTAAGGAGGCGTGTCGTTGCCCAGGGCCGACACGTAGCGGGTGCGGTAGCCCAGCAGCCGGATGGGCTGGGGCGAGAAGCCGAAGCCGTCGCGCGTGTCGCCGTTGGCCACCACGCAGAAGCGCGCGTCCTGGGTGCTCTGGTTGGCCACCGTCCAGGTGTGGCTGCCGGAGTTGGGGATGCCCTGGGCCACGGGGATGTCGAACTTGCCGCCGTCCACGCTCATCCAGATGTCCACGGTGCTGCAGGCCGCGCCGCCGGTGCTCCAGCGGATCTCCACCGGCAGGTCGGCGTACATGGTCTCGCTGGCCAAGGGGGCCAGCACCTGCACGGTGGTCTCGGGGATGGCGAGCTGCACCTGGGTGGTGGAGGTGCCGATCAGCGAGGCGCCGTACTCGATCCAGAAGTAGCCTGCATCGCCCCAGCCGGAGCCCCAGGAGTTGCGGACCTGCCAGGCGCCGGCGCCGCCGCAGGCGCGGTCGTCCCAGCCCACGATCACCACCAGGTGGTTGGTCCACGTGCCCACGTCCGTGCTGAAGCAGCCGCCCTCGTAGTCCTCGAGGTAGGTGCTGGAGAAGATGCCCGAGCAGACCGGCCCCTCCATCAGCGCGTTCTTGATCTGCGTCACGTCGTTGGCCACGTAGTTCCACCCCTGCACGAAGGCGAAGGGCAGCGCCGTGGCCTGGGTGCAGGCGTGCAGGAAGTTGGGGGCGTAGGGGTTGGCGCCCTCGCGGTTCAGCCCGTAGGTCTGGCCCACGCTGTACACCGCCGACGCCCAGCCGCCGCCGCAGTCCGCGCCGTACGGATTGCACTCGATGCCCTGCTGCTCGGACAGGTCCAGGTCCACGCCGTAGTGGATCTTCATGTGGGCCTCGATCTGCCCCATGGCCGCGAAGTCCCAGCAGGAGCCGCAGCCGCCCTGGTCCTTGACCAGCGTCATGCGCTCCAGATCGCGCCAGCTGAAGTTGGACGGGAGGTCCGCCTTCTCCGCGTAGATCTTCAGGTGCTCCTGATACTGCTGCTCGTAGTCGGGCGGCAGCTGGTACCCCGTGGGATAGCGGGTGCCCTCGTGGGGCTGGGTCTGGGCCGCGGCCGACAGGACCGTGGAGGCCAGGACCAGCAGGACCAGGGCGACGGGCAGGCGCGCGGAAACGGCGCGGCGCGGGAAGGCGGGCATGGCGACCATCCTGTGGACTGATGCGAGGCAACGGCGGGGTCGGACGCGGGCGACGGAGCGCGCGGGGCGCTCCACCGCCGTGCAACATGATACCCCACCGGGTCCCGATGAGGCAATTTCCCATCGGAACCTAGGTGAAACGGCGATTTCAGGGCGATCGAGGGTCGCGATGCAGGGATCGGGCCGTCACCAGAGGCCGGCGGGATCGAAATCCAGGATCACGTCCACGCCGCGGTGCCGGTCCTTGAGCACGCGCACGCCCTCGGCCAGCCAGGCCTTCTGGGCCGTGCCCAGCTCGCCCTTCACCAGGATCTGGTGGCGATGGCGGTCCTGGAGGCGGGGGAACACGGCGGGCGCCGGCCCCAGCACGGTGAGGTCCTCGCGCGTGAGGTGTTCGCGCAGCAGCCCGGCGAGCTGGGCGGCGGCCGCCTCCACCGCCGCGAGCCCGCGGCCGGTCACCCCCAGGCGCAGCATGCGGCGGAAGGGCGGGTAGTCCACGGCGCGGCGGTGCTCCAGCTCCTCGGCGGCGAAGCCGGCGTAGTCGTGGCAGGCGGCGGCGATGAGCACCGGATGCTCCGGCTGCCAGGTCTGGAAGATCACCGTGCCCGCGTCCTCGCGGCCGGTGCGGCCGGCCACCTGGGACAGGAGCTGGTAGGCGCGCTCCTGGGCGCGGAAGTCGGGCAGGTGCAGGCCGTCGTCCGCGGCCAGCACGCCCACCAGGTCCACGCGCGGGAAGTGGTGACCCTTGGCCACCATCTGCGTGCCCACCAGGATGTCGCCTTCGCCGCGCAGGAAATCGGAAAGGATGCGGGCGTGGCTGCCGCGGCGGCGCGTGGTGTCGTGGTCCAGGCGCAGCACGCGCGCCTCGGGGAAGAGGGCCTGCAGCGAGAGCTCCACCTTCTCGGTGCCGCCGCCGGTGGGCCGCGTCTCCTCGTGGCCGCAGGCGGGGCAGGTGTCGGGCACCGGACGCGAGAAGCCGCAGTAGTGGCAGAGCAGGCGCCGCGGCCGCAGGTGCACCGTGAGCGCGATGTCGCAGCTGGGGCACAGGGCCGCCTCGCCGCACGCCGAGCACTGCTGGGTGCGCGCGTAGCCGCGCCGGTTGTAGTAGACGATGGCCTGCCGCTCCCGCGCCAGGCTCCCCTCGATCAGGTGCAGCAGCCGTTCGCTGAAGCCGTCGCGCGACGGCTGGCCGCGCATGTCCACCACCTCCACCAGGGGCAGGCTGCCCACGGGGCGGTCGCGCAGCTCGGCCAGGTGGTAGCGGCCCTCGCGGGCGTTGCGGTAGCTCTCCAGGTCCGGCGTGGCGGAGCCCAGGATCACCGCGGCGCCGGCGGCGCGGGCGCGCACCAGGGCGGCGTGGCGGGCGTGGTAACGGGGCTTCTCGTCCTGCTTGTAGGAGGTCTCGTGCTCCTCGTCCACCACCACCAGGCCCAGGTCGCGCACGGGCGCGAAGAGGGCCGAGCGCGGTCCCAGCACCACGCGCACCTCCCCCGCCGCGGCGCGCTCGTGCACGCGGCAGCGCTCGCCGGCGGACAGGGCGCTGTGGATCACGGCCACGTCGTCGCCCAGACGGCCGGCCACGCGGGCCTGGGTCTGAGGCGTGAGGGCGATCTCGGGCAGGAGGATCAGCACGCTGCGGCCGCGGTCCAGGGCGTCGCGCGCGGCCTGCAGGTAGACCTCGGTCTTGCCGCTGCCGGTCACGCCGTGGAGCAGGACCGTGCCGAAGTCGCGCGCCGCGAGCAGGCCGGATACGTGGGCCAGCACCGCGCGCTGGTCGGCGGTGGGCTCGGGAGTGCGGGCCGCTTCGGGATACTCCGGCGCCTCGTGCCGCGACGCGCGCCCCTTGGTGCCCGGCTTGGGGGGGTGGAACAGCGGCAGCACCTCGCCGGCCGGCAGGGCGTAGTAGCCGGCCATCCAGTCCAGCAGGGCGCGGCGGTCGCCGTCCACGCGGTAGGCGGCGGGCAGCACCGACGCCGCGGCCTTCAGCCGCACGCCGTCGACCTCCGTCACCGCGCCCGCCGCCTCGCGCACGCCCGTCACCAGGCCGATCACGGCGCGGCGGCGTCCGAAGGGCACGGTCACCAGATCGCCCGCCGCCGGCGCCGGGCCCTCGGCCGGCGCGAGGTAGGTGAAGCTCCGGTCCAGGGGGACCGGCAGGATCACCTCGAGCAGCAGGGTGGTCTCCCCCGCGGGGGACGGTGCGGTCATGACGGCTCCGGGAGCATGAGGTCGCGTGCGGGCGTGCGGGGAATCTAGCAGGCGCGGCGCGGTCTGCCCAGCCCGCCTCTTCGCGGGAGCGGGCTCCTGCGCCGCGCGTCATCCCGGACACGACGATTTTGAAGAAGGCGGGGCCCGGCTGTCGCCATCGTATCCGCGGGACGTCCGCCTCACGGCGTTCGTCCCATACCTAGGACCGGCGCATCACCGTGCGCCGCATCCCCAAGGAGGACGCGATGAAGCGATCCATCCCGAGCATCCTGGCCCTGCTCATGGCCCTGATGATCGTCTGCGTGACGCTGCCCACCGCCGCGATGGCGGCGGGCGACGACACGTCGGCCGATCCCAACGACCTGGGCGACGGGTCCGATCCCGGAGACGAGGACAACTCCGCCGGCGGCAACGACGGCGACCCCGACTCCGCAGGCGACGGCCTGGGCATGATGGACGATCCGCTCGGCCTGAACTCCGTCGGCGACGGCTCGTTCAGGGACGACCTGGTCCGCATGCAGCTCGCCGCCCTGATCGGCGTGCCCGTGGTCCTGCTCTAGGACCGGACGCACGGGAGCCCGCCTCCTCGCGGAAGCGGGCTCCTGCGCCGTCACCGG
>ERZ795053.7774-NODE-7774-length-10243-cov-33.580879_pt1 | contig 10243 bp, 6 predicted proteins | sample MGYA00375137_ERZ795053 | MGnify/ENA primary metagenome ERZ795053 (study PRJEB30182, sample SAMN05720284) | activated sludge metagenome | isolation source: Anaerobic digester | place: Hong Kong | collected 2014-12-17 ... | reverse complement strand
CCAGCGAGGCGCGTTATCGGCAACTGGCGGACAGCTTGGAGGAAGGGGTGGTGTACCAAAATGTCCACGGGGTGATTACCTTCGCCAATGCCGCCGCCGAGCGGATCTTGATGCTCGCCAAGGACCCGGCAAACGGGCGAATCGTCACCCATCCGCATTGGAGCGTGCTCCGTGAAAATGGAGTGGAATGGCCCGCCGACCAACATCCGGCGATGATCGCCTTGCGCACCCGACTGCCGGTCAAGGCGATGATCATGGGCCTGCGCAATGCACGGTCCGGTCAAACTCGCTGGCTACGTCTCAGTGCCATGCCGTTACTGGAAGCGGATACGGAACAGCCAGCCCTCCAAGTGTGTTCGATTTTCCACGAGATCACCGAAACCGTGGAAACCGCGCGGCAACTGAGCCATGTTCAGGAGGATCTGCGGCAAGTGACGGCGCTGGCGCAACCGAGCTTGGCCGCGCTGGCCGCGCGGATCAACGCCTTGGAAGAGAGCGGCACGGCGGGTGAGGATTCGCAGGCTTGGCGAGACCGCGCCCACGAAAGCCTGAAGATGTTGCAGCGCCTGGTCGGGAAAATCGCGACCCTGTCACCCTCTGGGGAACCGTCATCGTCGTCGTCCCATTAGGACGAGGCAGCGGTTGCGGTCTGGGCGAATTCGCCTTCCCAACCGCCGCCCAGCGCCTTGAACAAATCCACCGCCGCGGTCAGCCGGGTTTGGCGGGTCGCGATATAGCTGAGTAGCGCCTCGTTGACCGTGCGTTCGGAGTCCAACACCTCCAGGTAACTGGAGTAACCGGCGTCGTAGCGTATCTTGGCCAAATCCAGGGCTTTCTTGGCTGCCGCCACCTGCTCGGCCTCGGCCTGTTCACCGTTGGCGCTCTCGCGCAGACTCACCAGCGCATCGTTCACTTCCTGGAACGCGGTCTGTACCGTTTTTCGGTAATTGGCCACCACCTGCTGGCGATGGGCCGTGACCTGATCGACCTGCGCGGAGATCCGCCCGCCCTCGAACACCGGCGTCACCAGACCCCAACCCAAGGACCAGAGATTGGCGGGACTGGTAAAGAGGTTGGAAAGCTCCGGGCTTTGCGTGCCCAGAGTGCCGGTCAGGGAGATGGTCGGATAATAAGCGGCCTTGGCGACGCCGATTTCGGCATTGGCGGCCACCAGTTCCTGTTCAGCCTGCTGGATGTCGGGACGCGCCTCCAGCAATTGCGAGGGTAATCCTGGTGGCGGCACCGGCGGTACCGGCAGATGATTCAGATCGCCCGGCGCAATCGTCAGTCCCGGATCACCGGTCAATACCCCCAATTGGTGCTCCACCAAAGCCCGTAGTCGGCGCAGGGTGGCCAATTGCGCCTTGGCCGCCGCCAACAAACCTTCCGCTTGATGTAAATCCAGCGGCGGCGTCAACCCCGCGTCCACCCGATTGCGGACGATATCCAGAGAGCCTTCCCGGCTCGCGATCGTCGCCACGGTCACCGCTAACTGCGCATCGTAAGCCCGCAAGGCCAGATAGCTGTTGCTCACCAGGCCCGCGATCGACATCTGCACGGTGTCACGGGCGTAGCGGGTCGCCAAAGCTTGGGCCAAGGCCGCTTCGTTGGCGCGGCGCAACTTGCCCCAAACGTCCAACTCGAACGCAGTGCTCAACATCAGCAGGTTTGTGTTTTGCACGGATGGGGAACTGGTTGTGGTCTTGGCGCTGCGTGACCGGGTCTCACCCGCCTCCAGATTGACGCTCGGGTAGAAAACGGACTGTGCTTCACGCACCAGGGCTTCCGCTTCCGCAACCCGGCTGATGGCCATCTGCAAGTCCTGGTTCTCGCTCAGCGCCTGCTCCATCAACCTATCCAGGGTGCTGTCGTGGAACAAACGCCACCAGTCTCTCTGCACCGGAGCGGTGGTCGTTACGGCCTCGTTGGACGCTTCCGAATAATCAGGTGGTAACGATACCTCCGGGCGTTGGTAATTCGGACCTACGGCGGCGCAGCCGCTTAGCAGCACCAGACCCAGAATCACCGGGGTCCGATAACGCAGCAGATCGAATTGTGGGAGCTGTTTCACGGCGCGGCCTCCTCTGGGGAAGCATGGGGATGACTGGGGGACGGGTTGGTGACTGGACGCGAAACCTTGTGCCCGGACAGCCAGGTGAAGAACATGGGGATGAAAATGGTGGCGACGAAAGTTGCCGCCAGCATGCCTCCGAATACGCCGGTACCCATGGAACGCCGCGCGGCGGAACCCGCGCCAGTGGAAATCACCAGGGGGAATACCCCCAGAATGAAGGCCAGCGAAGTCATGACGATAGGCCGCAACCGCAAGCGGGCGCCTTCCAGGGCCGCCTCCAAAATCCCCAAGCCTTCGGCCTGTTTCTGGGCGGCAAACTCCACGATCAGGATGGCGTTCTTGGAGGCCAGCCCGATCAACACCACCAGACCGATCTGGAAGTAAATGTCGTTGGGCATGCCCCGAATCAGCACCGCCGCCAAGGCCCCACACAACGCGAACGGCACGGCCAGAATCACCGCCAGCGGCAAGGACCACTTCTCGTACTGCGCCGCCAGGATCAGGAACACCATGACGATGCCGAAGCCGAAGGCCACGGCGGAGGTGGTGCCGGTACGCTTTTCCTGGAACGCCTGACCGGTCCAAGCCAGATCGTAACCGGTGGGCAGTGTCGCTTGGGCCACGTCTTCCACGATCTGGATGGCGTCGCCGGAACTGATGGAGGGGAGGGAGTTGCCCAGTACCTTGGCGGCCAGAAAACCGTTGAAGCGCTCCAACTGCTCTGGACCCACGATGGATTTGACCGTGATCAACGCCGAGATCGGAATCATGCCGCCGGTGCTGGAACGCACATACACCTGACCGAAATCGTCCGGCGAGGCCCGATACAGCGCGTCGGCTTGCAATTGCACTCGGTAGGTACGGCTATTGAAATTGAAGTCGTTGACGTACAACGCTCCCATCGTGGCTTGCAAACTCTGATACACATCCGCCACCGGCACGTTCAACGACAGGGCCTTGGCCTCATCCACTTCCACGTAGAGTTGCGGCGAGGTGGGCCGGAAAAAGGTGTTGATGCCAGTCAATTCCGGACGCTGTTTCAAGGCATCCATGAACTGCTGCACCACCTTGGCCAAGGCTTGCGGATCGCTGTCGCCGCGGGCCTGGATATAAACCTCGAAACCGCCGGCAGCGCCCAGACCCCGGATCGCCGGCGGATTGAACACCAGCCCCAGGCCGTCGGGCAGCATCATGCCCATCCCCATGAATTTCTTGGCCAGATCGTCGGCGACGGCGGTGCGTTCGTCCCAGTCCTTGAGCGGGATGAACACCGTGCCGGCGTTGGGTTTCTGACCCCCACCGATGATATCCCGGCCGGCGATGACGAACACCCGGTCCACCGCCGGATCTGGGGCCAGCTCTTGCTGAAAGCGCTCACCGCTGGCACGAGTCCGTTGCAGGCTAGCGCCATCGGGCAGCATCAAGGCGCTGATCAGATAACCCTGATCCTCGGAGGGTACGAAACCGCCGGGTACGGCACGAAACAGAAAAATGCTGCCGCCAATGACCAAGGTAAACACGACGGTACCGATGATGCGGTGGTGCAAGGTGAGATTCACCGTGCGGGTGTAGGAGCCGGTGAACCATTCGAACAGGCGATTGAAGGGCCGGAACAACCGCGATTCCTCATGCTGAACCTTAAGCAGCAACGCACACAACGCTGGGGTCAAGGTCAGAGCCACGATTCCAGACAACACCACCGCAATTGCCACGGTGACCGCGAATTGCTGGTAGAGCTGACCGGCGATGCCGCCGAGGAAGGCCACCGGAATGAACACCGCACACAATACCAGCACGATGGCCACCACCGCGCTGGAGACTTCGCGCATGGCCTCGATGGCGGCGTTCAGCGGTGACATTTTCTGTTCGGACATCAAGCGTTCGACGTTTTCCAGCACCACGATGGCGTCGTCCACCACGATGCCGATCGCCAGCACCATGGCGAACAGCGTCAGGGTATTGATGGAAAATCCGGACACCCACAGTCCGGCGAAAGTGCCGATCAACGATACTGGCACGGCGATAATGGGAATGAGGGTCGCGCGCCAGCTCTGCAAGAACAGATAAACCACCGCGATCACCAGCAGCAAGGCTTCGCCCAGCGTTTTCACCACTTCCTGAATGGAAGCGTTCACGAACTTGGTGGTATCGAACGGAATTACATAATCCACGCCGCTCGGAAATTTTTGCTTCAATTCCTCCAACCGGGTCCGAACCGATTGCGCGACCTCCAGCGCATTGGCGCCGGATTGGAGAAACATACCGATCGCAACGACCGGTTTGCCCAGCAAAGTGGTGGATGAGTCATAGTTCTGGGCGCCCAATTCCAGGCGGGCGATATCCCGAATACGCAGCACCCCGTTGGGTCCCTCGGCGCGCACCACGATGTCGCCGAATTGCTCAGGCGTCACCAAGCGGCCTTTCGCGGTAACGGTGTAGACCAATTGCTGCCCTTGCGGGGCGGGTTCATGCCCGATCTTGCCAGCAGCGTTCTGCTTGTTCTGGGCAGCGATGGCGTTGGCGACATCGGTGGTGGTGATCCCCAATTGGGCCATGCGATCCGGTTTGAGCCAGACCCGCATCGAATAATCCAGTGCACCGAAAATCTGAGCGTCGCCCATCCCCGGAATGCGTTTGAGTTCGTCCAGGATGTTGGCCAGGGCATAGTTGGACAGATACAAGGAATCACGGCTGTTATCTGGCGACGTGATGGTCGCCACCATCAAGATGTCATTCGAGCGCTTCTGCACGCTGACGCCATACTGACGCACCACATCGGGCAGGCGCGGCTCGGCAATCTTGACTCGATTGTTGACATTCACCGTGGCCATGTCGATGTCGGTGCCGACCTCGAAGGTGACGGTGATGGTGACCTGACCGTCGGAAGAGGCCGTGGAGCTGAAATAAATCAGCCCTTCCACCCCGGATAGCTGTTCCTCAATGGGCGCGGCCACGGTTTTGGTCAAGGTTTCGGCGGAAGCGCCTGGATAATTGGCGGAAATAATGACGGTTGGAGGCGCGATCTCGGGATATTGAGCGATCGGCAGCACCCGCCCCGCCATGATCCCGGCAATGACGATGATGATGGAGATCACCGAAGCGAAGATTGGGCGTTGGATGAAAAATCGGGACATGGCGAACTCCGCTTAGCCGTGGGGCTGAGTGGTCGCGGACGCCGAGGGCGCGTCCTGAGGCGGATGCGGAGCAACGATCGCGCCGGGCCGCAATTTCATCAGGTTATCGACGATGACCTGATCGCCGGCCTTCAGGCCACCGAGGATGACCCAATCCTGACCCTGCCAATCGCCGGTCTGCACCGGACGCGGCGTGACCTTGTTCTCGGCATCGACGACAAAGACCAAATAACCCTGGGCGTTCTGGACCACCGCCGCCTGCGGCACCAGGAACACACCCTGCCGTTCACCGGCCAAGACACGAACCCGCACGAACTGACCGGGTAGCAAAAACCGATCGGGATTATCGAAAGTGGCCCGAAACTGTTGCGTACCCAGATTCGGATCGATGCTGGACGCGAGGAAATTCAGCCGGCCACGATGGGGATAGAGGGAGCCATCCGGTAAGACCAGCTCGACACCGGTCACGACTTTTTGGGTCAGACGACCGCCCGGTACCCGCGCCATATCGCTGTCGGATAGGCTGAACCGTACCCAGATCGGGTCGGACTGATGGATGGACGTCAATAGATTGTCGCTGGTGGTGATCAGGTTACCGACCGACTTTGCCGCCCGCCCCGAGATGCCCGCCACCGGCGCGGTGACCGTGGTGTAGGACAGATCCAATTCCGCCTGACGCACGGCCGCCTCGGTCACATTGACCGCCGCTTGGGATAGGGCCTGGGTGGAGGTCGCATCGTCGTATTCCTTACGACTGATGGATTTCCGGTCCAGCAATCCCTTCAAGCGATTGGCTTCGCGCACCGCTTGTTCCAGTTTGGCCTTGGCCTCGGCCCGATTGCCCCGCGCCCGCGCCAACGCAATTTCGTAAGGCACGCGATCGATCTGGAACAGCGGCTGATCGCGTTTGACCGGTTCGCCTTCCTCATACAACTGCTTGATCAGGATGCCGCCGACCCGGGCGCGGACTTCCGTTTCCTTGGCGCCTTCGGTTTGCGCCATGACTTCGACAACGATGGGAACCTGAGTCGGCTGCATTGCCGCCACCGTGACCGGCAACGGCGGCGGAGCAGCGGCTTGATTGGCAGGGGCTGATCCGGACTTCGAACAGCCGGTAACCAGCGCCACCAGGAGGACAGCGCCATATAGAGCGGGGCGCAAGCCGCTGGAACGGCCAGGCGGGATTCGAGTGCGGAGCACTGTTGATCTCCAATGATTGGCAAGATGGAGGTAATTATATACAATCGTGTATGTATGTAAACAGTCGAACGAATGAGGATTGCGATTCCTATCATTTGGATGGAACGGATCCGATCCTCGTCCAGCCCGAGATTCTCGCAAGATTCAGCCGATGACCTGGCATGCCGGTGGACCTGTTCAAGTACGAGAGACATTTTGATGGCCCGAAAAACGAAGGAAGAAGCGGAACGTACCCGTCAACAGATCATCGATGCGGCCCGTCGGGTCTTTCACGAATGCGGGGTCAGTCGCACCTCACTGGAGAAAGTGGCGGAAGCCGCCGGCGTGACCCGTGGTGCTGTCTATTGGCACTTTGCCAACAAGGCGGATCTGTTCTTCGCCATACGGGAGCAGATATCGCCCCCGCTATTAGCTAGGACCGGTAGTTTTCTGCTGGCGGAAGATCTAGACGATCCGCTGGAGGGGGTCGAGAAGGCGTTGCAGGAGTTTTTTCACGCCCTGGAAAGTTGCCAGGAAGTGCGGCAATTGTTCGAGATCATGGCTTCGCGCTGTGAGTATGTCGGTGAGTTCGCCGCGGTACAGGCCGAGCTCAACAAGCCCGCGCTGGATTTTCTCGACCAGGTGGAAGTGGCGTACCGCCGGGCTCGGGAACGGGGTACCTTGCGCCTTGGTCTCGAACCCCACATGGTTGCCTTGGATACCTGGGCCTTTGCCGGTGGTTTATTCCACCAGTTGCTTGCGGCCTGCCACGATGAGGAATGGCGACGGCGGGTTCCCGAGCTGATTACCGCCCATGTCGCGCTGAGGCGCCGCCCTTGATCGATGCGATATCCTGACGGGCGCGATGCTGATCGAGCGCCCGGTTGCGCCGGTTGTCCTGGGGTGCATGGCGGCCCGCAACTTTCCGACGGCGCCATCATGACCATTCCGATGAGCATCCAGTGACGCAAAGCGGTCCGCCCGGGTCAGGAATGGACTTTTTGTGACATCTGACGCCAATCGCCTTGGCGCTCGCTTTGGCTGACTGTGCTCCAGGTCTGCCAAGCGACGAACTCGGCAGCCCGCGCGCTGTCGTGTCCGGTGCGATCGAAAGGCCCACACAGCTTTGATGCTGGCTGTTTTTCGCAGGCTAGGCATCGTTATTGCTTGTCGATTCCATCTTGCTGGGATTTAAATTGGGTTTGGACGAGAGAAAAGGCTGAACTATTCGCTGGCGTCGTTCGGTCAGGTGTTTTGCTTTGTTTACACCACGCACGTTTTCGTGTCGTCAGCGTTGAGGGGGCCGGCTGTCCGATGGCGGTCGAGAGGGCGATGCGGATCGTTGCTTCCTTTCGTGGCGCGCGCGGTGTATCGCGCCGTCGCCATGGATTACCAACTTTACAGGGTGCCATGTCTGCATCCCGCGTAAGCGTCGTCGGTTCGGCTAGAATCGTTCTTAACGTGAGGAAATCCTGCTAATCTGCATGAAAAAAAACCAGGGGGGTCTCTATGCCAGTCCGACATGTCCTTGTTGTAGATGACTCCAAGTCGGCGCGGCTGATGTTGCGCAAGATGTTGCAGGGTTTCGGCATGACCGTGGATACCGTGGATTCGGCGGAAGAAGCGCTGAGCTATCTGCGTGACCAGCGGCCGGATGCGATCTTCATGGACCATACCATGCCCTGCATGGATGGCCTTACGGCGGTGCGCCAGATCAAGAACAGCCCCACCACCGCCTCAATTCCGGTGGCTATGTATACCTCGAAGGACGAGCCTTCCTATCAGGATGAAGCCCAGGCGGCCGGTGCTGTCGGTGTGCTGAGCAAGCCGGCGATACCCGAGACCCTTGGGGCGATTCTCGAACGGTTTAACGTGCTGTTCGATGCCGCCAATCTCCCTCCGCCCAGCTCGCCGGAACCGGTTGCGGCAACGCCAACCGCCGAAGGCGTAACGGCCAACCAAGTCGGCGCGATTGCTCTCGAAAAAGCCGAACAGGTTTTCTACGAGGCGATCGAGACGCAGGTGCTGCCACTGATCAACGATGTGGTCGCCAAACTGCGGCATGATGTGGAAACCAGCCAGCAGGAAACCTGCGCTCGGATCGCCGGCCATATTTGCGCGGAACAACTGGCGGCATGGCAGCCGCCGGAACCGCGTGAAGTCCAACCCAGCGAAGCCGCGTTGCGAACGCAGATGCTGCCGTTGATGGAGCAGCGGTTGGAGACCTACCGACGCGAAGCACGGGCCGATTTCGAAGAACTGGCGCGGGAAGTGGCGGGTCAGGTATGCCAACATCAACTGCACGATCTGTCCAACCGGTTGGTGCGGCAGTTGAGCCTGCGGTTTGCCGAAGCCACGCAAAAAGCCGGCCTGGATGCCCGCGAAGCGGCGGAGAACGTGGCGCGGGAGATGGTGTCGCGGGCAACCACGGCCGCGAAGGCGGCGGCCACCCAGGCGGCCGTCAGTCAAGCCGACGCGGCGGCGGCGGCGGCGGCGGCCGAACAAACGACACGCCAGTTGTGGGCGGACGCCCAGCGCGACCTGCAACGACGCATTCATTTGGCGGCGGGGTGGGCGACGGCGGCCGGCGTTGGCGCGTCGGTGCTGGCGTATGTGCTGCGCTGAAAGGGTGGGTGCCCCGCGCCGAAATCAGCGAGGGATGTGTCCATGCACACCATGGCGAACGAAGCGGTTATGACGGACATCATGATATATCTGATTATTGGAGCGATGATCGGCTTGGTGGTCGGTGGCATGACGATCTACCTATTGCCCTACCGAGCCTTGCGGCGGGATCTGGCGCAGACTCAAACGGAACTCACCGACGACCAGATAAAATACAGCGAACTGCAAGGTGCCTTGCAGGATGAGCGGACGGTGCTTTATCAGGTTCGCCAACAGCAGCAGCAGCAGCAGCAGCGGTTCGAAGGCGATCTGGAGCAGGAGCGCGCGCGTTATGCCGCGCTGGAGCAACAATGCGCCGATCTGCAAACCGCTGGCGACCAGCAACAGCAAGCCCATCTGCGCGAGGTCGCCAAACTGCGCGATACCATCGAACGTCTCGAACGGGAGCAAGTGGCACTGCAGGACCGTTTCGCGCGGGACAGCGAACAATGGGAGCGCGAACGGTACAGCTTGTTGCTGCATAACAGTCAGTTCGAGGAACAGTTGCGGGTGTTGCGGCAGGATAAGGCGGCGCTGGACGAGCGCTTGGAGCAGCAACAGGAGTCGTGGGAGCGCGAGCGACTGGCTTTGCAGATCCAGATGAATACCTTGGAAGACAATCTGTCGCTGCAGAAAGCACGAGCCAGTCACGGCGGTTACGGCCCGTCGCCGGACAGCCAGCGTTTGGCGGAACAGATCAAGTCGGCGGCGGCGCGGGAATTGGACCAGCAGCGGTTGGCTTGGGAAGAAGAACGTCAGGCGATGCGGGAGCAGTTGGAGCGGTTGCAGGCCGAGCGCCGGGTATTGCGGGAGCAGGCGGCGACGGCGGGCGTCGATATTCCCTCGTCCGGGTTGACCGATCTTGCGGATCAGGAGATGCGCGACTTGCGCCGACAAGTGGAACAGGCCCAGCAGGAACGCCAGCAGTTGGAAGAAAAGCTGGCGGCGCGCGACCGCCGGGCGGAACAGGAAAAGAGCGCGCTGGAAGCCGAAATCGAACAGTTGATGGAGCGCTTGCTGCGCCTGCACCGCGAGCGGAGTGCCTAGACCGTCGACGGCGAGCTGGACCCGCCCGGAAAAATGCCGGTGCGAACTTGACCCTGCTTACCTTGCGGGGTTGGCTTGAGCGAGTCTACCGCAGTGCTTGAAGCAGGGCCGCTTATTCGTCGCCGTTCGGGTTGCGAGACCGATC
>ERZ795053.7773-NODE-7773-length-10244-cov-4.651291_pt1 | contig 10244 bp, 8 predicted proteins | sample MGYA00375137_ERZ795053 | MGnify/ENA primary metagenome ERZ795053 (study PRJEB30182, sample SAMN05720284) | activated sludge metagenome | isolation source: Anaerobic digester | place: Hong Kong | collected 2014-12-17 ... | reverse complement strand
GACATCAGCCCGTCTGCCATCGGCCAGGCGCAACGGCTGGCAGCAGTACGTCCCGACCGGCTTTCGTTTCGCGCGGCCGACATTGCCAGCCCACCATTCGCACCGGCCAGCTTCGACGCATTAGTTGCCATCGACACGCTGTACTTCGTTGATCTCGACACCTCGTTGAGCGCGCTGGCTATGCTGCTGCGCCCCAAGGGGCGCCTGGCCATATACTGGAGCCAGGGGGCCAACCCTGTGGTTCCGATCGAGCAATTCGATCGCGGGACCTTGCCGCCCGACAACACTGATCTGGCCCGCGCCTTGCAGCGTCGCGGGCTGGATTATCGTGCAATGGATTTCACGGCGGCGGACTATCGGCACGCGCAGTTGAAACGCGCTGTCCTGCCGGAACTCCGTCCGCAGTTCGAAGCCGAGGACACCATGTTCCTCTATGACAACCGAATGGGTGAGGCAGAAGGCGTGCTGGCAGCCATCGACGCGGGCGCGCACGCCCGCTACCTTTACCTCATTTCCCTGCCTTGACCGGAGCCACACCATGAAACTGATCTGTGATACCGCGACCGTCGCCAACATTCCGCTGCTGGCAGTGTATCCTGACCGCGCGCAGCGTGCGCCGATGGTTTTCGTTCTGCATGGCTTCGGTGGTAGCAAGGAACACGGGCTGGAGCTGGCTTATCGCCTGGCAAGCCATGGCATCTTCGCGGTCGCATTCGATGCGGCGCACCACGGCCAGCGGGCTGATGGCGCCTTCGAAGCGCTTGACGATCCGCAACAGTGCTCCTATCCGGTCGAAACCGGCTTCGACCGCTACATGCTGATGCACAAGATCGTCGTTGAAACCTATCGCGACCTGGGCACACTGCTTGACCATTTCCAGGCGGATGAGCGTGTGAACGTCGAGCGCTGCGGTGTGACGGGGATCTCCATGGGCGCGTTCAGCACGTTTTATGCTGCAGCCAACGAGCCGCGCATCGCAGCCGCTGTGCCGATCATTGGCCTGCCAGCGTTCGCCGAGCGTTGGGATGATGCGCTGCTGGAGGCGTCCACCTACAGCCAATGGCGGGACCAACTGGCCGCCCTGCGCCCGATCATCCAGCAGGACAGTCGTTTCGTGCAGAGCATCGATCCCATGCACAAGCTGCTGGATTTCTACCCCCGACCCTTGTTTATGCTGTGTGGCGACCAGGACACTCACCAGCCCAAGGTATACTCACTGCGCCTATATCGACAACTGCTGCCGATCTACGCAGAGCAGCCTGAGCGACTAAAGATGAAGATCTACGACGGGGTTGGCCACAGTGTCACCGGAGAGATGATGGATGACGTGGCCGATTGGTTCGCGAATTATCTGACCTAGGCCGGGCGCATGCTGTACCAGATCACCCTTTCGGTGACTCGGAAGTCGCTTCGCTCTCATCCACTTCAGAAGCTTCAGGAGGGGACTGCACGACAGCCTCGACTGCCACCGGCGCCGGGACCGGCAAACGGGACTCGGCCAGCGCGGCGGCCTCGCGCACGCGCCGGTCCTCGACCGGATTATCCCGTCGCGCGAGGAGTGCGTCCCGTGCATCGGGATCGCCCAGCTTGCCCAACGCCAGCGCGGCCGCTCGCCGCACCATTGGATCTGTATCGTCGGCCAGCAGAGCCAGCAAACGAGGCGTTGGACTGGCGACAGGTTCGGCGGATCGACTGGCTCTCGGCCAACCGGCGCGCGCCAGCGCCTCAGCGGCGCTCTGGCGAACGGCGGCCAGCGGGCTGTCCAGCAGGGTCTGCAGCGCTGCTGCCGTCGCCTCGTCAGCCGGCATCCTTCCCAGCGCATCGGCCGCGGCAGCTTGCACCACTGGATCGCTGTCCGCAGCGGACTCCAGCAACGCGCTGCGTCCGGCACGCCCGCCAACATGGGCCAACGCGTTGCCCGCTTCGGCGCGCAGGATCGGATCGTCGCTCCTAAGCGCCGCTGTCAACGCGGCTACACCGTTGCGGCCCGGATCAGTCTCGCCCAGCGCCTCAGCAGCAAGCCAACGCTGGCCAGGACGACCTTTGTCCAGCAAAAGGACCAAGTCGTCCCGCGACGCACCGGACGGCTTCTCGCCACCGGCAACGCCTGACGCACTAAGGTTGGCGAACCAGGCGAGAAAGCGCGCCCGGATCTCTGTCAATTGATCGGTGTTGCTCATTGTTGTTACAACGCGTGGGGCTGATTGGCCGCCCAGAACAGCTCGCGGATCTCGTCCTGTAACAGCACGTAGAGAATCACGCCGCCAGCGATGGTGCCGATGGGAACGAAAGGGATACTGAAGACAGCGAAGATCATCGCTCCGGTCCTTCCCCAGGTTTTGAGTTGCCACAGCCCCCATCCCAGCACCAGATCGATCAACGCGATGACGCCCAGCACCGCCGCGACGATCAGCAAGCTGGAGCCGAGGAACCAGCCTGGCAGCCGCGCCAGAAACTCGCTTTCACCCAACGCAACCGCGGCCAGCGGTACCACCAGCGCGGCAATGGCCAGCAGCGCAAAGATTCCGCCGATGAAAAAGTGATACGCGGCCAGCAGGTTGACCTTGTCGCCGTTGGTCAACTGCATCAGGGGCTGACCTGCACGAATGCGTTGTCCTTGACCTGGAAGACGTAGACGGTGGGGTCGGTGAGGTCGCCCTGCGCGTCGTAGGTCAGTTTGCCCGCCAACGTGTCCACCGTCGCGCCATGCAAGGCGTTGCCTATTTTGCCCGCATCCAGTGAATTGGCCTTTTTGACGCCTTCCGCCAGCACCATTAGCGCGCTGTAGCCATTGATGGAGTAGGTGTCGGGGTTGCGGAAATCAACCGCCTGATACTCTTTGATCCACTGGCTGTCGGCCACTGTCTGCGGACTTGGTGCAAACGCGCTGACGTACATGCCTTCGGCTGCTCCCCCGGCCTCGTCAATGGTGGCCGAGAGGAACGCGCCATCGGAGGCCAACATCGGCGCCGTCACGCCGGCCTGCGCCAGCGCAACCCGCAGATAAGGCGCCTCGATCTCGTAGCCGGCGTAGAAAATGGCGTCGGGAGCGGCGGACTGGATAGCGGCAACTTCGGCGTCATAGCGCTCCTGGCCCTCGGTCACCTGACGGGTCAGAACCACCTCAGCGCCCAGCTTTTGCAGCTCTGCCGTGATCTCACGCCCCAGCCCGACGCCGTATTCTGTGTCGTTATTGACGACGGCCACCCGCTGCGCACCCAGGGTATTGACCAGGAAGCCGGCGTCCACGCGCGCCTGAACTGCGTCGCTGGCGTTGACGCGGAAGAAGTTGCGATAGCCGCGCTGGCTGATGGATGTCTCGGACGCAGTCGGCGTGATGACGATGATTGGCAGATCTTTGTAGGTTTCCATGGCCGCCAGCGTCTGGCCACTGTTGTAGTGGCCAATGACGCCCAGCACCTGCTCGCCGCCGGCCACCGCCGCAGCCACCTCATCGGCCATCGCCATTGCGACGTCGGAGTCCGACTCGTCGTCCAGCGGCACGACCTTGACTTCGTAGCCCAGCAGCCCACCGCTTTGGTTCAGTTTGGCCGCGGCAAGCTTGGCGCCGCCCAGCACCGTCTGCCCACCGTTGGCCTGAAACCCGGTCAGCGGCGCGGCAACGTAAACGGTCACCTCGCCTTTGGGCGAACTACCCTGGCAACCTGCCAATACAAGTACGATCAACAACAGGCTGATCAACCATTTGCGCATGGTTCGAAAGTCTCCGTGAAACGTAAAACGTAGTGCGTAATGCGAAGTGGGTAATTGGCTAACCCAACTCTGGACTTCGGAAGTGGCCGGTCCGGCGCGTTGCAGCAGCTTCCGAGATCGTCTTTGCATTGAATGCCGATCACCGGGAATGCCGATCACCGATCACTTGCCCGGCCCGAACGTCTGGTAGTCGTAGATCTCGTTGATCGACTCGACCACATCCTGCAAGCTGTTGACCTCGTCCGAAATGTCAGCCTGGAGCCGCTCGGCCTGTCCACCGTCCACATCCTTGCTGCCGATCAGCAGCAACTGGCTGTACACCGTGCCCAGCGAGGCCAACGAGCTGTCGAGTTGCAAATCCGCCCGCTGCATCCGGTTGTCCAACTCGCTGATGTTGTTCTGCAGCCGCTGCTGGTCGTTCAACGTAGTCTCGACCTGCTCCAGAACCCGCCCATCCCCGTCCTCCGTCAGACGGTGTTGCAGGTTTGGGATGCTCACTTTCAGCGCCTCACGGTCGTTGAGGATGATGGGATCGTTGCGATAGGCGTCAAGCCGGCGGGCCAGGCGCACCATGTGCCCGATCCAATCGTAGATGTCGCCGGTGGTGCGCTTCAGACGATCTTTCAGGACGCCATCGCGCTGCGCAGCCCCCGCGGCCTTGATCTGCTGGTGGTATTCCTCGGCCCGCTTGAGCTTTTCCTTGAGCACCTTGTCGCGGATGTCGCCGATGCTGTACTCCTCCTGGAAGAGACGCTCAACAGCTTTCTCGCGCTCGCCCTGGTCGGTCAGCGCGCTGACGACGATGGCTGTCACTGCGAGCAGACCAAGCACGATCCACGTCCACCAACTCCACCATGGCAGCAGCGCCGGTACCGGGTTGGGCAGAAAGTATGCCAGCAGGATGGCGCCGGCAAGAATCAGGGCGTTTTCGACGCGGAAGAGTGCGTGCTCGAAGATGGCACGGCGCGCCTTGCGCTCGATGGAATCACGAATGGAATCTTGGGGCATGAATAACGACGATTCAAATCAGAAGCGCTGTGGTTAGCGCTTGCGGCTGGCCTCGTAGCGGGCGATATACTAGCACGGGCACCTGGCTACAGCTTCTAGAAATAAGAACTGAGAAGCCGATACAATTGCCGGATCGTCTCCAGGTCACCTTGGCGCATCTGGCCGCCGCTGGCATCGGCAATGGTTTGCAGCACGTCGTAATCAGCGTCGTCGCCGAACGCGATGGTAAAGACCAGCACCGGCACACCACTGTTGTTGCCACGACGAATCGTCTCGCGCAGGCGCAGCAGGGTGACGGAGGAGGCGTTTTCACGCCCATCGGTCATCGCCACGATCGCGTTGATCCGTTCCGGGTCGCCTTCCTGCTGCAAGCGGTCATACGCTACCGAGATCGCATCCAGCAGCGCGGTGTCGCCTGTGGCTTCCAGGTTGTCGATGCTGCGCTCCAGATCAGCGCGATTGTTGCCCAGTGTGTCCAGCGGGTCGATGTTGTTGACGTAGGTGCTGAACTCCACCAGACCGACCTGCTCCTGGTCACCTTTGATCTGGTTCAGGAACTCGCGCAGCGCTGACTGAGCGGCATCCAGCTTCTCGCCTTCCATGCTGCCGCTGGTGTCTACAACGAGATAGATGTTGGCCTTGCGCTTGGTGAACTGCCAGACATTCTGCACCACATCGACAACTGCCGGACCAGGGACCTGTAACGTCGTCTGCGGCTGGCTGGGATCGGCGCCGTTGGCAAGCGATACCGGGCTGCCATCCAACGACAGCGAAAGGTCAGCGGGCCGGAAGCCGGCTTCCAGCACCACCTTCTGCGCCTCAGGCGACTGCACGTAATCGCGAAACGCACGAAAGGTCGCCCGCTGATTGTTTGTCAGGTCGCTGGATTCTAACAGCGCCAAGGGATGATCGGCCCACGCCGTGCCCTCGGCCGGGTAGACGGCTACGAGTTCGGGCGAACCGCCAGCGCTGGCATCGCGGTTGTAGTTAACCACGAGGTGTTCCTGCACCACGAACGCGTCGAGAAAATCGCGTCCCTCGGCCTTGATGCGGTCGAGAATCGCTGTCTCCCCTTCGCCGTAGAACTTTACCGTGCGCTCGATGTTGCCGACGTAGTCGATGGTACTTTGCGCGGTGGCGTCCTCGACTGTCAGCCCGCGCGTTTTGCCGGCTCCAGCGTAGAACTCGGCCAGCGTAGCCAGCAGGCCGCTGGCCTGGCTGGTGCTGGGATGGCTCCAGCGAAACTCAGGATCGGCCGCAGCGCGCTGCTGGATCGTCTCCCAGCCAACGGGCTGATCGGGCCAGCCCAGGCTGCGCGCCACATCATCCCACATCGCGATGACCACCGGACTGACAGCGTAGCGCACCGACTCGCCGACCGCCGACGGCGCAATGGCGCCCTCTTCGAGTTGCTGCTGAGCCGCCCATCGCCGATCCAATTGATCCAGCCACAGGCTGGAGTCAGGCGTCAACGCTTGAAAGCGAGGCGCTTCCGACAGCGCTTCCTCGACCATCAGGTCAGGCGCCAGTTCCAACAACTGGATCTGCATCGTTTCGCGATCATCGGTGCGCAGCTTCTGCTGATTGAAGCCGTCAACCAGTTCCCCGATCAGCGCCGCCTTCTCGGGCGAATAGGCGAGGGTCAGGGTGGCGCTGGTCGGGTCTGTATTGGGGACCACGACATTACCGCTGCCCGGGCCGCCTGAGTTGTCGCGGTTGAGGACAATCAGCGCAAACACGCAGCCGAAGATACAGAAGAAGCCGACGATGACTGTCGCAACAACGACCCAAGGACCGGCGGAGGATTTGTTCCTGGTCATGGGTACCCCCTACTGGGCCACATTCAGGTCAAACCAGCGCAACAGCGCCAGTAAAACGTCCCGGTCCGGGGAGCGCATCGCCTCGGTACGCGATACGATGGGCACCACGCCCTGATCCGCCCAGCGGGTAAACGGACTGTCGGGCTGGTCCACCGACACCGAGGAATTGGCCGGTCGCAGACCATAAGCGACCGCTTTGGCCTGCACCTCTGGCGACAGCAGGTAGCGCTGGAATTCCAGGGCCGCGTTTTTCTCGGCTGCGCTGGTCTCCGGCCCGATCCAGGTGGTGAACGGGAAGTCGAACCAGGTGACGTATTTCGGATAGAAGATGTCCAGTGGCTCGCCCCAGCGGGTCTGGATACCCTCCATGTTGTTGAGCAGATCCGACTCCAGCAACTGGCCGCCGTCGCCGGCCGAGTAGCCGAACAGGGCGAAATCCTCGGCGGTATAGGCGCTGCCACCGCTCAAGTCGGTAGTGCTGCTCATCAGCTCACCCAGCCACTGCTGGAAATCGGGGTCGGTCACCTCAGCTGTGCCAATGGCCACTGAGTCGTAATACTCACCGGCCGCGGCCACCATGGCAGCCAGCCCGCCGACATTCTTGCGCGGATTGGGGACCACCAACTTAAAGAAGCCCCATTCGGGCAGCCCGCCAAGCTCTGGCCAGCCACCGCGGGTAATCGCAGCGTCATGGATCACCTGCCAGTCAACATCGCCAAAGCGCTCTTTCAGCACCTCGGCGCGGCTCTGGTAGACGCCCCAGGCAAACAGGCTGATTGCGATGGGTCGGGCGCGGTACTCGCCATCGGTCAGGAAAACGTCGCGACCAAGACGCTCCTTGTAGGCGACGTTGGCCAGTTCAGGCAGGTAACGACTGTCAGGAATCCACGCGGTGGGAAAGCGCTCCAGCGCGCGTTCCTGCTCAGGCGTCAGGTTCTCCAAATCGACGTCGGACGGCAGCGCGCCGAACTCGTCGCGGTCGAACTTGCCCAGCGCCGACAGGCCATCCATGGAGATGATCTCGACCTGGATCGGGTTGCCATCCAGTTCATGGTTTTCGGCGTTGAACTGCTTGGCGGCTTCGTTGACCCAGTCATAGACCGGCAGCGCCGTCAAAACGCGCACGTTGATCGGGCCGCGCTGATCAACAACGAGCGGCGATGACGGCTGGTCGCTGAGCAAGCGCGCCAGAGCAGCCAGCCCGACGATTGCCAGAGCTGCCACAACAATGACGATGAAAATCACGCGCGTTCGGTTCATCTAACTGTCGCTCCTGTCGCGAACAGTGATCGGTGACCAGAAGTCAGAGGTCAGAGGTCAGAAACCGGAGGTCACTGCTTACCGATCACTGATCACCGATTACTGGCTACTGTTCACTGATCACTGATTACCGGTTACCCCTCGGCCAGACCCAGGCGGCGCTTGCGCTCCATAAGCTGCTGGTCGATCTCGCGGCGGTCCAGAGCGTCGTCCAACTGGGCGTCAAGGCTGGATGCCAGCATTTCGCTCTCGGCCGAGGCTTTGTCCAGTCGCTGGCGAATGCCCTCTGCCACGCGCGCCACGTCTTCGTCCCGGCTGCCCGCCAGGTCGTCGAGACTGCGCATGGTCTTGTTGGAGATTTCCTTGGCCTTGGCCAGATCCATCAACGCCTGAAGCTGTTCGCGTTCCTGTTTGACAGTGGCCAGCTTGGCTTCCAGCTTCAGCTTGGCGTCGCGCAGGCTGTCGTACTCGCGCTCAAGTTGCGCCAGTTGAACGGTGTACTCTTCGACGGTGGCGCGGGTCGCGTTGAGCTTGCTCTGCGCAGCTTCAGCCAGCGAGTCCTTGCCATCAGACAGCAGCAGATCGATGTCGCGATCCAGCCGGTCAGCCTGGGCCTGGTATTCGTCGCGCTTGCGGCGAATCGTCTTGACCTGGCCGCCGACGGTGGCGACAGCATCTTCCAGCTTGTCGAGGTTGTTTTCGATCTCGCGGATGTAATAGTTGTAGACTGCCACTGAGTTCGACTGCAACGCCTGATCGACCAGTTGATGCAGATTGGCAGAAACAAGAATCTGGACTTTTTCCAGCAGTGTTGCCATGGGTTAGAATCTCCTCTATTCTCTTATACGAAAAATCAGCGGGATTTGTCGCATCGATGATACCACAGAAGGGGCGAGGATACCAGCATTTCCCGCGAGGTTAGCGCGGCTCGGACGCGCTGGCTACCGGCAATGTGAAAGAAAACGTGCTGCCCGCGCCAGGGATGCTCTCGACGCGAATCTCGCCGCCGTGCGCTTCCACGATTTGCTTGGCGATCGTCAGGCCAAGCCCGGTCCCGGCACGCTGGCGGGTCCAATGGCTGTCCACCTGATAAAAGCGCTCCCAGATTTTGTCGATCCGATCGAGGGGAATGCCTATGCCTGTGTCGCTGATGGCGACCAGTACCGCGTCATTCCCCTCTCGGGTGACAGAAGCTGTAATGCTGCCGCCACTGGCGCTGAACTTGATGGCGTTGCCGATCAGGTTGTCAAGAACCTGTTCCAAGCGCCGAGCATCAGCCAGGACCAGGGGCAGATCAGGTTCCGTATGCTGGTTGACGCTGATGCCGGCGCGCTCTGCCGCGGCATGGCTTCCCTGCACACAAGCGGCAACGACGAGCGCGATGTCAACCAGTTCCGGCACAATGGTGACCATGTCGGCCTGTTTGAGTGAGATAATGTCGTTGACGAGATGAATCACCGCGTCGCTGCGATCGAGCACAATCTCCAGCGCTTCCCTTTGATCAGGGCTGAGATCTCCCGCATAGCCTTCCAGCAAATACTCGACATAGCCCTTGACAAAGGTCAATGGCGTGCGCAGCTCGTGGGAAACGTTGGCCACAAACTCGTCTTTCAGTCGATCCAACTCACGCAGGTCCTCATAGGCAACGCGGGTCTCGTGGTAAAGACGCGCTTTCTGAATGGCCACCGCAGCCAGATCAGCAAAGGCTGCTACGGTGTACAGATCCTCGTCGCAATAGAAACCCGGAGTGAGGCTGTCGGCAACCAATGCGCCCATCACCTGCCCACCTGCAATCAGCGGCGCACCGATCCACGATTCGATGTAGTCGGGGACAGGGTTTTCGCGCCACATTGCAGACACGCGTGCGTTGCTGATGACCAACGGTCCGTTGGCGGCGATCAGACCGTCAAGCGGCGCTGAGACGCCCGGCTCTGTTCGCTGGCCGAGATTTACGGTCGCCACCGGTCCCTTAGCGGCCCGCAGCACCAGGTCGCCATCCTCCAACAGAAACAACCAACTGTTGTCGTACGGCAGCACATCGTGCAACAGATCCAGAACCTGCTCAGGTGCGCCGCCGGGATCGCTGGCATAGCTCAGCGAGCGCGCCGCGCTGTTGAGACGTTCAGCCCGCTCACGATAGCGACGCTCGGCCGCCAACAGGAACGCATTGTCAAGCGCAGCCGACGCCTGATCGGCAAATGCCTGCACTGCCGGCACCGAGTCGCTAGAAAGCTGTTCACCAACCACGGCCAGCAGACCAAACACTTCCTGCTGGCGAATAAGAGGGACCAGCACAGTCCGCAGACGGGAAAACACTTCGTTAGTTACACGCGTTGATAGCTTCGACTCCACAAGATCGGTCAGGACAACATGCTCAGGGCCAGTGACAAACACAGCCTGGCCGCACCACATCATGTTGAGAAGTTCTTCGGAGTACTTCGT
>ERZ795053.7772-NODE-7772-length-10244-cov-5.529885_pt1 | contig 10244 bp, 9 predicted proteins | sample MGYA00375137_ERZ795053 | MGnify/ENA primary metagenome ERZ795053 (study PRJEB30182, sample SAMN05720284) | activated sludge metagenome | isolation source: Anaerobic digester | place: Hong Kong | collected 2014-12-17 ... | reverse complement strand
GTGGCAGCGGCCATCACGCACAATCCAGCCCTTACGACAATGCGGTCCTGAGGCTGGTGGGGTGGGGTGTGTATCCTCGATGGTGATGCACCGGCGGCCCTTACGGATGGTGCCGGCAGGGCAGCGCACTGGTCTAAACGTGCATCGATAACGATTGCGGCCAATGCGCAAGGCCTGCGCGCCATGGGGGCAAAGGCACCGTGTTCCAGCGCGCTTTCCGTTGATGCAGACGATCACCTCACCCGGCCTGGGCGGCCTGGTTGTGGGTACGCACACTCTGCCAACGCGCTTCATGCCCCTCGGACACGGCCGCGCAACGTGCGTGCATCTGTAGGTTCGTGCACCGACACGGCGCGGTTTGCTGCCAGCGGGGCAAACGCAATGCGATCCAACGCGCGCGCCATTGATGCAGATGAGGTGATTGTCGCCATGGGTTCTGGCACGGCCCGGTCGGGTGTTCGGATAGGGATTGCGGGCGCGATAGGTGGGTCCGCAAAGGCCGCGTTCTCGAAGCTGGGGCGGGCACGTCTGGGCCAGGATGATCGGCGGGCCATCCTGTGGCAAGTTCGCGCGCGCACTCTGGTGAGCTTGCGTGAGTGGTGTTGCAGCGCGTGGTGGTGCCGTGGCCGCCGCAATGGCCTGTCCTACGAGCAGGACGAGGATCATGACGCCTGTCTGCAAAACCCGTCGTGCGAACTTGCCGCCCATCGCACCAACAGGCACGTCCGACCGATTCATTCTTTGGTTCCGCTGTTGGCTGGGGCGCAACGGCATCAGCAACTCGACTTGATTAAATTTCGCACCTGGTTGGGTGCAGTACACGCGGCGGTTGGGCTGGCTTGGAGTAACAGCCCGATAACCCGCATGGAGTGTAACCCTCATGCCGGACCGCTGCCAGTCGCGCTGCGTCCACAGTGGGGCCGCCTTATGGATCAAGAATCCGTTCAACAATTCACGGGGCCTCGGCTTGCCACATGGTCGGGGCAGGGCCAACGTAGCCCTGGTTCATGCGCTCAATGAGTTTGTCGCGATGACCTGCGCTCTGGTTCAAAGCCGCCCCGCCATCGGCCTCACATGATAAAGAAAAGCCGCACGAGGTAAGGCAGCAGCAGATAGGCCGCATAGAGCAGCACCGTGCTGAGAACAATGCGGAGCAGCCAGTCGGGCAGGTGGCCGGTGAGGCGCGAGCCGAGCGCAATTCCAGGAATCGAGCCGCTCAAGAGCGCGGCAAGGATCTGCCAGTCAACGTTTCCCAAACCCAGATGACCGAGGCCGGAAATGAACGCCAGCGGTATCGCATGGACGATGTCGGTACCGACGATGCGGCGGGCCGCCAGGGCCGGGTAGAGGGCGGAGAGGACCGCAACGCCGATCGCACCCGCACCAACCGATGTGAGGGTGACCAGGACGCCGAGGACAAGACCGAAGGACAGCGTTGCGTGCCGGCGCACCTGCACGTCCATGGCATCGGCGCCCTTGCGGCGTTGGCGCAGAACCCAGGGACAAAGCGGAACAATGATGGCGCTGGCGACGAGCAGCAACGCCAGCAGGCCGCGAATTATTCCACCCAGACGCTCGGTATCGGGTGCGGCCATATAGAGCCAGGCCATCGTCGCGACACATGCACTGATGCTGCCCGCACACAGCCAGCGCAGGATTGCCCAGTTGACGTTTCCATACTTGTGATGGCGGAAGGCTGCAGTGGCCTTGGTGATCGACGCAAAAAGCAGATCGGTGCCCACGGCGACAGTCGGACTGACGCCAAATCCTGAGATCAGCATCGGCGTCAACAAGGCCCCCGCACCCACGCCGGTGAGACCGACCAGAAAGCCGACGACGCCGCCTCCGGCCATCATCTGGAGCAGCGTCTCGGGAGGGAAGCCAATCATCGGAACTCCCGTATTTATGCGCGGGCGCAAAGGGGGAGCGTGGCGTTTGCCGCAGGTCAACTGTAGCTCTCACGGCGCCACCAACCCGCACGCAATCAGGGATCTGGAGGTTAAAATAGAAAATCATACTATCATCATTGCGTCTATCTATAAATACAAGAAAACTATCACTCATAACTTAAAAAATTAGAATATTATCGTCGTTCAATAGGTTGAAGGCATTGGATGCCCAAACGAATTTATTGTCGAGTGGTCAGGTCAAGTTTTATGCTTGATCAATGGCGCGGTGTCTGGCATCGAGATCGGCGATCACGCTACAACCCGTACGGATTTTTAACCCACGTTCCCGTTGCGAACTTCAGCAATCAACACCAGATGTGGTGGCACGGCATGTCGACGTTTATTTGCGTCGCAGCCGTTGGGAACATCACGGCATGCGCAGGAGAGCCATATGACCGTTTCGAAGACGCAGGTCCTCGAAGCCTTGCATCGGGTCAAGGGACCCGAACTTGAGAGCAATATCGTCGAACTCGGGCTGGTGTCCGAGGTCCTGATCAAGGATGGTCGCGTCTATTTCTCGATCACTGTTCCGGCCAGCAAGGCGGAGGCGTTGGAGCCGATGCGCCAGGCTGCACAAAAGGTCGTCGAGGAAATCGAGGGCGTTTCGGGGGCAACCGCCGTACTGACGGCCGAGGCACCGCGCGGCACCGCTGCCGCGCCCAAGGCGAACGGTGGCCCTAACGGCAGCCCCAGCGAACATGCCCGGGTGAGCGAAGCGCGTGCACGTGGTACCGCCGGCGACGGCGCTCCCAGGCCGCGCTCCGGGGCCGGCGTTCCGGGCGTCAAGCACCTCATCGCCGTTGCCTCGGGTAAGGGTGGAGTTGGCAAATCAACGACAGCGGTCAATCTGGCGCTCGGCTTTCTCGCCAACGGCCTCAAAGCAGGTGTGCTTGACGCCGACATCTACGGTCCATCGCAGCCGCGGCTGCTTGGCCTTTCAGGACAACCGCAGACAATTGCCAACACCAATACGCTCAAGCCCATGGAAGGTTATGGGCTGATGGCAATGTCGATGGGCTTTCTTGTCGATGAGGGCACGCCGGTCGTCTGGCGTGGGCCGATGCTGGTGTCTGCGCTCAACCAGATGTTGCGCGATGTCGCCTGGAACATGCATGGCGATCTCGACGTGCTGGTGATCGATATGCCGCCGGGCACGGGGGACGTACAGCTGTCGATGGCGCAGCAGGTACCGCTGTCGGGTGCGGTGATCGTTTCGACGCCGCAGGATCTGGCGCTGATCGACGCGCGCAAAGGGCTCAACATGTTCCGCAAGGTGGATGTGCCGGTGCTCGGCATTATCGAGAACATGAGCTATTTCGTGTGCACCAAATGCGGTGAACGCCACGAGATCTTCGGCCATGGTGGCGCCAAGAACGAGGCGGAAAAACTCGGGCTGCCGTTCCTTGGCGGCATTCCGCTCGACATCAAGATCCGCGAGCGCTCGGATGCGGGCCAGCCGATCACCGCAACCGAACCCGATTCTGTCCATGCGCAGACGTTCCGCGATCTTGCCGCGCGTGTCTGGAGCGAGGTCGAGGCCGCGAAAGGCCAGCGCATACCACCGCCGAAACTCAATGTTGCCCACTCCGGGCATCTGCTCGAGGTTCGTTTCGAGGACGGGCGTGCCTATGACCTGCCCTCGGAGATGCTGCGCGTCATGAGCCCGTCTGCCGAGGTTCAGGGTCATTCGCCTGATCAGCGCATCACCGTGGCAGGCAAGCGCAATGTGAAGATCTCGAAGATCGAGCCGACGGGCAACTATGCCGCCAAGATTATTTTTGATGATGGCCACTCCACCGGTCTTTATGCTTGGACCTATCTTGATGCGCTGGGTCGCGAGAAGGACAGCCGCTGGGCGGCCTATGAGGCCGAGCTTGCAAAGAAGGGATTGAACCGGGGGTAAGGGTGTGAGCGGACGCCACGAGATCACGACACTCGATGAGTTGGAGGCGATCTACGGGGCGCCGCGTCCCCAGTCACTGCTCAAGGAAGTTGGCCATCTGACACCACAGTATAGGGCGTGGATCGAGGCCTCGCCCTTCGTGGTGTTGGCAAGTGCCGGCAAGGACGGGCTCGATTGCACGCCGCGTGGCGATGGGGCTCGGATCGTCGAGGTTATCGACGAGCGCACATTGTTGATGCCCGACCGTCCAGGCAACAACCGCATCGATACGCTGCGCAATCTTGTGGCCGATCCGCGTGTTGCGCTGCTGTTCCTGGTGCCAGGGCGCGATGAAACCATCCGCGTCATCGGGCGCGCGTCAATTTCCACAGATCCCGAGCTGCTCAACCGCTGCAGCGTCGATGGCAAGCTGCCGCGAACTGTTCTCATTATTGAGGTGACAAGCGTCTTTTTCCAATGCGCGCGTGCCTTGAAGCGGTCGCGATTATGGGCGCACCCGCAAAGGCAAGATGCACCTGCGCTGCCCAGTGTTGGTGAAATCTTGCAGTCCATTTCGAATGGTACATTCGATGGTGCAGCCTATGATGCTGAGCTTGGCGAGCGGATCAACAAGAGCCTCTATTAACAAACAAGACTTTGTAGCAAAGAGCGGCGCTCTAATGATATTCTCCTGCGACGTGCAGGTCTACGACCCAACAGCGCTGCTCAAGCAAATCCGCGGGGCTTGTTCTTGCACTACAGATCAGGGTTGGGCTTTTTGAAGCTCTACACGGCGATCGAGCTCGTAGAGTGCTTCTTGAGAATATTTTTTCCGATCGATGCCCGTAAACGGAGCTGTGTCGCCCATCGCAACAAGCTGGAGTTTTCCTGAATAGCCTGCGCTGCGCAGCATGTCGGCGACGGTCTTCAGTCGCTCGGAGGAGAGCTCAAGATTGTAGGCGTGTGTTCCCCGCTCGTCGGCGTGGCCGGTCAGTTTCAAGGATTTGAACTTCTCCAACGTCACGTATTCGATGAGAAGCTTGGCGGCCTGGCGGCCATCATCCGTCAGGACAGCTTCGTTGAATACGAATTTGATCGGAACGGGTACGCTGGTGGCAAGTGCCGGCCCAGTGCTTTTTTCTGGCCCCATGCTCTTTTCTGGTGATGCGCGCGGCATTTGTGAGGAGGCTGCCACCTGCTCTTCCTGGCGCGGTTCTTCGGAGCCATCGCTTGTTGTCGCTTCGTGCGACCCGCCTTGGTCGGCGGAGCCCCTGTTTTCTGGCCTGGAACTCTTGGTTGTTTCTTGCTGGGTTGGAGTGCGCTGATCTGGCGCAAAGTTGGATGAGTGCGCGCCATCGCTGGCGTTCTTAGTGCGTGCTCGTTCAACAAGTTGGCGCAGGTCATCCATGAGCGCGGCCGTCACACTGGCAGCTGCCAGTTTGGGAGGTATGCTCGAGGCGGTCTCACCACCTTTGTTTGGTGCGCCCGTGGTCGCCTCCAATTGCGAGCTTTCGCCAGCGCTTGCAGGATTTTTATTGAATTGCAGCGTCAGGGCCGGATCTGGCGATGCGAACGTGTGCTCCAAGACAAGGACCCACTCTCCATTTTCATCGGTGCGTGCCGACCCGACGCGCTTGCCATCCGCAAAGACGATAACTTCGCCACCTGCCGCAGCACGCCCGGCGAAAACCGAACTGCCGTGCGGATTGATCCGCGCAATATCGAAGCGAGGTTCATCTGAGGTTTGGTCAGGCTTTATTACCTGTTCGAGCGCCGCAAGCTCTTTTGCGGCGGCTTCTACAGACGATGCCGAGGGGCTTTGAGAAGCGGGGTCCTTCAATATGACACCCGACAGGCGGTCGAGGCCGATCCAACGCCAATCTCCCTGGAGACCTGCGATTGCAGCCGCAAGGCTTCCGATGCAGAGCAACAAGATCAAGACTATGGCTGTGCGACGCATGTCTGTAACACTGTCCGAACAACTTCAACAGTTTAGCGTTAGAATCTGCAATTGGCGAGCAGTCTACAACCAAAATGTTCGAGTACGCCTAACCCAGATCGGCTGAAATGCGTGTTTTACGCTCGTTCAGTTCCGGTCAAAGCAGGTTTAACGTCGGATTTGGTGCCCCATTTTCGTTCACCCCTTAACGAGCCTGCTCCTTTGATAAGCTGCGGCTGCCTGGCCGGTCCCGATGGGCTGGCCCGCAGAGGGCGTTTGTCTCCGGCCAGGCCAACATAGGCCCATCACGAGCGCCCCACCGCCACCGATGAACGCTTTGCATGAGCGCGTGAAGTGCGGTGCCTGTTCGCAAGCCCGGTGATGGTCGCGACCGTTGCCACGTAGGCAATCACTTGCATGAAACTTGGCTGGTCGCGGTAGCCGATGAGCACGTGGAGAACCCGTCCCGCCCAGCTCGTTTCGGACAGCAACGCAGAGCTGTTCCACATGGTTCCATCCAGAACGGTCAACAGGCCAGCGTTGGACAGCTGATGCACGGCTTCGGCGGCCAGTCCGCCGGCGAGCAGCGTCACCATGGCTCCCGTCAGCGAGAACATGCGCTTGATAGGGAGCGTGGCCAATCCGAAATAAAGGATGCCTGACACGGCAGCTCCAAATGCAACTCCCGCCGCAGAACCAAGCGCGAGGCTTGCCATCCCGTCCCCGCCCTGCATCAAGATGCCAGACAAGAACAGCACGACCTCGCTTCCTTCGCGCATCACGGCGAGGGCGACCGCAACGCCAAGCGCGAACAGCGTCCTGTGGCCATCGACGACTTCACCGCCCAGTTTGCGCAGTCGTTCCGTCATCTCGCGCGCGTGATCTGACATCCATACGACATGCCAGGTCAGCATCATCACGGCGAGGATCAGCACTGATGCGGTAAACAGCTCCTGGCCGCGCCCGTCGAATGCATCTGATATCTGGGCGGCGAATAGGGCGACGACGAGTGAGCCGAGCAGGCCCGCAAGAACGCCGAGCATGACAGCACGGTTTCGCCCACGAATGCCGCGCGAGGCGGCAAGCACGATGCCGATGATCAGCCCGGCTTCGAGGACTTCGCGAAACACGATCAACAAGGCGGCAAGCATCACATCACTCCGCTATGATCGTGCCCTTGGCGGTGTCCTCGTGAAATTCACCGACAAATGAATAGCGACCCTTGGCCAGCGGTTTCAGGCGGATCGTCGCACTGGCGCCGCCCGCGATCACCTTCTCGAAGCCGAGCGCCTCGCTTTCGAATTCCTCTGCGCTCGCATCAAGATTGCGCACCTTGAGTGTGATGGCCTTTGCCGCTGGAACCACAATGTGCGCAGGTTCGAACGTGTGGTTCTTGATGACGATGGCGATTTCCTGGGGTTGACCGGCCAACGCTGGGCCGAATGCGGCGGTCACGGTGAGTGCCGCGGCAGCCAACATCGAGAGCTTCGAGGCCAGCATTGCAAGTTTTGAGGAGTGAGCGCGCGCGCAACGCAGGCGCGCCGGCGCCGAGAGTGGCAAATGCATCATTTAACGTCTCCCAATAGGCAGAATTCAAGGTCCTGCAATCGGACGGCGTCATAACAGCCTGACTCACGTTTCAAGTCAATAAACGTGTCGAACGCGATATTGTCGCAATGAGTTCAGGTGGCTGCGAAGCCGGGAATTCGAACGCCGAACGTCTGCGCCAGAAGGACAGCATTGAGGGCGAGCACCGCAGCGGCCCCGCAGAAAGCCAGAATGCGCACCAAGGGACTTGTGACGTAATCGCCCATGATACTGCGGCGGCTCGTGAAGATGATCAGTGAAATCATCGGCACCGGCAGGGCGATGCTCAAGACGACTTGGCTGAGAACCAAGGCATCTGTGGCATTCACGCCCGCTGCGACGACAGCGAACGCGGGAAGCATTGTGACAAGCCGGCGCACCCAGATCGGTACGCGAATGTGCAGGAAGCCTTGCATGATCATCTGCCCGGCCATGGTGCCGACGACCGAGCTGGATATGCCCGAGGCGATGAGCGAGATCAGGAAGACGCCAGCGGCGGCCGATCCGAGCAGCGGCGCCAGCATGTGATAGGCCGTCTCGATCTCGGCGACCTCCTGATACCCCGCGTGGAATGCTCCCGCGGCCATCATCACCATGGATATATTGATAAGTCCGGCGATCGCCAATGCGATCACGACCTCGATACTGGAAAAGCGCAAGAGCCGGCGGCGCTCGTTCTCGTTGCGGATCGGCGCACGTGTTTGCGTCAATCCGGAATGCAGATAGATGGCATGCGGCATGACCGTCGCGCCGATGATACCGACCGCGATCATCAGCGCTGAGGCGTCGGGTATGCGAGGTGAAATGATACCGTTCGCGGCACTGCTCCAGTCGATGGGCGCAATGAATGTCTCGGCGAGATAGCACAGACCGATGGAGCCGACGAAGAACGCGATGATCAGCTCCATGGGCCGGAAGCCGCCGCGCTCGAAAATGAGAATGCCATAGGTGAAGGCGGCGGTGATGCCCATGCCGGCAATCAGCGGAATGTTGAAGAGTAGAGCAAGGCCGATGGCGCCGCCAAGAAACTCGGCTAGGTCGGTTGCCATGGCGGCAATTTCGCTGGCTGCCCACATCGCCCAGACAACGGGCTTGGAGAAATTGTCGCGGCTGAGTTCGGCAAGGTTCTTGCCCGTCACGATGCCAAGCCGCGCCGACAGCCCCTGAAACAGCATGGCGATGAGATTGGCGAGAACAACGACCCACAGCAGCGCATAGCCATAGCCCGCGCCAGCCTGGATGTTGGTTGCGTAATTGCCCGGATCCATGTAGGCGACCGAGGCGATGATCGCCGGCCCTGCAAACAACAGCGCCGAGCGCAATCCCCGCCGTTCGCCCGCAAGCGCTTCGGAAATCTGGCCTCGCGTGCGCTCCGTAAGCGTCTGATTTACCGACATTGAATGGCTTTGCCCGTACCGCCGTTGCTTTCGCCAATAAATATAGCCTTGGCATCATTCATTGCAAAGGGCAATACGTTGTTGCCAACAGCTTGCAAGATTTCATCCAGTTCTTCCTAATTTGAAGTCGAGGCTGTAATCTTGTCCAAATCAGTTGATTCACATCACCTTGGCTCTGTTCGATGGGGCAGCGCCGCAGCGGGGTAGGCGAAGCAATGCCCTCTAACGAACCCAAAACGTCCGAAGACGCACAGTTACCCGAGCGGTTCAGCCATGCGCGCGCTGCCCAGGCCATGGCGGTGATGGAGGATTACGTTGAGATGATCAGCGATTTGATGGCCGAATTGGGTGAGGCGCGTATTGCTGACATCGCCCAGCGAATGGGGGTGACGCATCCGACGGCAACCAAGGCGATTGCCCGGTTGAAGCGCGAAGGGCTTGCAAGTTCACGTCCCTATCGCGGTGTATTCCTGACCGAGAGGGGCTCAGAATTGGCTGAGCGCGTGCGCGCGCGGCATCGTGTCGTTGTCGATTTCCTGGTTGCCATCGGGGTTCCCGATGAGACGGCGGAAATGGATGCAGAAGGCATGGAGCACCACGTCTCCGATGCAACTTTGCGGGCTTTCAAGGCATATCTGCGCAAAAAGAGATGAGCTTGATGACCATGGCGTAGCGGCCGCAGGCCATGCGTGCACCCCCCCGCATTTACCGTGGTGACCTCCTTGGCCGTTAAGCTTTGCTTGATTGTCGATCTTGTTGGCGGCGCCGAGGTGTCAGATAATCACACTACGCCCTATTGGGTTTCCTTTATTAAAAATCCCGAGGCTCGGCGGCACATCCTGTTGCGGGGTGTTCGGACCATCCATTTGAAGGTAGGATTTGCAACGAGTCATCCATATCGCTTGAGCCGACGAGGCATGTGGTCAGGCCGCAGATTTATTTGAGACGTGCTTTGACGCCAATGCTAAGAGTACCGACATATTCGGGGGCGTTACACCGCAAGGCTGATTGATCATGACACGCCCGCAGTGGGGAGGAAGTTTGATCGCAGACATTATCGATCATCGCAAAACCAAGTATCAATTACTCGATCGAAAGCCGGCCAAGCCAAGTTGGCTGGCCTGTGCCCGATCGGGGTAATTGAGGGGTGAGCCGATGCGCGGTCGACGCGATCTGGTTGCTTCAGCTGACATGAAGAATAAACAACATCTGGACACCCGCCGATGACGGAGGTTTTGTCGAATGCCGGTGCGCCGGCGCTGGCGATCGAGTATGTGGGCTCCGTTCTCACGGTTCGTGCGCGGGGCAACTGGACGCTGGCCCATGTCGATGAGATGGAAAAGCTCGTCGAGGCAACCGCGCTCGCCTTGAAGGACAGCGCCGTTGCGGATCTCGACATGCAGGGTGTTGGAGCGCTCGACACCTATGGTTCGTTGCTCCTTCTCCGCCTCGTCAGGAAAGAGCAAGCGGCAGGCAAGACCATGCCGGCT
>ERZ795053.7770-NODE-7770-length-10245-cov-6.722080_pt1 | contig 10245 bp, 9 predicted proteins | sample MGYA00375137_ERZ795053 | MGnify/ENA primary metagenome ERZ795053 (study PRJEB30182, sample SAMN05720284) | activated sludge metagenome | isolation source: Anaerobic digester | place: Hong Kong | collected 2014-12-17 ... | reverse complement strand
CCTTTCTGTCCTAGAATCACAAAAATCGTTTTCAGAACGATTTCTGATAATGGTTCTTTATATTATTTTTGTGTAGAACTATATAATTCAGGTGTTTCTTATTAATCAATTGTAAATAGTATTGGAGTCTACACATAGGTGATTTGAGTTGCGTTACAATTTTCATTTTCAAATAATATAAATAAATTTTTGTTACTCCTGCAACTTTTAAACCGTAATCAATGTTAAGACAATGATTTATAAAATCGTATTATTAATAAAGAAAATAAAATTATAATGGCATTAGAATTCACAGATTCAAACTTTGATGAAAAAGTATTGTCCGCCGGTGTTGCAGTAGTAGATTTTTGGGCAGAATGGTGTGGGCCGTGCAGATTGATAGGCCCTATCGTTGAGGATTTGGCAAAAGAATATGAAGGAAAGGTAAATATTGGAAAATTGAATGTTGACCATAACCCGAATGTATCTATGAATTATGGAATCCGTTCCATTCCTACCCTTTTGATTTTTAAAGATGGTGTTCAAGTTGATAAGCACGTAGGTGTGACAACAAAGGCAGCACTTACTGAGAAAATTAACAAGTATTTAAATTAATTATTATATTTTAATAGTTCAAAGCCTTTATCTTTGTTGAAAGAGATAAAGGCTTTTTTATTTTATGACAATATTTGAAGATTATAATTTAAAGCAATTTGACAATCTCGAATTGCTTGCCAAACAAGTCGTCGAAGGATTCATTATAGGCTTACACAAAAGCCCTTTTCATGGATTTTCGGTCGAATTTGCAGAACATCGACTCTACAATGAAGGGGAATCCACCAAGGACATCGATTGGAAGGTATATGCACGAACGGATAAGATGTTCATTAAAAAATTTGAAGAAGAAACCAATTTAAGGTGTCAGATGGTGATTGACATCAGTTCATCCATGTATTTTCCAGCAGACAAATCGTTTAACAAACTAAAATTCAGTGCTCTTTCATCTGCGGCTCTCATGAACCTTTTGAGACGTCAAAGAGATGCATTCGGGCTAAGCGTATTTGCAGACAAGCTGTATGAAAACACTCGATGTAAATCTTCCAATACTCATTATCAATACTTGCTCTCGATTCTTGATGGCGTTTTGAAAGATAATAAAAACAACAGACCTACAGCGGCTGCTGAAAATCTCCACATTTTGGCCGACAGTCTACATAAGAGGTCATTGGTCATTATCTTTAGTGATATGTTTGAAAATATGGCAGAATCCAAAGAGCTTTTTGATGCACTTCAGCACCTACGCTATGCAAAGCATGAGGTCATATTATTTCATACCGTGGATAAATCACTCGAAATAGATTTTAATTATGAAAACAGGCCGTATCTCTTTATCGATATGGAAAGTGGAGAGGAAATACGCCTACAAAGTGACCAAGTCAAAGAAACTTATCGAAGCAAAATCAACGAGTATTATAACGAATTGAAAATGAAATGCTTACAATACAAAATTGACTTTGTAGAAGCAGATATTAATCAAGGTTTTGACCAAATACTACAATCCTACCTAGTAAAAAGAGCAAAAATTAAATCAAAATAATTTTATAAAACGAACAATGATTAAATTATCAGATATAGATACTCATGCACCTAAAAACTTGAGTAAGCACAGCATCAAAGCAGAAGTGAAGGTTCTGGCAAAAAAAATTGGTGAACTACAGCAGGTCATGTATGCCCAGAAAAAACATAGCCTATTGGTTGTTTTGCAAGGCATGGATGCCAGTGGGAAAGATGGCGCTACGAAACACGTGTTTCAAGATTGTAATCCAAGTGGTATCGATGCCTACAGCTTTAAGAAACCCACTGAGCTAGAATTTGCACACGATTTTCTGTGGAGATGTCATGCCAGAGCACCTCAAAAGGGCAATATTATGGTTTTTGTTAGGTCCCATTATGAAGATATTTTGATTCAAAAAGTCCATAATTGGATAGATTCGGAAAGAAGAGCCAAGAGAATGGCTGCAATCAATTCTTTTGAGGAATTATTGGAATTTGATAACAATACCACCGTGTTGAAATTTTACTTGCACATTTCTCCAGAGAGGCAACTGGAAAAACTTCAGGAACGGATAGATAGACCAGAGAAAAACTGGAAACACAATCCTGCGGATTGGGAAGAGAGAAAATTATGGCCAGAATACATGAAAGCCTATGAATATGCTATCAACCAATCGTCAATTCCGTGGAATATTGTACCCGCCGACCAGCGTTGGTATCGAAACTATTTCGTGGCCAAAAAGGTGCTAGAGACACTTCAAAGTATGAACTTACAACTACCGCACATCGAAGATTTAAGCAAAGGCAATGGATAAGGTCAGGGTTGACAAATGGTTGTGGAGTGTAAGAATTTTTAAATCTCGATCCATCGCTACCGATGCAACGAAAAGTGGCAAGGTAAAAATCAATGATAAAACAGCGAAACCTTCTACCCTCTTGCAAATGGAAGATATGGTCGGAGTTCGAAAAAATGGTTTTGATTTTAGGTTTAAAGTCCTAAAGTTAATCGATAAAAGAGTGGGTGCCGCACTCGCCATCGAATGTTATGAAAATGTGACACCTGAGGAAGAATTGAACAAATACAAAGATTGGTTTATCGGGAAAGCCCAAGCCGAGGTGAGAGAAAAAGGTACCGGGAGACCTACGAAACGAGACCGTCGCGAGATAGATACTTATAAGGTTGAACTTTACGATTGGGAAGATGATATAGATTAATTTTGATTTCTGGTTTCGATTGATGGTTGAATTCCTATTCAAACCATTAATTTTGCAAAAAATTATTTCAACTTCTCATGAAGGCAAATCTTACTTTAATCGGTTTTCTTTTACTCTTATTCGGCTTTATTTATTTTATCCTATCCCTCTTGGGAATAAAATTCATCCCATTTGCACTTTTATACAAACTCAGTGGATTGTCACAACTATTGATCCAAATCGCGATGATGTTTGGCGGCGTCATACTCATGTATGTCTCGATGACTGCCGAGGAGGAAAAGCAACAATAATTATATTCCCAACAACTTGGCCTTCAATTTTTCATATTCATCGGCTGTGATTAAGCCATTTTCCTTCAATTCGGCGAGTTCTTTGAGTTGTGTAACCATGTTGGAAGTTTCTGTCACCTCATCTTTTTGTTTGGTTTCTTTTTGAATTTTCTCAGCTTCTTTCTTTCCTTTTTCAAATTTCTCATCGTATTGTTTTTTCAACCTGTCGGTATCAAAATCCAAAAATGTACCACCCGTTTCAAAATGTTTTTTAAACACTTCTCCTATGGCATACGTGGAAGCACCTGACAGCACTGACATCGTCACTGCACCAAGAACTGAACCTATCACCGGCACCATTTTTATCATACGACTCGCTCCCATTTTGGCGAGGCTCGTACTGGTCAATGCCGTAATTACAGCCTTGCCTTTTGACTTATTAAATTCGATGCCGTATAGTGCAGAAAGTTGCTTGACCATATCCATTTGAATCGCTGATACGGCTAAAAAATCGACCATAGGCACAGGAATGACACCGGCACCCATCGACCATATCATGTGACTTCTAATCAAAGATGAGGCTGCCGTGGATCTAGTTTCTTCGTTCATTTATTAAAGTTTACAGTGTAATAATCAAATGAAACCATTATAAAGTTCAAATGATGCAGATAATTCTACCAAATACGGAAAATAGGCGATTAACTAGGGTTTTTTCTTTTTACAAAATCAAGTGAAACTGAAAAAATATGTGATGACAAGACACCACTTACACTTCCCACATTGGCCAGTGCATAATCTATTCTCAACCTGCCCAATACTAAGCCCAATCCGATATTCGGCTGGAATTCGGTCTTGGTGTTTTCTGTATTTTCAGGATTGATTACCCTTTGAATATTACCCAATCCTGCTCTCAAAAAAACCTTATTAATGTACCCTAATTCAAGTCCAAAACTTGGGTCAATTGCCAAATTTTTGGAAGAAATAATGCCTGATTTTGTACCATTTGTTGAAATGTTGAGATCAGACTCGAAAAGGTATGAGAAATTCTTGGTCGTATTAAAATAAGCAAATCCCGCTACAAGACGAGGCAAATTGATTTCTGTACTACTGACTGGAATTTCATTCCCTGTTTTTTGGAAAACTGCTTTGTCTTCATCGGAAAGATTAAAGGACCAAGTATTAAATGTCGTTGTTATGTCTCTGGCCATCAAAGATACCGCATAATTTGACTTTTTCCACTTTACACCAAGGTCCGCACCGAATCCCCAAGCCTTTCCAAAATCACCGATAGACCGGTGAATTATTTTCACATTTGCCCCTCCCGAAAAACTGCCACTTTCATTCAATGCTCTACCATAACTGAATAAAAATGCGTAATCAGATGCAGAAAATTCCGTGATGCGGTCATAGTTAAAACTACCGTCAGGACCGATTAGCTGTAGCGTATTGGGAATGGCATCGACACTCATACGTATAATACTAATAGCTCCAACTGCCTTTCTCTCTGAATTCAGATTTTTAGCTATCGAGGCATAATCGTAATTGCTCAATCCACCGAACCAATTGGCATGCATGGCATTTAACTGAAATGGAGCCTCTAGACCTATCAATCCCGCAGGATTCCAATAAGCCGAAGTCGCAGCATTTTCTGAGGCTGTGACAGCTCCAAACATACCATGGGATCTCGCCCCTACGCCAATATTTAAAAATTCATTGACAAATTTTACTTGAGCATGAGTCGTTACACTAATTATGAAGAGCAACGCAATGGAGAGCATAGATTTAAGTAATCGAGAGATTGACATTCCAATTTTTTTTATACTTTGCAAAAATATAGTTCCAAAACGGAAATAAAATTAATTTAGTACTTTTTGTTTCAAAAATTAAATGAACTCAATTTGAAAAAGCTGTTCTTAATACTATCCATAACGATTCTGATATTCAGTTGCAAACAAATTACATATTTTGATATACCTCCCATTACCAAAGAGGCCTCAGGTCAAAACGGCATGGTGGTCACAGCACATCCTCTGGCAAGTACGATAGGCAATGATATCCTGAAACAAGGAGGTAATGCCATTGATGCCGCTATTGCCGTTCATTTTGCATTGGCCGTTTGCTACCCTATTGCAGGAAACATAGGTGGTGGTGGATTTATGATGATTCACAGCGCTGATGGAAAAACCGAATGCCTAGATTATAGGGAGACGGCTCCCCTCAAATCTACCACTGACATGTATCTCAATGAGGATAAAACCGTGAAAAAGAATGCAAGCACCCTTGGAGCCTTATCTTGTGGCGTACCGGGTAGTGTCGATGGGATGTGGCAGGCTCACCAAAAATACGGAAAATTGGAATGGGAAAAATTATTGGCACCAGCTATAAAACTCGCAGAATATGGCATTTTATTGACCAGTCGAGAAGTGAATGCATTGACCAATGCACAGGAAGAACTTTTAGAAATAAATGGAAAATCAAACCCCTATTATATCGAAAATTGGAAATCCTCTAATACATTAACTCAATCGGATCTTGCACTTACGTTAAAACAGATTTCCGAAAAAGGTAGAGATGGCTTTTACAAAGGATGGGTTGCGGATTCTATCGTATCTACTATGCATCGTCACGATGGCATCATCTCCCTACAAGACCTAAATGATTACCGTGCCAAATGGCGAAAACCGCTCATAAAAAGGATAGGAGATTACACTATTTATTGCCCGCCCCCGCCATCCAGCGGAGGTGTAGCCTTGATTCAATTACTCGAAATTCTGCGTCAATCGAATTTGGATAGTCTGCCCTATCACTCAACGGCTTACATTCATCTCGTGGCCGAAGCAGAACGAAGAGTGTATGCCGACCGAGCCGAGCATTTAGGAGATCCGGATTTTTACAAAATTCCAATAGACAGCTTAATCGACAGCAGCTATCTTGCTTCCAGAATGTCGAACTTTAACCCTTTGATGGCTACACCGTCTGATAGCATCAGTTCCGGGGTATTCGAAGAAAGTGACCAAACCACACATTTTAATGTCATTGACGCAGAGGGAAATGCCGTGAGTGTGACCACGACTCTTAACGGTGCTTATGGATCAAAACTCGTCGTGCGAGGGGCTGGTTTCCTTCTAAATAATGAAATGGATGACTTTTCCATCAAGCCCGGCGTACCCAATCTATATGGATTGGTAGGTTCTGAAGCCAACAAAATCGAACCAAAAAAAAGAATGCTTAGTTCTATGACTCCAACGATTATACTCAAAGGCAATAAATGTTATGCTTTGGTAGGCACCCCTGGAGGCAGCACCATCATTACCTCAGTTTTGCAAACCATCCTCAATCTGACACAGGAAGGATTTACCCCGCAGGAATCTGTGAATAGCGGTCGATTTCATCATCAATGGAGACCAGATACGATATTTTTTGAGTCGGGAACATTCAATGAAGAAGTGATAGATAGCTTAAAAAAGATGGGACACGGCATAGCTTATTATGGAGCAATCGGAAGAGTCGAATTAATAGAAATCGTCGATGGGCTCATGTATGGCGCTGCTGATCCTAGAGGCGATGATTGTGCAATGGGTTATTAGAGAATAAAAAGATTTCATGAGTTAGTTAATTTGGAAGTGGATTTTTAATTCATAAGGATTTGTTTCATTTTTCACGATTGAATCAGTCCTTTTATTAAGACATTTCGAAGAACGGGGAGGATAAAGTATCATCTAAGAAAGAGTTGCATCTTTCGGCAAAATAAATTTTCTAATATCAATCTGAATCATTATCTTTAACCCATACTTTTTGATATGATGACCTTAACGGATCAAAATATACGACACCTCAAGCCAATATTTCACAAGGATAGGAAGTGGATGGGATTGTTTTTTCGATAAATAAATACAATTTTGGTTCATAGAATTGTGATTAAAGTAAAATATAATTTCTACTGAATAGGTTGATGGTGACAAGATGTAGAAAGAAAGGTTAATCCTTAAAACATGATTGCTTTTAATGTGAGATAATTAAAAATGTTTTGTACTTTAGTAGCCCGAATGAAAAAGATTAAAAACTAATCCAAAAAACCAGATTTAGATGAAGAAGAAAGTCAACAAATGCAGTTGGCAGAACAGTTTGGTTGCACTATTTGAGATTTCAAAAATCTTAAAGGTGGAAGTGAAAACATTAATAAAGGAAGATTGAATGGATGTAGTTAAAGAAGCAGATATAGAATATGGATTTGTAGGTAAGCTACAAGAATTAAAATACACGTATCGTTCAGATATCAGAAGCTTAAATGCTCTAGAACAAAACTTTCGAGAAAAATTTGAGAAGCTCAACGGGGTTAGCCTAACCGATTCTGAATTCGAGAAATTAAAAGAAGAAATTGTAAATCCTGATGTGTTCATCTCTTCTAATTATTTGAGAAAAACGAACACCTTTACTCGTGAAGACGGCACACCTTTACATTATACACTTGTAAATATTAAGGACTGGTGTAAAAATGACTTTGAGGTCATTAACCAACTTCGCATCAATACCAAAAATAGCAACCATAGATATGATGTTATCATTCTTATCAATGGTGTTCCGGTTGTTCAAATAGAATTAAAAACACTGGAAGTAAGCCCTAACAAGGCAATGCAACAAATTGTTGACTATAAAAATGACGCAGGAAACGGCTACACCAATTCCCTAATGTGTTTTATGCAATTGTTCATAGTCAGCAATAAATCAAAAACATTCTATTTCGCTAATAACAATAACGAACACTTTGCTTTTAATGCAGACGAGCAGTTTTTACCTGTTTATACTCTAGCAGATGAGCAAAACAAAAAAATCAATCACTTATACGACTTTGCCGATAAGTTCTTGACCAAATGCACGTTGGGGCAAATGATAAGTCGCTATATGGTTTTGGTGGCAAGCGAGCAAAAAATTCTCGTGATGCGACCGTATCAAATTTATGCTGTGAAAGCCATTGTAGATTGCATTCACCAAAATAGAGGTAACGGATATATTTGGCACACCACGGGTAGTGGTAAAACACTTACCTCTTTCAAAGCCTCGACCCTTTTAAAAGACAATCCTGATATTGAAAAATGTTTGTTTGTGGTAGACCGCAAAGACCTTGACCGACAAACCCGTCAGGAATTCAATAAATTTCAAGAAGGTAGTGTAGAAGAAAACACCAATACAGGCACTTTGGTCAATAGAATGTTATCTACCGACTATGCCGACAAGGTGATAGTAACCACTATTCAAAAACTAGGTTTAGCACTCAATCAGAATAGTAAACGCAATGTAAAGCAAAGGGAAAACAACAAAGAAACCTATTATGATAGATTAGCACCTTTGCGAGATAAAAGAATCGTGTTTATTTTTGATGAATGCCACCGTTCTCAATTTGGCGACAATCACGATGCTATAAAAGAGTTTTTTCCCAAATCACAGCTTTTTGGATTTACAGGAACACCCATTTTTGATGAAAACGCTACTTATAAAACCATAGAAGGCCAACAAGCTTCCTATAAGACTACAATAGACGTTTTTAAGCAAGAATTGCATTCATACACCATCACGAATGCCATAGAAGATAAAAACGTGTTGCCTTTTCATATCGACTATTTTACGGCAGAAGGTAGCCCCGATATCAATAGCCTGAGTCATAAAATGGCAGTGATAGATGCTATTCTTAAAAAGCACGACAAAGCCACAGACAACAGAAGATTCAACGCCATCTTGGCAACTTCTTCTATCTCTGATGCCATTGAATATTACCATCTTTTCAAGCAAAACCAACGGGAATTTGCTCAAGTGAATGAAGATTTCAATCCCTTGAACATTGCTTGTGTGTTTTCGCCTCCTGCCGAAGGCAATAAAGATGTGGAACAGCTACAAGAGGATTTAGAACAAGAAAAAGCCGACAACCAAATTGAACCCAACAAAAAGAAAGAAGCCCTAACCCAAATTATTGCAGACTACAATGCCCAATATGGCACCAACCATAAAATAACCGAGTTTGATGGCTACTACCAAGACGTGCAGCAACGCATCAAATGGCAGAAATACCCCAACAGAGACGTGCCACACAAAGACAAAATAGATGTGGTGATTGTGGTAGATATGCTTTTAACGGGTTTCGACTCTAAATTCTTGAATACGCTATATGTTGATAAAAACCTAAAGTATCACGGACTCATACAGGCATTTTCTCGTACCAATCGGGTCATAAACGACAATAAACCCAAAGGCAATATTTTGGATTTCAGAAAGCAGGAAGATGCCGTGGACAAAGCAATGGTCTTGTTCTCTGGTGCCAATGTGGAGCGAGCCAAAGAAATATGGCTGGTAGAAGCAGCCCCAGCAGTTATTGAAAAATACCAAGAAGCCGTAGGCAACCTCAAAACCTTTATGGAATCACAAGGATTGGAATGTGTACCCCACGAAGTGGACAACCTCAGAGGCGATGAAGCCCGTGCCCAATTCATCAATACGTTTAAGGAAGTACAACGCCTCAAAACACAACTCGACCAATATACCGACTTGGTAGAAGCCCAAGCCGAAACCATTGAAGCCATATTGCCCTCAGAGGATTTCCGTTCGTTCAAGAGCAACTATCTCGATACTGCCAAACGCCTTAAAGAAATTCAAAACAAACCCGATACGGCCGATGCTGTCAATCAACTCGATTTTGAGTTTGCCCTCTTTTCTTCTGCCTTTATCGATTACGATTATATTATAGGTCTCGTTGCCAAAAATTTGCATAATAAACCAAGTCAAAAAATCAAATTGACCAAAGAGCAAATCATTAATTTGCTGAGCTCGAGTGCCAATTTTCAAGACGAAAGAGACGATATCATTGCCTATATCAATGCCTTAGAAATAGGCGACAAACTCACCGAAGCACAAATACACGCAGGGTACAAGAAATTTAAAGACCAAAAAGCAGCCAGTGAGTTAAAAGCCATTGCCCAAAAACACCATTTGGAAAACGCAAGCCTAAAAACTTTTATTGATGAAATACTGCACCGAATGATTTTTGATGGGGAAAAACTCACCGATTTATTGGCACCCTTAGAATTAGGATGGAAAGACCGCAGAGTAGCCGAATTAGCACTAATGGAAGACCTAGTGCCATTATTAAACAAACTAGCCCAAGGGCGAGAAATAGCAGGATTGAACGCTTATGAATAAGGAAGAAAACAGAATAGTACCAGCTTTGCGTTTTCCTGAG
>ERZ795053.7767-NODE-7767-length-10246-cov-5.569228_pt1 | contig 10246 bp, 5 predicted proteins | sample MGYA00375137_ERZ795053 | MGnify/ENA primary metagenome ERZ795053 (study PRJEB30182, sample SAMN05720284) | activated sludge metagenome | isolation source: Anaerobic digester | place: Hong Kong | collected 2014-12-17 ... | reverse complement strand
CCCACGAATTGCGCCAGGGCCGCCCAGCCACCCGCGTCATGGCGGTCATACGGCAGGTCGATCAGGATCTGGCCAAGCTCTTTGGCGCGGCCCAACGCAACGATCCCTGCCCCTGTGGCAGTGGCCGCAAGTTTAAGCAGTGTCATGCAGCAAGCATTCATCCAAATTAACATAGTCCGCACGGGGCTAATAAAAGTTAGCAATTAAATCTGGTAAAACACCCTCCTAACCTCCCACGATTTCGGGGGAGAAGCCGTCGCCCCTTCCTCGCTGGCGGGGAAGGGGCCGGGGGATGGGGTGGAATTATCGAAATTATTCTCAACATTCATAAGCCGCCGTGCTACCAAACGATGCCCGCTGAACCGGGCTAGTCGATGAACACAAAGGGGGCTTCAGCCTCCGCCGTTTAGTAGCCCTGTCCATTTATGGCGGGGCGGATGGTCAACCAAACAAGATTCTGTTAAGTTGTAACATCAAGGAAAACCTCATGCAAGCAACAATTACACCAAACACCCCCGCCCGTGAAGCAGCGGCCTACGCCTGGTGGGTCATTCTGCTCTGGGGCATCGCCACAGTGATCGTCGGGGCGTATCTGCTCGTCCGTCCCAGCGTCACCGCCCTACTCCTCGTTCAATTTATGGGCGCATACTGGCTCGTCGGCGGCATCTTTGACCTCTTTGGATCGATGACCCAACGGATGTTGCCCCAGCGCGGTTGGCGGCTCATCGGCGCGGTGATCAGCGTCCTGGCTGGCTTTGTGATCCTCGGCAACCCGCTCATGGGCACCATCTTCACAGTCGGCTTCATGTATTACATGCTGGCAATTTCGGCCATTGTCAATGGTGTCATCAATATGCTGATTGGCAACCAGGTGCGCGGATTGGGTAAGAATGAATGGTCATGGAGTGGGTTCCTGCTGGGGCTGCTCCAGTTGATTATCGGCCTCTTCCTGCTCACTCATCCGTTGGCCGGTGCCTTGTCCCTTGTGCCGCTGCTGGGTGGCTTGACCCTGATCGGCGGCATCGCCACCATTGTGATTGCGTTCCGGCTGCGTACAGTTGTTTCATTCTGACCGGATGACAGTATCACCCTTGTTCCCCTGTCATCTTGTCATCCCTTCCCCTACATATCAAAATCAACTCTGATCGCTTTCCAAAAAGGAGACGCCAATCATGTCATCCAAACTTACCCGACGCGATTTTATCCGCACATCGGGCGCAGCCGCGGCTGCTGGTGCAATCTTCGGCGCTACCGCTGGTGCCGGTTTAGCACAGGAAAACATCTATCTACCCATCGTTGCCAATGAGTCGTCAACTATCCCCGGTGCCACCCCAACACCAACACCAACAGCGATACCGGTTGCCAATGCCGATAGTAAAAACATCCTCTTTATTACCGTCGACCAGGAACGCTATCCGATCATGCACGTCGACGAAAATGGCGTCGAACAGTGGCCCGTCGGCTTTGATCCCGCGGTCGAGTTGCCCGCGCACACATGGATTCGTCAAAATGGTGTGAACTTTACCCAACATCACGTCTGCTCGGCGCCCTGTACCCCCTCACGCGCCATTATCTACACGGGGATGCACGTACCCAACAACGGCATGCGTGACAACACAAATATTCCAACTGGGCACGATATGGACTGCGAGATCGACACCGTTGGCGACATGTTGCGCGAAGTCGGCTACTACACCGCCTACAAGGGCAAGTGGCATCTGGCCGAGACCGCCAATTGTCGTGATACCAGCGACACCACCGTCAATGCGCTGGAGGTCTACGGCTTCTCCGACTATAACCCCAACGGCGATCGCCACCGCGAACTCGAAGGCTACAGCACCGATGACGACACGGCGCGTGAGAGTGCCGACTGGCTGGCAAATAAAGCCCCGACCTTGGACAAACCCTGGTTCTTTGCGGTCAACTTTGTCAACCCCCATGATGTCATGTACTACGATGCCGATAATGAACCCGATGGCGGCCCCATGAATCCAGGTGAGAATAGTCGCTTTTCCACCAACATCGATCCCTCTGGTCCCGAGGACGCGACAGATTACCCCACTGACAACAACGTGACCGATATCTATCGCGACGCCGACGGCAATCTCATTCAGTGGGATCCGGGCTTGCCACGCAGCTTCTACGCCGACCTGGGCTTAAACCCCGACGGCAGCGGCGAAGTGGATACAGAAAATTGGCTGGCTGACCGACCGGCAGCGCAGAGAGAGTTCATGCAACTCTACGATTATCTCATGGGTGAAATGCACAAAGATCAGCCTGCACTGTATAAAAATCGGGTGAATTATTATCTTAACTGTCTGCGCAACGTGGATCGTCACATCCAACGTGTGTTGGATGCGCTCGAAAGCTCAGGGCAGATGGAGAAGACGATCATTCTCTTCACGGCCGATCATGGTGAGATGTGTGGCGCACATGCCTTGACACAAAAGGGCAACTTTATCTATCGCGAAAATATTGGGGTGCCGCTTGTCATGATTGGGTTGGGCAACGCGGGTACAGAGAATGCCGAATTAACCTCCTCGGTCGACCTGGCTCCCACCATTCTCTCACTGGCCGGAGTCGGTGATTGGCAGAGCCGCTGGAGCCAGTTAGTCGGCCATGATCTATCGCCCCTGGCGACGGACCCCACAGGTACCGGCCCCCGTGGCAATCAAGCCACGCCGGGCAAGGGCATGCTCTTCACCTACGATTCGATCAGCACGCTGGATGCCGCTTTCTCGACTGGGCAATCAAACGTTTTCAACCTGGCAAAACGGGGCCTCGTGCGCGGCATCTTTGATGGGCGCTATAAGATGACCCGTTACTTCTCGCCGCTGAACTATCATCGCCCGGCCGATGTGACCGAGTTGCGCGCCAAAAATGATATTGAACTCTACGACACCTTGGAAGATCCCGATGAAATCAACAACCTGATTCCCCAAAACCCGGCTACGCCCCTTGCCCCCGCCATCCAACAATTGCTCAGCGCTATGAACGACAAGCTCAACGCGCTGGCCGAAGCCGAGATTGGCCCCCTTGAAAATGAGACAGGCGGACTTCCGCTGCCCATCGGCAAGAGTGTTTCTTGAACCCGGCACTGGTTCCAGACGCTCCGCGTCCAACGACGCGGAGCGTCCCAAAGTGCATTCCATGCCGGAGCGTGGAACGAGTATTGAAGATTAGTGCCCATGAATTGTGAGTGATTCATGATGCATGGGCAGTCTAGAAAAACACGATGCTAGACAGACTGCGCGACCAGGCATTTCAGGCCCTCGCCGCCACATCACATTGCACCCTTTCCACCTCCGGGCCGGCAGGACTATGCGCGTCAAATGTTGACCTGGCTGTGGTCAGCGGCCATCTTTACGTGCTGATTCCCAATACATCTGACCACCTCTTTAACTTGGAACAGGAGAGCGTGGTTGCGCTCACGGCCGAAAGGTGGGAATTGAGTGGCCACGCGATGCAGATCGCGACTGGTGAATCACCATTCACGCCACAGCAGACGGCTTGGTCTGTTGTCTTTCAAATCATTCCACAACGGATGCACCTGCCGCCTGATGACGAGGACCATACACACAGGACGATTGATTTTGGGTAAACCCGCCCGAGGCTCAAGCCGTCGGGCTACCAAACAACGCCCGCTAAACCGGGCTTGCTGGACAACAATCTAGCCCCATTGATGGGGCGTCGTTACATAGCCCAATGGATTTATCCCTGGGCTCGTTTGAACAAGGAAAACAGCACCATGCGACCCAACAACGCCGATACACCAACCACAACCCAACCGATCCCCAAACCACCTATCGATCCGATTGTGGGCCCGTTGGTCGGCAACGCCCTGCAAATCGGCGTCGAAGCGCCCGTCCAAGCGTTTATGAGGCTGGCCGCGGAGTATGGTCCCATCTATCAAATTCAACTGCCGGGCGGCTCGCCGATCATCGTCTCCAGCTATGCATTGGTGAATGAGATCTGCGACCAGGCGCGCTTCGACAAATTCATCCATGCGCCGCTTGCCAATATCCGTGATTTTGCCGGGGATGGGCTCTTCACCGCCTACACTGAGGAGCCAAACTGGCAGAAGGCACACCAGATCCTCATGCCCGCCTTTGGCATGAACGCCATGCGCAACTACTTCCCCATGATGGTCGAAATCGCGGACCAATTGGTGGCCAAGTGGGAACGGCTGCAACCCAGCGATATGGGGGATGGGGGCGAAATCGATGTGGTGGCCGACATGACGCGGCTCACGCTGGATACCATTGCGCTTTGCGGCTTTGACTATCGCTTCAATTCCTTCTATCAAGAGGAGATGCACCCCTTTATCGACGGCATGGTGCGCTCCTTACGCGAGGCGTTGGAACGGGTGCAGCGCCTTCCCTTGCAACACAAGCTCATGTTTGGCAAGCATCGCCAATATGAGCAAGATATCGACGATATGAATGCGCTGGTCGATGCGGTCATTCAGGAGCGCAAAGCGAGTGGTGCGGATCTCACAGGCAAGAAAGATTTGCTTAGCCTCATGCTCAGCGGCGTGGAACAGACAACGGGTGAGACGCTCGACGACCTCAACATCCGCTATCAGGTCATCACCTTTCTGATTGCGGGCCACGAGACGACGAGTGGGCTGCTCTCCTTTGCCACCTATTTTCTGCTCAAACATCCGGCCGTGCTGGCCAAAGCCTACGCCGAAGTGGATCGGGTGTTGGGCAGCGATCTGACGGTGGCTCCAACCTATGAGCAGATGCATGAATTGCGCTATCTCAACCAAATTCTCAAAGAGACATTGCGCGTCTGGCCGACCGCACCGGCCTTTAGCCTCTATCCCCATGAGGATACGGTCATCGGTGGCCAGTATCATATTCCCAAAGGGCAAGATCTGATCGTGCTCGTGCCTATGCTGCATCGTGACCCTACGGTTTGGGGCGACAACGCCAACCTCTTCGATCCCGAACGATTTACACCGGAGGCCGAACAAGCGCGCCCCGCCAATGCTTACAAACCCTTTGGCAACGGGCAACGCGCCTGCATCGGTCGTCAATTTGCCATGCAGGAGGCAACTCTGGCCCTGGCCATGATCCTGCAACGCTACCGGCTCATCGACCACACCGACTACCAGCTCAAGGTCAAAGAGACGCTGACGCTCAAGCCCGACGGCTTCAAGCTCAAGCTGCGCCAACGCACCGCTGCCGACCGGATTGCCCACGCGTCTGCACCGATTGCGCTTCAAGCAACACAGACCGAACCTGCCCACCAAATCACGTGGACCACGGCGCACGCGCCGCAGCACCACACGCCGCTGCTGGTGCTCTATGGATCCAACATGGGTTCGTCGGAGGAGTTGGCCCAGCGCATTACCGGGGATGGCGAGGCGCAGGGCTATCGCACCACGGTGGCCGCGCTGGATGAGCATGTGGGCCGGCTGCCCCAAGAGGGGGGCGTGGTGATTGTCACTTCGTCGTACAACGGCCGGCCGCCCGATAACGCGGTGCGCTTCTGCGAATGGCTGGAGACGGATGAGTTTGCCGCGGCGTGTCAGGGCGTGCGCTACACCGTCTTTGGCTGCGGCAATCGCGATTGGGCATCAACCTTCCAAGCCGTGCCACGCCTCATCGATAGCAAGCTAGCCGCGGCCGGCGCTACCCGTCTCTATGTCCGCGGCGAGGCCGATGCGCGTGACGACTTCTTTGGTGACTTCCAAAGCTGGTATAACCCGCTGTGGGCTGCGTTGGCCGCGGCCTTTGATCTAACCGATGTGGAACCGACACCTGCCACCAAGGCACCGCTCTTCCAGGTCGAAATGGTCAGCACGGAACACGCCAACCCGTTTATCGCCGGCTTTGGTGCGCAGCCCATGCGCATTCTCGAACAGCGTGAACTCCAAAATCATGGCGGCGACAATCCCTCCACCCGTTCCACCCGCCACATTGAGCTGGCGTTGCCCGCCGATGTTACCTATCAGACCGGCGATCATCTGGGCGTGATTCCGCGCAACCCCCTGCCGCTGGTGGAACGGGTACTTGCCCGTTTTGGCCTGGGCAAAGATGTGGTCATTCAGTTGCGCAAAACCGGCAGCGGTAAAACCTCGTTGCCCCTCGACCAACCGATCACTGCGCTAGAGCTTTTGTCAACGTATGTCGAGTTGCAGGAGGTGGCCACGCAGCAGCAGATTGAGACATTGGCCAAATATACCGAGTGCCCGCCCGAAAAGATGAAGCTACTGGCGCTCGCCGGTGAAGGTGCGACAGACAATGAAGCGGTCAAAGCGCTGTACCGTGTCGAGGTTTTAACCAAGCGCAAATCATTGCTAGATCTGCTCGAAGAGTATCCGGCCTGTACTCTGCCCTTCAATCTCTATCTAGAACTGTTGCCGGCCCTGCGCCCGCGCTACTATTCGATCTCATCGTCACCGCTGCACGATCCACAACGCTGCACCATCACCGTGGGCGTGGTCGACGCGCCGGCCCGTTCCGGGCGTGGGCAATATCGGGGTGTCTGCTCCAATTACCTGGCCCAGCAGAACGCTGAGAGCGAAGTCTACGCCTTTGTGCGCGACAACCAATCCGCTTTCCGTCTGCCCGCAGATCCGCAAACCCCGCTGATCATGGTCGGGCCTGGCACAGGGTTGGCACCCTTCCGCGGCTTTTTGCAGGAGCGCGCCCTCCTCAAACAACAGGGCCAGGCGGTTGGCCCCAGTCTGCTCTTCTTTGGCTGCCGCCATGCGGAGCAGGATTTTATCTATGCCGATGAACTACAAGCGTACGCCGATCAGGGCGTAACCACGCTCGTGACCGCCTTTTCCCGCCAGGATCCGGCCCAAAAGGTCTATGTGCAGCAGCGGATTTTGGAGCAGAAAGAGGCGGTCTGGGTGCTGTTGGAGCAAGGCGCAACGATCTATGTGTGTGGCGACGCCAGCCGCATGGCCCCCGATGTGCGGCGCGCGTTTGGCACCATCTATCAAGAGAAGATGAATGCCGACGCAGCCACCGCCGACAACTGGCTCAATGAGTTGGAGACGAAACAACGGTATTTGCAGGATGTTTGGGCCGCGACATGAGGGGTAAGAAGTGAGGGCGCGGTAGAAGAGCGAACGGCGGTTGAGTAGGCCGCGGCTGCATACTGCCGCGGCCTACTCAACCGGCACTGATCCCGTCACTTAAGTTGGCACTTATGCTTCTACAACTTTTCATACAAGGAGAAAAAACATGCGCCGTAGCTATTGGTCACGACAATTGCTGCTGATTGGAGGGGCGCTGCTGGGATTGCTGACAGTAACCCTATTCACAATCCGCACGGTCCGTGCGGAAGAGCGCACCGTCTGCCCTGATGGCGCGGAGTTCACCACCATCCAAGCGGCCATCGACGCCGCCGCCGCCGGCGACACCATCACTCTCTGCGCGGCCACCTATATGGCGCCGCTTCGTATCGACAAAGATCTGATCGTCCGCGGGGCTGGTCAAACCGACACCATCGTTGGCACGCAAACAGTGACATCAGTGGTGGCGCTTGCCCCTGACACCACGCTGACACTGGCCGACCTCACGTTGGCGCAAGGCAGTGGCCCAACGGTCAGCGCGGCGACAGCCGGGCCATACACGGATACTTTGACTATTTCCAATACGCTCAATCTGACCGGTGGGGATCAGGTGACGACGATCATCAATGGCAATGTGGGCGAGAACGTCGCCATTGTCCAGGCCAACACCAAAATCTATGTGGTCAATGTAACCATTTCGCTACCGGCCACCATACCGCCGGTCATCGCCGCCCTGGCCGAGGAGGATGCGGCAGCGAGTACCTTCGATGGCGCTTGCATCCTGCCCCTCAGCATCTTTCCCGACCTCGTGGCGGAACTGATTGCAAGTCTCTGCGATTCGGAGGCACTCAGCATGGCGGCCAGCAACCGCATCGACGCGCTGTCAGCAAACGGGACGACCGCTCTTGCCGCTGCAGCTTATGAAGCGGTTTTTGGGATTGGCAACCATCTAATACTGGACGGTGCGGACCAGGTAACCACCATTATCAACGGCGATGTGACTGGCAATGTGGTTGTTGTCCAGGCCAATACTACAGTAGATGTCACCAATATGACGCTCAGCCTAACAGACGGCGGATTAGCCACGATTACCGAACTGCTTGCAACGGAGACAGGCTTGACCAGCCCAAAGAGTTTCGTGTTTTTACCTGTGATCAGCAACTAATCGATAAGCCAACTAAAAGTCACATTCATGTACAGTGCTTTCACGCGAAAGAAGCAGTGTGACTTTTCGCTGAGTTGACGATAAGGGGAACCTATAAGCCAGTTATCACTCAATGTCATTAAGTTAACAGTCATCAGTCCCCAGTTTTCAGTGGGCAGTCTCGAATCACACACTGGAAACTGTTAACTGAACACTGATTCCTTTGACACGATAATTTCTTAACTTAACGACGACATTGAGTTATCACTGCCGATATTCATCGATTCTGGATGGAGCCGCTATGATGGTGTTTTTAAGTTCAGCGTTATTCCCTGGAGTCGGATCGCGTTGAGGACAACAGAAACGCGTAAACACAGAATGCCATCGCAACCGCCGTTTGAATTTGGCGAAGATTAAGGCGTATCTGTTTTCTTTTCCAACAAGTCCCGCACCCGACGTCGCCAATCGTGTACTTGTCCCTGCCGCTGTGCTGCTTCAGCAACTGTAGTCGGCAACGATTCAGCCACAGTAGCGATCTGTTGGCCAACAACATCGTGATACCAGCGCGAATTCGCGACATGTCCACTCTGCCGGGCGACAGCATACAGCATGACGGCAGCTTTTCTATCGCCCTCTTCAGCGGATAGCAGGGCAAGGCCGGCGAGTGCCGTCATGCTGGGCAACAGAATGAGCGTCTCCGCAGCGAGTTGTAGATTTTCATCAATATATTTGCGCGCTTGATGGAGGTCATCAAGCCGTAACGCCACAATGCCGAGACAGCCAAGCGTCTGGCCCAGCCCATTCGTATCCTCTGTCGTGCGAAAGAGCGCAAGGGCTTCCAATAAGTGGGCACGTGCTGCGCCATAGCTACCTCTGACCAATGCGATACGGCCTAGATTTTTCAATGTGTAGCCGCTCTGCAGTTTGGGATAGAATGACAATGTCTGTTGGAAACGCTCTTCTGCTTCGGCATAACGGCCGAGATGCATCAGGGCAAACGCAGAAACGACTGTCGGCGTGCCGGGCACGCCGGGCACGCCCAGCGTTCGGTACACGGAGAAAGGTTCCTCAATTACCCGTAGGCCCTCGGTAAACTTGCCGCCGTAGACCAAAATACCGACCAATGTATGGATCGAACTGGCGCGTTGTTCGGGTGCATGCAATGCGGTAAAGAGCACAATCGATTGCTGGATCAGTGTTTCTGCTTCGTCAAACCGACCCTCCCAGCGGGCAATGTGACTTAGATGTTTGAGCGATTCGCCAATTCCTTTGATATCGCCCACGGATTGACGCAGTGCCAACCCTTCCTCTGTCAAGGCTCTGGCACGCGTCAACAACCCCAGTGGTTGCAAACCATGCGCAACCAGATCGATCCCCTGCGCGATATACCAGGGATCGTTGAGCGTACGGAAAATCCCCAGAGCCTGCTCCGCGAATATCCTCGCTTGTTTGCGGTCGATGGCATAGGCGAGATCGGCTTCTTCATAGAGCAACAGGGCGAGTATCGTGGTCGGCGAGTGAAGGGTCTCCTAACCAGCTTCGTACTTGCCGTAGTGCCTGCTGTGCAGAAGTGTCCTGTTTCAAGTGACGGTGGAATTTGCTTAACCACAGGAAGACGCGCATGGAAAAACGTACCAAGTCAGGTTGTGCCAACATGGCGTCTCTAGCTTGGGGCTCGCTTGCTCCCCTCCCATCGGACCCTCTCTTTTCACCGGACAAAGTCGGTGCCAACCGTGCCACAGCTAGTTGACACAGCGCTACCCCCGCATGCAGCCGGTTCTGCCACAGATAGAACAAGCCCAAGCCATCCAGAGCCTGGGCTAGCTGTTCAATCCGGGCTTGTTTTACGGCCCAGTGCCAGCCAGCAACGGCATTTTCCAGATCAAGCGCAATCTCAGTCAGCGCACTTTGCTGGTTTGCACCTTTCAAGGCTTCACCACGATCATGCAAGAACGCACAGTAAAATTGACCGTGTTGATTTCTAGTTGACTGCTCTAAGGCCAGCGAAAGAAAATAACTATACGTTGAGTGTTACATCGTGAGGTTTGATGAAGACAAACCATTTT
>ERZ795053.7766-NODE-7766-length-10247-cov-4.161892_pt1 | contig 10247 bp, 9 predicted proteins | sample MGYA00375137_ERZ795053 | MGnify/ENA primary metagenome ERZ795053 (study PRJEB30182, sample SAMN05720284) | activated sludge metagenome | isolation source: Anaerobic digester | place: Hong Kong | collected 2014-12-17 ... | reverse complement strand
TGTGGCGTATGGTCTTGGATTGATCCGCAATCAGTTATGATGAGCGCCTTCAATTTCAACCTTTGGCCAGCAACCTCCAGGTCACGACCGCCATGCACCTCACTAACACACTCGCCCGCGAACTCGCCGCTCAGGAATCCCAGATCGAAGCTGCCATCGCCCTGCTGGATGGCGGTGCGACGGTGCCCTTCATCGCCCGTTATCGTAAGGAAGTCACGGGCGGACTGGACGACACGCAACTCCGCTTACTGGAGGAGCGACTGGGCTACCTGCGTGAACTGGAAGAGCGGCGTGAAGTCGTTTTGAGCAGCATCCGTGAGCAGGGTCAGTTAAATGCAGAATTGGAAACCGCACTTCTTGCCGCCGACACCAAGACCCGGCTGGAAGACCTTTATCTACCCTACAAACCGAAGCGGCGCACCAAGGCGCACATTGCCCGCGAAGCCGGTCTCGCGCCACTAGCGCAGGGTCTGCTGACCGATCCGGCGCAGTCGCCGGAAACCCTGGCGACCGGTTTTGTCGATGCCGAACGCGGTGTTCCCGATGTAAAAGCAGCGCTGGATGGGGCGCGACAGATCTTGATGGAGCAATTCGCCGAGGATGCCGAGTTGTTGACCGGGTTGCGTGAATACCTTTGGGAAAACGCTGTGTTGCATTCCCAAATGATGGAAGGTAAGGCAGAGGAAGGCGCCAAGTTCCGCGACTATTTCGATTACCGGGAAGCATTGTGCAAGATTCCTTCGCACCGTGCCCTGGCGCTGTTCCGGGGCCGAAATGAGGGGATATTGCAACTGGCGTTGGAAATCGGCGAAGCCGGCGCCACGGGTCCCGATCCAGGCGAGCGCCGGGTTGCCGCGCGCTTCGGCATTCGCGACGAGGGCCAGCCCGCCGACGCTTGGCTGCGGGAAACGGCGCGCTGGGCCTGGAAAGTCAAACTACTGCCGCACTTGGAGACCGAACTCAAGCAGCGCTTGCGCGAAGCGGCTGAAGAAGAAGCGATCCGGGTGTTCGCCAGTAATCTGCGTGATCTATTGCTGGCCGCGCCCGCCGGATCGCGCGCCACGCTGGGTCTGGACCCGGGGTTGCGCACCGGCGTCAAAGTTGCGGTAGTGGACGCCACCGGCAAACTGGCCGATACCGCAACCATTTATCCCCACGCCCCGCGCAACCAGTGGGATGCGAGTTTGCAGGTTCTTGCCGAGTTGTGCCGCCAGCATAAAATCGAGTTGATCAGCATTGGTAATGGCACCGCTTCCCGCGAGACGGATCGGTTGGCCACCGATTTGATCCAGCATTATCCGGAATTGCGCTTGCAAAAACTGGTGGTGTCGGAAGCTGGCGCCTCGGTGTATTCCGCTTCGGAACTGGCAGCGCGGGAATTTCCAGACCTCGATGTGTCACTGCGCGGTGCGGTCTCCATCGCCCGTCGCTTGCAGGACCCGCTGGCGGAACTGGTCAAGATCGAACCGAAAGCCATCGGCGTCGGGCAGTACCAGCATGATGTCAGTCAACCCCGCCTGGCGCGGATGCTGGACGCCGTGGTCGAAGATTGCGTGAACGCGGTCGGCGTGGATGTCAATACCGCCTCAGCGCCGCTGCTGGCGCGGGTCGCTGGATTGAACGCCACGCTGGCTCGCAATATCGTCGAGTTTCGTGACGCCAACGGTCCATTTCGTCGCCGCGAACAGTTGCTGAAAATTTCCCGGCTGGGCGACAAGACCTTTGAACAGGCCGCTGGATTCCTGCGCATCCTGAATGGCGATAACCCGCTGGATCGCTCCGCGGTCCACCCGGAGGCCTATCCGTTGGTTGAGCGCATTTTGACTACCAGCGGACGTGGGTTGCATCAAGTGCTGGGCAACGCCCCTTTCCTCAAGACCCTGGAGCCGGCTCGCTTCACGGATGACCGATTTGGCCTGCCGACCGTGCGCGATATTCTGGCGGAGTTGGAAAAGCCGGGCCGCGATCCCCGCCCGGAATTCAAAACCGCCGCCTTCAGGGATGGCGTGGAAAAACTCGCGGATTTACAACCGGGGATGGTGCTGGAGGGCGTAGTCACTAATGTCGCCAATTTTGGCGCTTTCGTAGACATCGGCGTGCATCAGGATGGTCTGGTGCATATTTCGGCGTTGGCCGACCGGTTTATTAAAGACCCCCGCGAGGTGGTTAAAGTCGGTCAGGTCGTCAAGGTCAAAGTGCTGGAAGTCGATCTAAAACGACAACGGATCGCTCTGACGTTGCGGCTGAGCGAACCGGCGACAGGTGCGCCCGCCCGGAAAACGGATCGTGTCCAACGTCCGCCCGCCGGGCAGGAACAAAGGGAGCGAAAACTCCGGCAACCCCTGCCAAAGCATCGACAGGAACCGGCTGAACCGCGTCCGGGCGCTTTGGCCGAAGCGTTTGCCCGGGCGCGGCGGGAATGACGAAGCGGCGTAACGCCAACCGGCTTGAGCGCTGCTTCAGTCTTGGTCCCGGTCGATGAGCAAGTCATCCTCATCACTGAACTCGTCCTCCTCGTAACCCAGGTCATCCGACTCCATTTCATCAAAGGGACCGGACCAGTCTTCTGGCGCTTCAATCGGGTCAATCGGCAGGTCGTACCAGGTATCCAGCTCCAGTTCTTCTATTTCGCCGTCGAAGTATTGGATTTCAATCGTCTGAGCATCTTCGTCGAGGGCGACCACCTCGAAGTCATTGCCCGTTTCCTGATTGCGATACCAGTTACCAATGATGGGATCAACATCGCTCATGATCAATCTCCTGCTGCGAGTAGGGAGAGGCGAGTCAATGCCTGGCGGGCATTGCCATGCAACGACTCATTATTTTATGGATTCTCAGTCAATTTTGACTAATGAGTCTTGCACAATTCAACCTTTCGCTTGCGGAAATTCGCTATGGACCAGTCAAGCGCCCACTTGATCAGGCGGCCTTGGCTGGAGGCGCCGGTTTCAGCGGAGGATTCACAATTGCACTGCGCATCGGCACGATGAGGCCATGCTCGGCGCAGCGGGTGTGTTGCTGCCCACGCAATGCGACGACTGGCCGCTTGCAATGCGGGCAGACCGTGTGAACAGGATGTGACGTTGTCATAGCTTGAGGTCCTTAATAAAAGGGGTTATTAACTTCTTAGACTCCTTCATACCGGTTTTGTTTTTGCAACGCAACAAAAATTTGCTGCTTAGCAACATAAAGTGGTAAATTGACCTCGGTTAGCTATATGTTGTTATTAACAAAATAAAAAATTGATCGGGAAATGGTTTTTGCAACTGAAATTTAAGCGAGTCATTGTTATGTCGATCTTCTCTGTCTGGCGTGGTCGCCCCCGCATTGAGCGGCCCAAAATTATCATGACCCTGTTGGTGCGGGATGAAGTCGATATCATCGAGCGACATCTGCGTTATCACTCGGGTCTGGACATCGATGGTCTGATCGTAACCGACCACCAGTCCCAGGATGGCACCCGCGAGATTCTGGAGCAGTACCGGCAAACCGGGGTCATTCTGGAACTGATTGACGAACCAAATCCCGCTTATGATCAAATTGCCTGGGTGCATCGGATGATCGAGCGCGCGCGCGACCGTTACGGCGCGGACTATTGCATTAACAGCGATGCCGATGAGTTCTGGTATGCCGATGGCGGCTCACTGCGCAATGTGCTGGCGCACAGCCGGGCCAGTAAAATCAAGTGTCCGTCCTACAACATGTTGCCGCCTGTACAGGGTGGATACTGGACCGCAACGGATTGTGTGCGACGGGGCGTACCCAAACGCTTTCCGCTCGATGGGTTCAATGTGCTGTTCCATAAGCCGACTCACAAGGTCATTCATCGCACCCAGGGTTATCAGCGCATCGCCCTGGGTAATCATGGCGTGCAGATGACCGATGATAGCAGCGAGCGATCCAGGAGTATTCGCCTTTACCATTACAACATTCGTAGCCGGGAGCAGTTCAAGCGCAAGATGTTGCAGGGCGGAGCGGCGCTTGAGGCGAATACGGACAGTTCGGAACAGCAGGGATCGCACTGGCGGTATTTTTACCGTGGCTACCAGTCGGGTCAGATTGATTTTGACGAGGAATTTGACAAGGTGGTGGGCCGGCATCAGTTAGCGGAATTGCGACGCGCCGGTTGTGTCGTCACCGACCCGACCATGCGGGACATTTTTGCCGCCATGTAACGCCCGAGCCTGGTGGACAGGCGTCCGCTTGCGGGCAATTGAGCGGTTATCATGGCCCGCAAGCGAGTTGCTACGTCAACATGACCACCATTCAGCCGTTGACCCGTTCCAGGATCGCATTGATTATGCCTTCACTGGACGGAGAATCAACTGTTAGCAACATGCCTTCCTGTCGGTAAAAGTCGATGAGCGGGGCGGTTTTCTGGTTGTACGTGTCGAGACGATGGCTGATGGCCTCGGCGGTTTCATCGTCGCGCTGCACGATGGGGTTGCCACATTTGTCGCACACCCCTTCGACCTTGGGCGGCTGGCTGCGGACATTGTAGATGGCCTGACATTGCGGGTTGACGCAAGTGCGGCGGGTGGTGAGGCGGTTAAGAATTTCCTCGCGTGGGACTTCGATATTGGCTACTACGTCGAGTTGAATGCCCAGTTTATTGAGCAGGGTCTTGAGCGCCTCGGCCTGCGGGATGGTGCGCGGGAAGCCGTCCAGCAAGAAACCTTTAGCGCAATCTGGTTCCTGCAGGCGCGTTTCCATGATGCCCATGATCAGTGCATCCGGCACCAGATCGCCGGCTTTCATAAAGGCTTCCGCTTGTTTGCCCAGTTCCGTGCCGGCCTGCACCGCGCCGCGCAGGATATCGCCCGTAGAGATCTGGACGGAACCATCCACTTGGGTCAGTAGTTTGGCGATGGTGCCCTTACCGGCGCCGGGTGCGCCTAGCAGAATGACTCGCATGATATTCTCCTCGATGATCGGTTCATGTTGTCGGTAATGTTGAGAGGCGGGCGCAGTCAACGCCAGCGCCGGGCATTGCTGACCGGTTACGGGCGCTGAGCGCCAAGTTGGTAAGGATAGTTCATAATGATCGCATCGCCTTGCTCCAGCGAGGGTCCCGATTGACAGAATCGGAAAATAGCGCTGTTCTGTAGAGCGCCATCGCATTGAATCGCCCTTTCAGGATCAGGCGGCTAAGGTGTTAATCGCGTGCAGTTGGATGCATGGCTCTAACGATAGTCTTCCCGCCAGGGGCTGATGGCGATATATCCAGCCGGTTTGCCATCGTGGGCGGATAACACCATGACGATGTCTTTCTTTTTGCCTTTGAGGGGCAGATAGAGGTAATCTGCCAACCGCCCACTCTTCCGGGCCAGGAAGTGGTCGATGGCGATTTTAGCGTCGGCGTCGCGCGCAGTGAGAGTCGGCAAGTCGATACTGCGCTTGCGCAGGTCGAGCAGGTCGGGGGCGTAAGGGCGGTAGAGTTCGGGATGGTATTCAATGTCCGGCGCGCCGGAGAGGACGGCGAACATCAGATCCTCCCGGACTTTGGGATCTTCGGGGAAGTCGGCTTGCGCCAGCCAGGGTTGCGAACCTTGACGCAGTTCGGCGGGAACTTGATCAACGTCAATGGCGCTTGTCGGGATGGCGGTGAAGCGGTCGACGCCAAATACGACGAAGGCCGGGCGTTCCTGGTAGATCAGGAAGCCGCCATAGAGGAACGCGCCGAGCTGCATAAGAACGATGCAAACCATGTCGAATTTGAGGCCGCGTTTGCCCGGTTTGAACACAATCAGGGTCAGCAGCGGTCCGAGCGCCAGGCCAGCGCCGATCAGAATGCTGAGAGCGGCCCAGCCAACCTCTATAGTGAAATAGGGCGCGGGATACCAGATAAAGAACATGAGACCAAGGAAGATCAGGAAAATGAGTACGCTGCCAGTGAGATGGAGCGTAAAGGCGCGCAGTCGGGTCATGGCGGTTGGCATTGTGTTGGAATCCAGGAGGCTGTCATGGCTATTATCGCGCAGAGCGATTCCCGATAACCAGACCCAGAGCCTGTTATGAGCGAACTCAGCATTGTCCTGCCCGCGAAGAACGAGGCAGTGAATTTGCCCCCGTTGCTGGCGAAACTGACCGGCCAGTATCCGGGAGCGGAAATTATTGTGGTCGACGATGGCTCGACCGATGAGACTGCCGGCGTATGTCGAGCGGCGGGCGTTCGGGTGATCTCGCATCCCTACAGTTTAGGCAATGGGGCGGCGATCAAAACCGGGGCGCGGTGCGCGAATGGCAATGTGCTGGTCTTTATGGATGCGGATGGGCAGCACGATCCGGCGGATATTCCCCGGTTGTTGGCGAAAATTGATGCAGGCTATGAGATGGCGGTCGGCGCGCGACAGGCCGATACGCATGCTTCCTTGGGCCGGCGTATGGCCAATTATGTCTATAACCGTTTTGCGTCGGTGATGACCGGTTACCGGATTGAAGATCTCACTTCAGGGTTTCGCGCCGCGCGCGCGCGCCATTTTCGTAAGTTTCTCTATTTGTTACCGAATGGGTTTTCCTACCCGACCACCAGCACAATGGCGTTCTTTCGTTCCGGGTTTCCCGTTGCGTATGTGCCGATTCGGGCCAGCCAGCGCGGGGGTAAAAGCCATATTCGTCTTTTGCGGGATGGCGCGCGGTTTTTTCTGATCATCCTGAAAATTGGCGCGCTGTTTTCGCCGATGCGGTTTTTTGCGCCGCTGAGTCTAACCTTTTTTCTGACGGCGGTTTGTTATTATGCCTATACCTACACGACCATGAATCGCTTTACCAATATGAGTGCGGTGCTGCTGATCTATTCGCTGTCATTGCTTTTGATTGGGTTGGTCTCGGAGCAAATTTCCGCTCTGCATTACAGGGGGGTTGAAGATGATCAGCGCCGAACCAAGCGGGATTAACAGCATTTTGAGTATGCTCGCCGGATGATGCGATTACGGGCGGGTTTTATTACGACTTCATTTCCGCTCTGGCCAGGTTCAACCAGTGGGCCTTTTATTGCGCAACTGGTCCGGGAGTTAGCGCAATACGCCGATATTACTGTCCTCACTCCATGCACCAATCGACCGATTGAGATCGAGCATTCCGGTTTTGAAACCCGCTGCTTCCGCTATGCGCCCCGACAATGGCAGATTCTGGCGCATCTGCCGGGTGGCGTTCCTGCGGCGTTGCGTAACCATCGCCTGGCTTGGCTGTTATTACCGGGATTTTTTCTGTCGTTATTTGTGGCGGTCTGGCGTTTATCACGCCATGTTGATGTCCTCCATGCAAACTGGTCCGTGACCGGCGCGCTCGCCGGTTTGATTGGATTGTTCTCGGGAACGCCAGTCATCACCACTTTGCGGGGCGAGGATTTTAATCGCGCCCGGCACTCGGGTTTATATCGCCGCCTGCTGGATCTGTGCCTGCGTTTCAGCCGGAAAGTGACGGTCGTCGGCGAAGCGATGCACCAGAATTTGGTCACTAGCAATTCCGCCACAAGCGCAAAGATCGTTTTTTTACCCAATGGCGTCAGCGAGACATTTATCGCCATTCCGCCGCTGCCAGCCTGTCCGGAAGACGCAGAAGCGATTGAATTGCTTTATCTGGGTAATTTGATTTCGAGTAAAGGCGTCGATGTATTGCTCAAGGCTTGTGCGGAAATACGCGACCAGGAAAGGTGGGTTTTGCATGTAGTCGGCGCAGGTCCGGAAAGCGAACCGTTGCAGACCTTAACAACGGCTTTGGAATTGCCGGATAGAGTGCGTTTTGCAGGGAGCATTCCACCCGAACGGATACCTGAGTTGTTGGCGCGCTCCACAGTACTCATTTTGCCCAGTTACCGCGAGGGTCGTTCCAATGCGGTGCTGGAGGGTATGGCGTCCGGGCGGGTGGTGATTGCCAGCGATATTCCAGGCGTTCGAGAATTGATCCGTCATGGCGAAAATGGTTTTTTGTTCAAGGTCGGCGATCCTGTTGAGTTAGCCAGGATTTTGCGGAGTGTGCTTGAAAACAGTGAGCGCCGCCGCCGTCTTGGCGCAGCGGCCCGTCAATGGGTTATTGAGCAGAATTTAACATGGCCGGCTACGGCGCGACGTTATGTAGAAATCTATCGCGAAGCGTCAGCGCGGCATGCTGGGAACAGGAGCTGAACGCGAATGTGCGGTTTTGCTTTTCTTTATCAACCGGCGCTTCATCCTGTCGAGGCCCGCAATCGGGTTGAAGCTGCATTGTGCACATTGCGCCATCGCGGCCCGGATGAGGAAGGGTTGACTGAGGCGAGCGCAGCCATACTGGGGCATCGCCGCCTGTCGATCATTGATCTCAGCGGCAGTCATCAACCGTTGTCCGACCCGTCAGGCCGGCATTGGCTGGTGTTTAATGGCGAAATTTACAACTATGCTGAGGTGCGGGATCGTTGGCTGCGGGATTGGCCATTTCGCAATCAAGGCGATACCGAGGTGTTATTGGCGGCCCTGGTGACACGCGGCGTTGCGGCTTTACAGGATATGGAAGGAATGTGGGCGTTTGCCTGGTGGAATGCCGAAGCAAAACGGTTGGTGCTAGGCCGGGATCGCATGGGTAAGAAGCCCTTGTTTTATCGGATTTCGTCCACGGGCTTTGCCTGCGCTTCGGAATTGCCGGCGTTACAGGCGCTGGATGCAGAAGCATGGTCGGAAGATTTTGACAGTACGGCGGATTATCTGCGTTATGGGTATCCGTTACCAGGGTTTACTGCCTATCAGGAGGTGCGGGAGGTGTTGCCGGGTCATGTATTGACCTGGAGCGCGGTGGAGGGCGTAAAGCAGGAGCCGTTTTGGCAATTGGAACTGCGGGATTTTGCGGGCGGGGTGGAGCAGGCGCGGACGCAGTTGCGCGAGGCGTTCGTCAATGCGGTTAAGCGGCGGTTGGTGGCGGATGTCGAGGTCGGGGCGTTTTTGTCAGGCGGAGTGGATTCGTCACTGGTGGCGGGGATTGTGCGCCGTGAACTGGGGCGACCACTGAAGACATTCACTATCGGATTTCAGGAACGGGCTTTCGATGAGCGGGAGTTTGCCCGCTTGGCGGCGGATGCGTTTGGCGTTGAACATTATGAAGAGGTGCTGGAAGGTTGGAATGAGACGGATTTGGAACGGTTGATTAGCCAGCATGTGGGTCAGCCGTTTGCGGATGCGTCGTTATTGCCGACGACGCTGGTGTCGCAGGTGGCGGCGCGGCGAGTCAAGGTGGCGTTGTCCGGGGATGGTGGGGATGAGTTGTTTAGCGGTTATCAGCGTTACCAGGCGCGGGCGTTATTGCGCTGGTATACGCGCTTGCCGGGAACCCTGCGCATGGGTGTGGAGCGCCTGGTGCGGGCGTTGCCGGAACCGATGGCGCATCACAGCCGCAGTGTGATCAAGAAAGCGCATTTGTTTGTGGATGTCGCGGCGCGGCAGGCGGCGGAGACGCCCTATATAGCGCCTTTGTTGTTTAGTCCGGAGCAGCTTCGGGCGCTGGCGCCGGATCTGGTGGATCGCGGTCATCCGCCGCCGGGGATTCCCGAGGCGACGGAGCCGGATGATTTGCAGCGGATGATGGCGGCGGATGCGTTGGTGTATTTGCCGCAGGATATTCTGGTGAAGGTGGATCGGGCGAGCATGGCGCAGTCGCTGGAGGCGCGCGCGCCGTTTCTGGATCGCAAGGTGGTGGAATTGGCGTTTAGTTTGCCGCGACGCTGGCATCGACGGGGTTGGTCAGGGAAGCGGATGTTGCGGGAGACGTTTGGCGATTTGTTGCCGGAGGCGTTGTGGCGGCGGCGCAAGCAAGGGTTTGGAGTGCCGTTGCATGACTGGTTTCGGGGACGGCTGGGGGAACGATTGCAGGAGTGGTTGATGGAGAGTCCGGGACCGTTGTCGGCGTCAGTTGTGGGGGAGTTGCTGGGGGCGCATCAGGCGTGGCGGCGGGATCATGGTTATCGGTTGTGGCTGATTTATGTGTATCTGCTATGGCGGCGGGGACTGGGATGAAGCATATTGCGTTGTTTCTGCCGGATTTGCAGGGAGGCGGGGCGGAGCGGGTGATGTTGACATTGGCCAAGGGGTTCGTTGCGGAAGGACATCGGGTGGATGTGGTGCTGGCGCGAGCTGAGGGAGCCTTGTTGCCGTTGGTGGCGGATGGGGTTCGCGTAGTGGGTTTGCGGGCCGGGCTGCGCAGATGGGGATTGGCAGGGTTGGCGTTGTCGGCGACGGTGCGACTTGCCGGTTATCTGCGTCGAGAAAAGCCGGATGTATTGT
>ERZ795053.7764-NODE-7764-length-10247-cov-6.041503_pt1 | contig 10247 bp, 6 predicted proteins | sample MGYA00375137_ERZ795053 | MGnify/ENA primary metagenome ERZ795053 (study PRJEB30182, sample SAMN05720284) | activated sludge metagenome | isolation source: Anaerobic digester | place: Hong Kong | collected 2014-12-17 ... | reverse complement strand
GCGAGCGCCATCGGATGGATTTTTACATGGTTCGACACCACGAATTCCATGCGCGCCAAACCGACACCGTCCGCGGGCAGCCGCCACCAGCGAAAGGCCGCGGCCGGATTGGCGAGATTGAGCATAATTTGGGTCTTGGTCGCAGGAATGTCGGAAACGCTTAATTCCTCGACATCAAAGTCGGCGACGCCTTCATAGATAAACCCTTCCTCACCTTCCGCGCAGGAAACGGTGACTTCCTGTTCGTCATGGAGAACACGCGTGGCGTTGCCTGTTCCGACAACCGCCGGCAGGCCAAGCTCGCGGCTGACAATCGCTGCATGGGACGTGCGCCCGCCGTGATCGGTGACGACCGCCGCCGCGCGTTTCATAATTGGCACCCAGTCGGGATCGGTGTTTTCCGTCACCAGAACGGAGCCGTCCTCGAACCGGCCGATCTCGCCCGGATCGCGGATCAGGCAGACCCTGCCGCTGACGATGGCGCCGCCAATGCTGAGGCCGGTCGCCAGCGTTCGGCCTTTCGACTTGATGCCGTAGCTTTTGAAGACGCCCGTCTGTGCATGGGACTGCACCGTTTCTGGCCGCGCCTGAACGACGAACATCTCGCCCGAATGGCCGTCTTTCGCCCATTCGATGTCCATCGGAACGCCGTAATGGCGTTCGATCTCGCAGGCCCAGCGGGCGAGCTGTAATATCTCCTCATCGCCGAGCACAAAAGCTTCGCGCTCGGCGAGCGATGTCGGCACGGTCCGCGTCGCACGTTCGCCCCCGCGCGCATAGACCATCTTGATGATTTTATCGCCGCGCTTTTTGCGCAGAACGGGCTTCAACCCACCATTCGCAAGCAACGGCTTATAGGCCTGGTATTCATCGGGATCGACTTGGCCCTGCACGACGGTTTCGCCAAGTCCCCAGGCGGCGTTGATAAGGACAATGCGATCAAAACCCGTTTCCGTGTCGATGGTGAACATGACGCCCGAACCGGCAAGGTCCGAACGCACCATCTGCTGCACGCCGATCGACAAGGCGACCTTCAGGTGATCGAAGCCTTTCGCCTCGCGATAGCTGATCGCCCGGTCGGTAAAGAGAGACGCAAAACACTTCCTGCACGCCGCTAAAAGCTCGTCCTCGCCGCGGATATTGAGAAACGTCTCCTGCTGGCCGGCAAAGCTGGCGTCAGGCAAGTCCTCTGCCGTGGCGCTGGAGCGCACGGCGACGTCGGCGTCCTTCTCTCCGATGCGCTCGCAAAGCTTGTGATACGCCTCGGCGATGGCGCTCGCGAGGTCGCCCGGCCAGTCCCCCTTGAGAAACGCCGATCGGATCGCATTGCCCGTTTCCGCCAGCGACGCTTTGCCTGATTTGAACTCCGCAAGGCGGTTTTTGATGACCTCGTTGAGGCTATTGGCTTCGAGAAAGCGCCAATAAGCGCCGGCGACGGTTGCAAATCCCGGCGGCACGCGCACGCCGCGGTCGCCGAGGCTGCGGACCATTTCCCCCAGCGAGGCGTTCTTGCCGCCGACCAAAGCCACGTCCTCGCGACGAACGTCCTCGAACCAGACGACTGGCGCTTCCGATATCGTATCCGGCATTTAAGCCCCTCTCACACTGGGTCTTTGCTCTATTATACGCTGGGAATGCTATGCTCACTCAAACTTTCCCCGCAATATCATCGAATTTAGGGAAGGCGCCCGACTCGACCAAGTATCAAGTGGCTTAAATATTCAAAGTGGGAGAATTGCCAAACGCAGACCTATCAAAATGCCGATTAAAATGTTGGCGACCTATGGCGCTGGCAGGTAAGTGTCAATTCTGCGCGATAGTCACGCATGGCGTGTATTCCGTTTAGCACCTTCGGCATGATTAACATATTATGCTTTTGGACCGGCAATTGTTGTCGCGTATGCTATCGAACCCACAGCAAACAAGAAAAGCGCAAATTCGGCGCTAAGCGTGAATCGCAAAGCTCTGCGTCCCGCTTCCTGTTCAAATTTTATCCGTTTAGTTACAGAAAATTTGTTAAAGGCACCCAACGCGAGCGCGATGGAGGCTGCAGCCAACTTTCCGAGAAGCAGTCGCCCGTATGCAGAACCAGTCAACCCCTCCCACCCCCCCACCAGTCGCCACGCGAGAACAAGGCCTAGGGCGAAGAGAGCGGGGATGGCGAATTGGGCGATACGACTAAATGCCTCAAGTCGCCCCACGAGCTCTTTGTCGTCAATAGCGGTGGCAGGCCAAAGCGCAACCGGCGCTGCAAACCAGAACCCAGCTACAAGAACATGAAAGCCTACGAGCCACGGCATGACGCCAGGCGATTCAAGCCCTTGCGTGTGACCAGCGAGCCCAAACCCCGCACTGAGGATTAAAGCCGCCGCCAGCATTGCCAGCCGTTGCTGATTCAGCGCGCCTATAAGAGCCGAAAGACAACCGACGATTACGGCGTAAGCCTGCACATTATAGGTCCGCCAGATCCACGGAAAGGTGTCGGAATTGACGGCTGCAACCATCGTTCCGCCCAGTTTCGCATTCGCAAGTAGCAGCCGCGTAGCATAAAAGCACAGAACCATAATCGACAATACGCCAGACGCCGATATTCCAAGCGTTCGCTTAACGCCCGTCGCACAAATGGCCAGCATGCCGATGAACATTAATGTGGCGGCGTTATATCCGAACTGAATAATAAAACTGAATAGAGAAATCGCGTCAGGCATAAGGACGCTATCTAACCGAGAACTCAATCTTGCCGCTCATGGCATGACCGTCCTTTGCGATAGCGCGCCAATAAAATACGTACGAGCCAGACCCAAGAGACGGAAGGGGAATGACAAACACTGTCTGAAATTCCTTCGGTTTCACATATTCAAGTTCGATAGATTCGCCCGTCGACGTTTCCAACCGAATATCCACGAGACCGACGTCGCCGTTAAATGCGAATTCTAAATTTTCCGGAACTGGATTTTTAGGCGCCGCGTCATATATGCCGCCGTGTTCTATATTCGACGACTTTATCATGACGTGTGCTTTTGCCGGCATACCGGCGAACATGAGCATTATCGATATTGCCAAAGCCTTTTTCATTTCGATTTTCCTTGTTCTCAACGCTCTCCGTTCCTGTCTAAACGGACAATTGCGTCCACTTCGACAGGGGCGTTTAACGGCAGCACACTTACGCCAACGGCGGTTCTCGAATGTTTGCCAACCTCTCCAAATACACTGAGGAAAAGATCCGAAGCACCATTCATCACAACGGGTTGGTCGAAAAACTCTTTGCCACTGGCGATGAATCCCCCGAGCCTGACAATGCTTCGAACACGGGCTAAATTACCGCCGCAAGCCACCTTGAGCTGAGCCATGAGATTTACAGCGCAAAGAGCGGCGGCGCGCACGCCCTCCTCGATGCCCACCTCCTCGCCAACCCGCCCCCTTGCCGTCATCTTTCCCCGGGAAAGCGGCAATTGCCCTGATACATAGACAAAGTCCCCGACGACGATAAAAGGCGCGTAACTCGCGACAGGCGTCGCCGGCAGGGGCAATTCAATACCGAGATCCTGCAATCTCTTGTCAATCGAGCTCACACTCACGCCCTGTACCCACCATCGATTTGAAAATCAAAACCGCCGCCCAATAACAGCTCAGGGCGGCGGTTTCTCCAACGGTCAATCCGCCTAGAATTCGGCTGTGGCGCGCACGTACCAGAAGCCGCCGTTAAAGCCCTGCGGCGCGAAGCGCGGATAAATGAGGCCGCTGCTGATATTCCCCGCGCGCGTGTCGAGGTCCGGGTAATTATCAAATATGTTCTCCGCGCCTACCGCCAAGCGAACATTATCATTCACGTCGTAGCCGAGCTCGAAATCCACAAGCCATTCTGCGCCAAATGTTTGATCGTCGGCCGGCGAACCGCCATAGTCTGTCCACTTACCGTAATAATTGCCGCGAATGAGTGCTGAAAACGGGCCAGTGCGCAACGTGGCCTCCGCAAGGGCGCGGTAGTGCGGCGTGAAATCCTCCAGCTCAAGCGTCCGCTCGCGGTCGATGGCCGTCATATTGCGAACCGCTGTCACCTTCGTATCGGTATAGTTGAAGGTCCCTAAAAGATTTAGTGATGAATCTCCCACGAACGGCGTTTGATAAGTTGCGACAACATCGACGCCTTGGGTTCGGGTGTCGAACGCATTGGTGAAAAATCGAACTGAGCTGAGCGACCCTCCAGTTGTGATTCCTGAGGCGATCAGCGCCGCTTGCTCGGCTGGACCAATCGGAATATCGCCCGACACACTGATCCGGTCATTGAGTTTAATGTTAAAATAATCGGCAGTGATCCGAACACCGCCGGGGATATTGAGCACCAGTCCGCCAGCGAAATTGAATGACTCTTCGACACTCAGCGGCTCGGCGCCAAAAAACATCGCGACCGGATTTGTCGGCGGAATTTGTCCGCTGATAAGCGTCGCCCCAGTTGACAGATCAATATTGGTCGAGGTTTGGGAAAGATTCGCCTGCCCCGGCGTCGGCGCCCGAAAGCCTGTGTTCACAGAACCACGGATCGCAACGCCGTCGAAAAGTTCCGCCCTGCCCGAGACCTTATAATTAAAGGTCGTGCCAAAATCGTCGAAATCTTCGAAGCGAATAGCTACACCGCCAGAGATCCGTTCGGTCAGATCTGCTTCGAGATCGAGATAAAGCGCGTAGTTCCAACGTCCGAAATCGCCGACCTCAGTCGGATTAAACCCCTGGAAGCCGCTCGATCCCACGGCGAGCGGAACTGTCATTCCACCGTCCGGATCGGCAAAGGAAGAAGCAAACGGCCCTACCTCCCAGGATGCCTGGTCGCCGAGCGTTATCAGGTAGTCCTCACGATGGTATTCAGCGCCAACAGCCACGTTGAGCGGTGAAACGAATGCGGCGACATCCATAAGATAGACGAAATCCAAGTTCGCCGTCGTCTCACGCTGGGTCAGTGTGCCTGGGTCGAACTCGGTCGGAGACGCCGGTCCGAGCGACGGGTTTACAGTTTGACCTAGATGATAATCAGTCTTGTTTTCGCCGTGATAGAGACTTGCGTCGAAACTCAAGTTCTCGGCGAGATCGCCGCGTACGCCGCCTGCCGCGCTCCAGTCCGTGGTCGTCGCTTCAAACTGTGGCGAAAACCCGCCCGGAAAGACAGAGGTGAAACTGAAGCGCTCGCCCCCAGGCATGGTCGTCAATGGAACGCTAGAGAAAATTTCCGTCCGCGACACTGGATTGCGGTAAAAGAAGCTAGTTACTCCGTTTGTTCGGCTATAGTTGCCGAACAGATAAGCTTCCAAATTATTGTTGAGATCGATCCCGGCGTTGAAAAACGACCGGAATGCGCTGCCGTCGGGATTGCCCCAACGCTGTCCGAGACCGTTTTCCGGCACATCCTCAATATCGATCGTTCCCGCGCTGACGAGCGCGGCCACATCCGGCCGCTGTGCGCCGCGCGAGGTTTCTTCCGAATTCACATATTCCAGCGCCACATGGAAAAAGCCGGAATCGCCCAACGGCAATCCGATGTTGCCCTGAACGCTGATTTCTTCACCGTCTCCTTCATAATACTGCCCATATTGCGTGCTCAGGCGGAAACCGTCGCTATCCTCAGCTAGATTAACGTTGAGAACACCCGCAATGGCGTCCGACCCATATTGCGCCGATGCGCCGTCCCGCAGGACCTCAAGTTGGCTGATGGCGTTCGAAGGAATCGTCGCCAGATCGGGTCCCTGCGCTCCCAATGTCTGCGGCAGACGGCTGGTAGCGATTAGCGCCGAGCGATGACGACGCTTTCCATTGATCAGCAGGAGCGTTTGATCGGGCGCAAGACCACGCAAGGTGAAAGGGCGCTGAAACACGTTTCCGTCATTTGTAACGTAACGCTGGACATTGAGCGATACGACTTGGGTCCGCAGAATATCCGTCAGGTCCGCAGTGCCGCTTTTTTCCAGAGCATCGCCGCCTATCACGTCAATCGGAATCATTGAGTTTCCGACCGTGCGGTCGGCTCGCCTCGTGCCGGTGACAACGATCGTGTCCCCGTCGCCCCCTGCCGCATCGCCGTTTTCCTGCGCGTAACCGACGCTGAAGGTCGCCTGCAAACCAAGCAACATCGTCGTGCAAAGCGCCGTATTCCCGAATATTCCGCGCAACCTTTCATTTCCTAATTTCATTTCTTAGCCCCTCCTCAATCACATCCCAGGCGCCACGCATGACGCCTTCGGCCCTCCCGGACATAAATCAGATCGCCACGAATAATCCCGTGGGATGACGCCACAACAGTGCCATCGGGTCCATAATGACCCCACGCGACCCTATACGGTCAAATCGAATTATTTCCGATACTTATTCTTTTATGTTATGACTTCAGCGGGTCAGCGATAAACAGTTAGCAGCAAACGGGATACTTTCCTCCACCACTTTTGCATGCATTATTTTCATCGATGGTGCCACAAAGTAACGTTGCCCTTATGACAATCTACAAGCTTACAAAAGACAACATCGGCACCAGGATTTTAACTAATGGCGCTGCAGCGAGAAGAATATGACGCGATGTTCCGCTTGCAATAGAAACGCTAGTCAAAAAACTTGCACAATGGATTATCGATAAGAATAAGGTCAAGATTATTGTCTGTCATGAGTATCGTATGAATTTGCCTTGTATGAATCATGTGAGGAAATCGGGGATTTAGATTTGACAAACTCGACGAATGTCGGCGCTAAGTCGCACAAATCAGCAAAAGCCCGTCATAAATTGAATTCCAACCTTATTGGAATTGAATGCCTCCGTTGCAAAACGAAGCATGAACTAGCCGACTACTTCACCGGTTGCCCGTTGTGCCTAGCAGAAGGTTACCCGGCAAGCGTTCGCCAATTATATAGCGCCGACGCATGGCAAGTGAATTCTGGGCATAAAGGCATGACGCGATACGCTTCGTGTTTGCCTTATACCAATTTTACGACACTCGGCGAAGGCGGCACGCCTTTAATCGCCGCGCCAGCGCTCGCCGACGGCATAGGAACCGGCGCTATTTTCGTAAAATGTGAAGGACAAAACCCCACAGGTTCGCACAAAGACCGGATGAGCGCACTCGCCGTCACCCGCGCATCGGATATCGGAGCCGAGACGGTGATCGGAGCGTCTTCCGGGAACGCAGGCGCGTCGATTGCGGCCTATGCTGCGCGGGCCGGTCTTCAATGCGTGATTGTTACGACGCATGATATGAATCCGATCTGGCGGCGTGCCATTGCGGCGACCGGCGCCCGATTAGTCGAGGCAAAGAACTCTCTTGACCGGTGGGAATATGTCGAAAAACGCGCAACTGAAGACGGCTGGTTTCCGGTCACCAATTACATTAACTCGCCTGTCGGCAGCAATCATTTCGGCGTGGACGGACTAAGGACAATTGCATTCGAACTTTTCGAGGAAACGGGCGCACAGGGCGTCGACGCCATTATCGTTCCTACATCTCGTGCGGACCTCATTTGGGGCGTCTTCGAAGGATTTCGATTTTTAAAGGAAAACGGCCTTATTCAGCGAGTGCCTCGGCTTTACGCCGTCGAACCATTTTCAAGAATAGATTCGGTCCTCCGGGGAAGCGACTATCGAGGGAATTTTGAAGGACACACGCGCCAAATCTCCATTGCCGGGTCAACGGTAACGTATCAGGCGATTGACGCCTTAAAGCAGTCGCAAGGCGGCGTTGTCGTCGTGAACGATGACGCGGCAGTGAGCGACCAGCGGATATTGGCGCAGAACGGATTTTATATGGAACTTTCTTCAGCCGCCAGCCTCAGCGGACTGAGACGATTACTCGACAGGGGTGATATCCATGCCGACGAACGCGTTATTTTGATCGCAACGTCTAGCGGGTATAAGGAATTCGATTTTTAAGAATCTCTCATTTCGAAGTATTTCTGATTAGAGCTTTTGTCGCTTTAGCCACCCGAAGTAGCTGAAATGGTTTTCGATCATGAAACTGAATTTGCTACCGTTGCTTTAGTTGCGCCGTCCTTGTGATAAAGCGCTGGCGTCTGATGAAATAAAATGCGCTTCCGATCAGCGACAAAAAGATCGCTGCGGCCCACGCCTTTAATGAAGCATGTCCTACCAACCAGATCGAAAGCAGGAAGGCGAAAACGGGCACGATCAAACCGCCAGGAATCGCGAATTGTCGCGGGTCTTTGTCCATTGTTTTTTCTATCCGCGGCAAGGACGCGATGGTCAACGCATAGGTAATGAAACGTACCAGCGTGCTAACCGTCGCCAGCCAGACAAATCCGCCGCTAACGCCGAGCAAAATCCCGAGGCCGCCGCAAAACAGGATGGAATTGCCCGGTGTCCCGAACTTCGGATGAACCGCTGCGAACCATTTAGGTATCGTTTCCTGCTTGCTCAGGGCGAAGGTCAATCGCGGTCCCACGAGCATCGACGTGGCGCTGGAGCCCGCGATCGAAAAAACGGCCCCCAACGCCAAAATGGACGCCCCGATGGGACCGATGAGTCGTTCAGCAACCTGAGCGAGCGGCGTTTTCGTTTCCGCAATAGCCGGATCGACTGAAATCGAGACGACCTGGATTGCGATATAGAAGACCGAGACCAGCGCAACGGTCGTTACTAATGCAATGGGAATGTCGGCCTTCGGATTCTTTGACTCGCCGGCGTTAATGACCGCCACTTCAAAACCGATAAACGCGTACATGAGGATGAGGATCGCTTCTCCAAGCGCTCTCATTTCGGGAACGCTCGCGCCTATGATGGCGTCCAGTTCCGTTGACGGCAGGCCGAACAGCACGAGAAGAAACAGCGGCGCAAGCTTCAAGATCGTCAGGACATAAAGCAGCGTCAGACTGTTGCGCACGCCGATATAGTTGATCCAGGTGTAGAAAGAAATCAGCATTGCAACTGCCATTGGCCGGATCAGGGGCGTATCAAGCGCCGGCAGGAACCAGCTTGCATAGCTCACGAGCAGGTTCGAGCTCGCCGCAAGCCCCGCGACGCGGCTGATATAAAGCAGCCACCCTGTCTGGAATCCGACAAACCGGCCGAAGGAATGGGTCGTGTAGACAATCGGCCCCCCGGTTTCCTTAAAAAAACTCGCCGCTCTTGCAAACGACAAAGCGATTGTTGTGATCAGCAACGCGGCGATCAGAAAAACCCACGGACTGAAATACCCGGCTTGTTGCATCGCGACGGCAGGCAAGGCGAAAATCCCTGAGCCGATGATCCCGTTCAAGGCGATGACGCCCGTTCCAATGCGTCCGGTTGTTCGCGCAAGCTCAGTATTATCCGCCAAGTTGATGCTCCATTGTCTGTTCGTTTTATTTCTCTTCAGGTCACCACAAAGCGGATTATTACGATGTGACGGCACGCATGCGGGCAAACGCCGCCTCAAGATCAGCGATCAGGTCCGCCGGGTCCTCAAGGCCTGCATGCACGCGGATAAGTTCACAGTCTTCGTCAATTACGCTCGCTACCCGGACAGGTTTCGGCCAGGCCGGCACCAGCAGGCTCTCATACCCGCCCCAGCTGGAGCCCAGGCCGAAGAGCGACAAATGGTCGAAAAACGCCGACGCCGCTTGATCGCTCATTCTAGCAAGCTCGACGCCGAATAATCCCGACGCGCCATCGTAATCGCGCCGCCAGATATCATAACCCGGATCGTCCTTAAGCGCCGGATAGCGTATCCGCGCCACTTCCGGCTGCTGCGCTAGCCACTCGATCAGGCAAAACGCGTTTTGCTGATGGCGCTCCATGCGCACGTCCAGCGTACGCAAACCGCGATGCGCGAGATAACAGTCATCCGGGCTGGCGCTATTGCCCCAGCGCCCGGCCATATCCTTGATCTTCTCAAAATGAGATCGGCTTCGCACGCTGATCGACCCAAGCATGATGTCCGAATGGCCTGAAAAATACTTCGTGCCCGACTGAATCGATACATCGACGCCATGATCGAGAGGACGATAGTACAGCGGCGTCGCCCATGTGTTGTCGATCAGTGTGATCGCTCCCGCCGCTCTCGCCGCCTCGACCACAACAGGGATGTCAATCATCTCGAACAATTGCGAACCAGGCGATTCAAGAAACACGGCGCGTGTATTGCTGCGAAATTTAGATCGTATCTCATCACCGATTCTTGGATTGAAGTATGAGATCTCGACGCCGAACCGCTTCAGAATTGTCTCGAAAAACTTTCGCGTCGTGCCGTAAACGCAATCGGCGGCGAGCAGATGATCTCCGG